>SXGS01426667.1_pt1 | contig 33405 bp, 21 predicted proteins | sample 3174681 | NCBI WGS metagenome assembly SXGS01 (sample SAMN11356861, study PRJNA531348) | freshwater metagenome | isolation source: freshwater sample F1-80 | place: China: Fuxian Lake, Yuxi | collected 2017-12-25
GCTTCGCCCTGGGCGACTTTGGCCTTGCGGATGGCGTCGAGCAGCGTGGTCTTACCGTGATCGACGTGTCCCATGACCGTGACCACCGGCGCCCGCTCAACCATGTCCTCCGGCTTCGAGGCGGTGACTTCTACGTCCACCACTTCCTCTTCGAACGAACGGATAAGCACTTCAGCGCCGAAGTCGCGTGCCACGAGCTGCGCCGTTTCGGCATCCAGCGTGGAGTTGATGGTCATCATCATGCGACGATCCATCAGCTTCTTCATGACGTCCTTGGCTTTGACCTCGAGCTTGTCGGCCAGGTCTTTCACCGACATGCCTTCGGCCAGCGTGATCAGCTTGGTGATGGGCGGCGGCGGCTCCTGCATCATCGGCATGCTGGGCCGGTCGTCGCGGCGCGGTCCGCGCGTGCGCGGGCCCGAGTACGACGGGCGATAGCCGGTTTGACCCGGACGATATTGGCCGAGCGGCGGACGCTGGCCCAGCGGACCAGCGGGGCTTCCAGGCATTCCGGGGCGAACGGGCTGCGATGGCAGCGGACGCGGACCACCAAGCGGCGGCCTCGGGCCCGTGGGCATCGGACGGCCCATCGGGCCTCCCTGACGCGCCTGCATGCTGGGATCGGCCGGTCGAGTTGGTGCCGGGGAAGACTGCTGCGGTCGCACAACCGGACGCTGAGCAATGGGTCGGGCGGCCGGCGCTTCGCCGGTCAGCGGGTCTTCAATGCGTAGTCTCCGTGTCGGTGGTACAACCCGCCCAGACGGACGCAGGGGTGCCGGGGACGACACGGCGGGAACAGGTGGCGCGGCCGGTGCCGCCGGTTTGGCGACGCGGGGCTCCGGTACAACCACTGGCGGCGGCACGTGGACTATCGGACGTGGCACGACCGACGGGGCTGCGGCCGGAGGCGCGGGTGGCTCGACGACCGGTGCCGGCGGCGGTTCGGCGACGACAACCTCAACCACGAGCGGTGCGACCGGCTCGGGTGCCTCCAGAACCGGCGTGGGCTCGGGCACCCCGGGTGTCTCGTGTGTGTCCGCCGGCGCTTCGTCGGTGGCCGTGGCCGGCTTGACCGTCTTGACCAGGCGCGGCCGCAAGACGGGCGCCGCCGGTTTGACCGGTTCCGGCGCCTTGGCGCCCTTGGCCGGCGTCTTCTTGGCAGGCGCCGCTGGCGTGTCGGCAAACATCGCGCCGCCGGGCAGCGTGATCTTGCGCGCGCGCGCCTGGCGCTCGACGAACTGGCGGGCGACGATCTCCTCGATCGAACTCGACGCGCTCTTGGCCTCGATGCCCGTTTCTTTCTTGAGCAGCGCGATAGCTTCCGGGCTTGAGAGGCCCAGCAGTTCAGCGACTTTATAAATCCGGACAGTGGACAAAAGGAACCTCGAAGTATCTACAAACTAGAATTGGCGGCGGCTTGCACAGCCGCAACCGTCTCGGCGTCAAAGCCGGGAAGTGCCAGGAGGGCCTCGGTACTCGCAGCGCGCACTTGCTCCACCGTCGTGAAGCCGCCCGCGGTCAGCGCGCTGATGACTTCCACGTGGATGTCGGCCAGCACCAGCGGCGCCGCGCTTTCCGTGGCTTCACCAAACTCTAGGCCGGCCATCGTTAGCTCAACTTCTTTTTTCTTGTCTTCATCGCTCTTGATGTCAATCTTCCAGCCGGTGAGCTTGGCCGCCAGGCGCACGTTCTGGCCCTTCTTGCCGATGGCGAGCGACAGTTGCCGATCTTCGACCAGCACTTCCATCACACGCGCTTCGTCATCGATGATGGTCACGCGCTGCACCCGGGCCGGGCTAAGCGCCTTCGTGACAAAGTCCACCTGGTCTTCCGACCATTCGACGATGTCGATTTTTTCTCCGCGCAGTTCGCGGATGATGGCCTGCACGCGGGTGCCACGCATACCGACGCACGCGCCCACCGGGTCCACATCGCGCTCGCGCGAGAAGACCGCGACCTTTGCGCGGTCGCCGGCTTCACGCACGCAGCCGCGAATCATGACCGTGCCGTCATAAATTTCCGGCACTTCCTGCTCGAACAGTTTGACTAACAGCGCCGGGTCGGTGCGCGAGAGCACCACCTGCGGCCCCTTGGCGTTGAGCGTGACGGCCTTGATAACGGCGCGCACGCGGTCGCCAATGGCGTAGTTTTCGGCGCGCGACTGTTCGCGGCGTGGAATCTGCGCCTCGATGCGGCCAATTTCCACGATGAGGTCGCCGCTCTCGAAGCGCTTGACCGTGGCGTTGACCACTTCGCCCACGCGCTGGCTGAACTCGTTGTGGATCTTCTCGCGCTCGGCTTCCCGCACGCGCTGGGCAATGACCTGCTTGGCCGTCTGCGCAGCGATGCGGCCGAGCTTGGCCGTTTCTTTCGGGAACTCGATTTCCATCCCCGTCTCGGCTTCCTCGCCGTACAGCTCCTGCGCTTCGCTGAGCAGAATCTCCTTGGCCGGGTCCACTACCGTCTCCACGATCTGCCGGACGGCGTAGAGTTCCACCTGCCCGGTTTCCATATTGAAGCGCGACCGAAGGTCGTCGTCCTCCTTGAATACCTTGCGCGCAGCCGCCAAATACGCATCTTCGATCGCGCTCACGACGATAGTCGGGTCGATACCCTTGTCCTTCGCCACCATGTCAATCATTTGCTGCAGTTCAGTCGCCATAATCAGAACTCAACTTCCAGTCGCGCCCGGCGAACCCCGCCAAGCGGCACTCGATGGACCCGCCGGCCTTCGGTGAGGAGAATGTGCCCCTCGTCGAAGCCAGACAGCCGGCCCGCGAAACTTGTCTGTCCCTCCACCGGCTCAGACGTCACGATCTTGGCCAGGCGCCCAGTGAACCGACGATAGTCGGCTTCGTGACGCAGCGGCCGATCGAGGCCGGGTGAGGACACCTCAAGGGTGTAGGCCTGTCCAAGCGCCGCACCCAAATCATCTTCCACGTCGAGCAACGTCCCTAGGTCGTGACTCACGTGCTGGCAGTCGCCAATGCCCACGGCCTGGTCGGGCCGGTCCGGTCCATCCACTTCCTGCCACGGGCGATCCACCATCACCCGCAGGACCCAGCCGATCGATTCGCGCCGGAACTGCAGGTCAAACAGCTCCAGACCGTGACTCGCGGTCACGCGGATGGCCGCTTCACGTACCCGTTCAACAGCGGCTTCGCGCGACATGGCCCCTACTAAAAATTGGTCCTAAAAAGACAAAAAGTGGGCACGGGCCCACTTACCAGAACGTTCCCGTTACGACCACCCGCGAGTATAGCACGCCCCTTCAGGGCGCTACGCCGCGGCCTTGAGGCCCCGCCCGACCTACAGGGACCGCCACCCTACATGAACGAGCAGGTGGCGGCCGGCGCGGCCGGCGGGGCGGCGATAGCGGCCGAAACCAGGTCAGCCATGACCGAATAGCCGTAGTCGCTAGGGTGGAAGCCGTCACTTGAGTAGAAGGCCGCCTGATAGACCGGAGCGTGGCACATCAGGTCCACGATGCGCACCTTGGCCGAGCGCGTGGCATTCATGCCGGCCGAGAAACCGGCCGAGAGTTGACGCAGGTATGACCGCTCCTCTTCCGTGTAGCCAGCTGCATACGGGAGCCTGGCCAGGTTGGGGAGGTTCAGGACGACCACCGTGGAGCCGCCCGCGCGTGCGGTGATGCCGGAAATAAAGGACAAAAAGTCGCGCGCGAAGTTCTGGACCTGGGTCTGGGCGTATGCCGGGCGGGCACTGGAGGCCAGGGGCTTGAGGGCCGCGCCAATGGTGTTGACACCGTTAGCGTCCGAAAACACCGTGACAATCGTGGAGCCGACAGCTACAAAGGGTAGTTGCCCGTCAATCATGTTCGCCGGGATGCCGCGTCCCAGAGTGTTGCCGATGGTCATGATCTCGCGGCTCAGCACAGCGCCGGGCACCCCCAGGTTGAGGAACGCCAGGTTGGGGTTCGCGGCCCGCAGGCGGCGGGCCACGATTTGGACGTACCCCGCCCCGTCCGGGCAGGGGGAAAAGGGGACACACGGCGAGCTGCTGCCGTATCCAATGGCATCGCTGGCGCCCAGGGCGGTGTAGCTGACCTCGCCTGTCACCACCGGGCCGGGTTCAGTGGGCTTGGAGAGGATGTCGCACCCAGCAGACACCAGTAGTGCGGCCGCGGCAAGAAACCCTCGCATACGGGGCAGTATCGGCCCGTTCAGTCCCGGCCGACAGGACTCAAGTTTGGGATGACGACCAGGTCGTAGCCCCGGGAGCCGGAGATGATGGTGTTCACCACCGTACCTCGCACCAGCATGGTGGGGTCGCATTGGTCGAAATACACCTGGGCGTCGATATCAGGCGCCTGGCCCTCAAGCCGGCCCAGCACCACCAGGTCAGACTCCGGCGACGGGCCGTCCACCATCACCCGCACGTTGTCCCCCTTCCGGGCCTTCAGCCGCCGGGCCACGATCTGCTTCTGCAGCTTCATGACCGCTCCGCGCCGAGCCTGCTTCACCTTCGCCGGCACGTCGTCTTCGAACTCGTGCGCGCGGGTGCCTTCTTCGTGCGAGTACGTAAACACCCCCACGTGGTCGAACTCGGTATCGCGCACAAAGTCCATCAGCTGCGCGAAGTCATCTTCGGTCTCGCCCGGAAACCCCACGATGAACGTGGTGCGCAGAGTCACGTCTGGTACAAGTCGGCGGATCCGCGTCAGCAATTTGTCGTAGGTCGCGCGATTGCCGGGACGCCGCATCCGGCGCAACACATCCGCCGATGCATGCTGCAAAGGCAGGTCGATGTAATTGCAGACCTTCGGGCACTCCGCCATCGCCTGTAAGACGTCGTCTGTGATCGTCGTCGGATAAAGGTACAGCAGGCGAATCCACTCGAGCCCGTTCACGTCATTGAGCCGGCGGAGCAGAGTGGCCAACGCGCCTCGTTCCCCACGGTCGATGCCAAAAAACGTGGTGTCCTGTGAAATCAGCAGCAGTTCCTTCACACCCTGCGCTGCCAACTGTTCCGCCTCGCGCATCACCGCGTCCACCTCGCGACTGCGATACTTGCCTCGCAGCGTCGGGATGATGCAGAAGGCGCAGGTGTAGTCGCAGCCTTCGGCGATCTTCACGTAGGCGAAGTGCGAGGGCGTGGTCAGCACCCGCGGCGTGTCGCTGCCATAGAGGTAGGTGATATGTGCGCCTGGATGCTCTTTGGGGGATCCCATCACTTCGGCGCGTGATCGGAACAAGGTCATCGGAGTCGGCTGACCGGCGATCGCGCCCACAATGCTGGGCACCTCACCAGTGCCGAGGCAGACATCGATCTCCGGAATTTCGGCCTGAAGCTGCTCGCGATACCGCTCAGCCAGACAACCGGTGACGATCAGTGTTTTGCACGAGCCGTCGCGCTTGAACTGCGCCATCTCGAGGATCGCGTTGACCGATTCCTCTTTCGCATTGTCGATGAACGCGCAAGTGTTGACAACGATGACCTCGGCGGTAGAGGCGTCTGCGGTCAGCTCATGTCCGGCGTGTTTCGCCATGCCGAGCATGACCTCGCCATCCACGAGGTTCTTCGGACACCCCAGTGAAACGAAACCAATTTTCATTATGGGTAGATTCTGTAGAGCATGCGGGGATACGGAATCGCTTCGCGCAGGTGGTCGAGACCGCAGATCCACGACACCACGCGTTCGATGCCCATGCCGAAACCGCCGTGGGGCACACTGCCGAAACGGCGCAGGTCGAGATACCACTCGAATGCTTCCTGCGGCAGGTTGTGTTCCTTGATGCGCTGCAGCAGAAGGTCGAGGTCCTCCAGGCGCTGCCCGCCGCCGATGATTTCACCGTAGCCTTCAGGCGCCAGCACGTCCACCGACATCGATACTTCGGGGCGGCTGTGCATCGGTTTGAAGTAGAAGGCCTTGATCTCGCTCGGGTAGCCGGTCACAGCCACGGGGCCGTCGAAGTGCTCCGACAACGCCGTTTCATCGGGGCTGCCGAAGTCGCCGCCCCACTCAAATGGCAGGCCTTTGCTCTTGAGCACCGTGACTGCTTCGTCGTACGTGATGCGCGCGAAAGGCGCCGTGATGCGAGACAGCTTCGCCGTATCGCGCTCGAGCACCTTGAGTTCACGCTCACGACGATCGAGCACGCGCTTGATGACATGCGTGACCAGTCCCTCGGCGAGCGTGATGACATCGTTGAGGTCGGCGTACGCTACCTCGGGTTCGACCATCCAGAACTCTGTAAGGTGCCGGCGTGTTTTTGATTTCTCCGCGCGGAACGTGGGGCCAAAGCAGTACGTGCGTCCCAGCGCCATCGCATTCGCTTCGTTGTACAACTGGCCACTCTGCGTGAGATACGCGGTGGTGTCGTCAAAGTACTGCACGGGGAACAGCGTGGTGGTGCCTTCGCAGGCAGACGGCGTGAAGATGGGGCCGTCGGCGAGGATGAATCCCCGGCTGTTGAAGTAGTCGCGCACGGCATCGATGACCTCGTGACGCACGCGCAGGATGGCCTGCTGCCGCTGCGAGCGAATCCAGAGGTGCCGCCGATCCATGAGGAAGTCCACGCCATGTTCCTTGGGCGTGATCGGGAAGTCGTGTGACGCGCCGACGACCGCAAGGCTCGTGGCCTCGATCTCGAATCCACTGGGTGCTCGCGCATCCGCGCGTGGCGTACCGTGCACGATGATCGCGGACTCCTGTGAGAGGTGGTCGGTCGTCTCGAAGATCTCGTCGCCCACCGCGGCCTTGGACATCACGGCCTGAATAAAGCCCGACCCGTCTCTGACCTGCAGGAAGTGAATTTTTCCGCTGGAGCGTTTGCCAGCCAGCCAGCCCTTAAGAGTGACGGGCGTTCCTACGTGCTTGGCAATGTCTTCAATGTAGACGTGCATCTCGTGATCTTATCGGAAAGTCAGGTCCCTACCTGAATTCCTCAACGTAGCGGACCAGGAGTTCTTGAAGGGCAGCGAACCGCGGGTATTTGTGCAATTGCTGCCGGGCGTAACGCAGGGTGCGCGGGATGTATTGAATGTAGACCGTGTTCCCGCGGGCGGTGGTCTGGTAGCCGAAGGTCCCCAGCGCCTTGAGGTTGCGCTGCAAGGCCATTTCGTCGAACCGGCGGCGAAAGTCCTCCGCTTCACCGGAACGCCCGGCCAGTGCCAGGAAGTACGCGAGCAAGTCGTCCACGTCCTTGTCCGAGATGTCCACGTACGAATCACGCAGCAGTGATACGAGGTCGTACGTGTCGGGCCCCATGCGCGCGTCCTGGAAATCGATGATCCACAGCTGACCTTCCGAGAGCATCAGATTCCGGCTGTGATAGTCGCGGTGGCAGAGCACTCGTGGCTCGGCGGCCAGCGTCTTCACCAGGCTCAGCAGTTCGGCACGCAGCGCGTCACGGTCGCCGGCCGCGAAGGCGACACCGCGATACGCCTCAAGGAAATGCTTGATGAAGAAGTCCGTCTCCCACGTGAGCTTATCCTCGTCAAACGCGATGCCGTACGGAATGTACTTCGGGTCAGCCAGCTCGCGTCCACGCCGTTGCATCACTTCAATGAGGCCCACGGCCTGGCGGTAGAGTGCCGCATGGGCCAGAGCAGGCGCGGCGCCCACATGCGCCTGCAGCGTCACATCGCCCAGATCTTCAAGCGCCAGCACGCCGTGGTCTGCGGCCTCGCCCAGGATCTGCGGCACGGGCACCGGCATGGCGCCAAACAGCTCGGACACGTTCACGAACGGCAGCGTCGGGTAGTCGAATGGTAGGGCACTCACCGCCAGCACAAACGACTGTCCTCCCGGCGACAACACACGAAAGTAGCGTCGATCGGATGCATCACCCGTCAGCGGCACAACCCGCGCCGACAACTGCTTTGTGCGATCCAGGTAGATCTGTACGGGAGCGGGAAGCCAGGGGCCGGACACTCATTGAGTGTATCGGCAAAAATGAGGATTGCCGCAGTGCCGCATCGGCTCATTGGCCAATTATTTAACGCTAGTATTCCCTATGTCTCTGCGTGCCATCGTCCTGACCGCCGGTCTCGGAACCCGCCTTGCTCCGATCACGCGCTACGTGGCGAAACCGGCGGTGCCGATGGCTGGGAAGGCGCTGATCGAGCGAGTGCTTGAGTGGCTGCATCGCGAAGGTATTCTCGACGTCGTGCTGAATCTGCACCACCTGCCCGAGAGCATCACGTCGGTCGTTGGTGATGGGGGCGCGTTTGAGATGCGGGTTCGGTATTCGTGGGAGCCCGTGATTCTCGGGTCTGCGGGGGGACCGAAGCAGGCGCTGACGTTGTGGCCTGGTCTGACGGGCCCGTACCTGATCGTCAACGGCGACACGCTGACGGATGTGTCCCTGACCCCGTTAGTCGAGGCTCATCGCGCGTCTGGCGCTCGCGTCACCATGGCCGTGGTGCCCAACACACGGCCCGATCATTACAACGGCATTCGCGTGGATGCGAATCACCGCGTGACGGGCTTCGTGGCGAAGGGGCATACCGACCAGACGTGGCATTTCGTCGGCGTGCAAGTGGTGAATGCCGATGTCTTCGATGGCCTCCCGGCTGCAACACCTGCTGAGACCGTCGCCGGTGTGTATCGCGATTTGGTGCGCACCGAACCCGGCGCGGTTCACGCGTGGACGGTGGAAGCGCCGTTCCTCGACGTGGGCACGCCGGCTGACTACATCGCCGCCGTCCTGCACACGGCCGGGACAGATATGTTCGTTGTCGAAGGCACGAGCATCGTGGACTCGTCAGCTGTACTGACGCGTTGCGTTGTCTGGGATGGCGCGTCGGTTGGCGCTGGTGCGATGCTCACCGACTGCGTCGTGCTGACGGGCGCCCAGGTGCCCGCGGGCACGGTCGCGGCCGGGAATGTGTTCGAGCGCGCAAAGAAGTAGGGCGTGGCTTTAGCCGCGCCGGCCCGTGAGTGGAGCGACGCGCTTCAGCGCACGCTCGTCGTGTAGTTGGCGGGCGGCCCCTGGTTCTTAAACACATGCACACGGTAGCTCCTTGATATTCACGCCGCCTATCTTCCCGTCTGGCGTCGTGAATGTCCCCCCGGGCAGGACGTTCAAGAAGTCCAGCACGATTGAGTGCCGCGTAGTGGTACCACCCAGCCGCTCTGAAGCGTCCACTTCCCGGCCGGCACCGTAATTTGCACTTGCGGGACGGCACCCGTGGAGGCGACGAGCGACGATACCGGCAAATCAATGGTCAGGTCGAAATCGCTTTAATGCTGTCGCTGCGTGTTGCCGCATGACGGACTTCGTCTTGCGGCGTCCTTGACGGCACACGAACAATACGTCTATAAGATGTCCAGTCCTGCGTACTTGGAGCGGAGCTCCACGATTTGGGCAGGTCCATATCAACGCGTCCTGACACATGAGGAGAGTGCAATGAGGCAAGGATTACTCCGGCTCGGTTCGTTGATGGCCATCTTCCTGACGATCACCACGCTCGCCTACGGCCAGGGCAGTGTCACATCGACACTGACTGGAACGGTGCAGGACTCGTCGGGGGGCGCCATTCCCGGCGCCACTGTGGTCATCAAGAACGTTGCGACCGCCGTGACGATGGAAACCATTTCCTCGTCGCAGGGCACGTTCGCCGTGCCAGCGCTTTTACCAGGCACCTACTCAGTGACCGTGTCATTGACGGGGTTCAAGACGGCGATCTTGAATGACGTGATACTCAACGCGGGCGTGCCTCAGAGCATCACGGCCAAGCTTGAGATCGGCGGCATGACCGAAACGGTGGTGGTCGAGGGCGCGACGAAACTGATCCAGACCGTGTCCTCAGCGGTGTCGGCCACGATCAATACGAAGCAGATCCAGAGCTTGCCGCTGACCAGCCGCAACGTCATGGACTTCGTGACGTTCCTGCCCGGCGTCTCCACGCCTGGCGGCAACCGGCAGTCATCTATCAACGGTCTGCCCCGCGGTGCGATCAATATCACGCTTGATGGCGTGAACATCCAGGACAACACGCTGCGCAGCTCAGACGGCTTCTTCACTATCGTCCAGCCGCGTCTGGACGCCATCGAGGAAATGACCGTATCGACGGCGGCTGGCGAGGCCGCGGGCGGCGGATCGGGCGCCGTGCAGATCCGATTCACGACGCGCTCGGGCTCCAACGCCTTCACGGGCAGTCTCTACCACTACTATCGCAACGACACATGGGCTGTGTTCGGCAAAACGCTGAACCTTAATATGAACACGTGGTTCAACAACCGCAACGGCGTCACGAAGCCGAAGCTCCTGCAGCACCAGACCGGCGGCCGACTCGGCGGCCCTGTGACGATTCCCGGGCTTTATGATGGGCGGGGCAAGGCGTTCTTCTTCACAAACGTCGAAAACTTCTACCAGCCGTCCGAAGTTACCCGCAACCGCACGATCCTGCACGAGCAGGCGCGCGCGGGCTTTTACCGGTACCTCGGCGCGGGCAACGTCGTACAGGAAGTGAACATCCTCACGCTCGCGGCCGCCAACGGCCAGACGGCGACGATCGATCCGACCATCCTGAAGCTGCTCGCCGACATCCGGCAGGCGACCGGCACCACGGGATCGATCGTCGCGAACGCCAACCCGCTGCACGACACGTACAGCTATAACGCCGGGGCCAAGTCGAACCACTGGTTCCCGACCTACCGGCTGGACTACAACTTCACGAGCAACCACCGGTTCTCGACCGTGCTCAACTGGCACACGTTCGACTCCGACCCGGACACGCTGAACGGGTTCGAGCCGTTCTTCCCCGGTTTCCCGGTGCGGGGATCTCAGACGTCCAAGCGCATCTCCTCGAGCAACACGCTTCGGTCAACGATCGGCCAGACTCTGGTGAACGAGGCGCGCGTCAGCTATCAGGGGTCGCCAGTCCAGTTCTTCGACGAGATGTTTGACGCGGGGATCTGGAACCAGTCGTTCGGCGGCCAAGGTGGCTTCAACTTGAACCTGGGCAGCGCCGGCATCAGCAACGCGGGGGCGGCGCCAAACGCTCAGTCGCGCAACGTCAAGGTCTACCGCGCCGACAACACGCTGAGCTGGTTGCGCGGGGCGCACAGCCTCAGCATGGGCGCGTCGTTTGAGCGCATGGACTCGTGGAACAGGTTCAAGACGACGGTATCGACGATCAGCTTCGGCATCCTGCCGACCGACCCCGCCATTGCCATGTTCACACCGGCCAACTTCCCGGGTGCGTCGTCGGCGCAGTTGACGGCGGCGCAGGGCTACTACGCGCTGATGACCGGCCGCGTCACGAGCCTTGGGGGCACGGCGCGCGTCGATGCGGCCACGGGCAAGTACGTGTTCGCGGGGCTGGGGCTCGAGGAGTCGCGCCTGGACGAGTTTGGTTTTTTCGTGCAGGACAGCTGGCGCGCGCGCTCGAACCTGAGTGTCAACATGGGCGTGCGGTGGGACGTGCAGCGGCCCTTCCGAGCGCTGAACAGCTCCTACGCGACGGCGACCATTGACAGCATCTGGGGCCGGTCGGGCTACCAGCCAGGCTGCGACCTCAGCAACGCGACGCCGGCGACGTGTAACCTCTTCAAGCCGGGTCAGATGCCCGGAGTGCCCTCAGAGTACCGACAGTTCCTGGCCGGTACGGCGGCGTACAACACCGACTGGAACAATGTGGCACCAAGCATCGGCTTCAACTGGACGCCGGATCAGCGCGACGGCCTGCTTGGCACGCTGATGGGTGCGTCGGGCGACTTCGCCATCCGCGGTGGCTTCGGCCGCTCGTTCCAGAAGCCCGCCATGGGTGACCTTCGGGCGCGTTTTTCCGGCAACCCGGGGCTCGCCATTTCGCTGGCGCGCGACCAGAGCCTGGGCAACCTGGGCGCGATTCCGCTCCTGTTCCGCGACTCAAGCCGCCTCACACCGCCGGACTTTAACGTCACGCCGACATTCCCGAATCAGGGTCTGATCACGAACAGCGTGAATGCGCTCGACCCGAACATCCAGGTGGCGTACGCCGACACGTGGTCGTTTGGCCTCCAGCGCGGCATCACGAAGGACATGGCTGCCGAAGTGCGCTATGTCGGCACGCGCAGCCGTGCGCAGTGGACGACCTACAACTACAACGAACTCAACATCATTGAGAACGGCGTCCTCAGCGAGTTCAAGCTGGCGCAGCAGAACCTGCAGGCGAACATCGAGGCAGGCGTCGCAGTCACGCAGGGCTTCCGCTACCGCGGCCCCGGCACGGGTACCCACCCACTGCCGCTCACGCTGGCGTATTTCACCGGCTCGACCGACGCCAGTAATCCGGCTCGGTATGCGGCGTCCACGCTCTTCACAAACGCGGCGTTCCTGAACCCGCTGGCGCGCTTCAACCCGAACCCGTACTCCTATGCCGGTGCCTTTGACAGCGACGCGACCCGTCGCGCCAACGCGCTGGCGGCGGGGTTGCCCGCCAACTTCCTCCGGGCGAACCCGGACAAACTCGGCGGTGCGAACGTGACGGGCAACGGAGGCTTCAGCAACTACAACTCGGTGCAGTTCGAACTGCGGCGGCGCCTGTCGAACGGCATCCAGCTCAATAGCAGCTACGTCTTCGGAGTCGGCGAGACGTCCGCGCGCTACTCGTTCCGTGTGCCGCGTGAAACGGTCAAGGCGGCGGGGCTCACCGAAGGCGAAGTCACCCACGCGTTCAAGCTCAACTGGATGATTGAACTGCCCTTCGGCCGAGGCAAGCGCTTTGGCTCGAACGCAGGCAGCGTGCTCAACCGCATCATCGGCGGCTGGCAGATCCAGGGCAATGCCCGCTTCCAGAGCGGCGTGTGGGTAGACTTCGGCAACGTCCGCATGGTGGGCTTCGGCAAAAAGGAGCTGCGCGAGATGTTCACGCTCCGGATTAACGAGACTCAGCGCGTGTTCATGCTGCCGCAGGCCATCATCGACGAATCGGTCAAGGCGTTCAGCACGAGCGCGACGTCTGCCACCGGCTACTCCGCGCTGGGCGCGCCCTCGGGCCAATACTTCGCGCCCGCGATGGGTCCGGACTGCCTTGAGGAAATCGCGGCAGGGTACGGCCAGTGCGGCACGCGCACGCTGGCCGTCCGCGGCCCAGCCTTTAAGGAAGTGGACATCAGCATCATGAAGGTGCTGCCGGTCGTCAACCGGATCGTGGCGGAGTTCCGCATCGAGATGCTGAACGCATTCAACTGGGTGAACTACGTGCCTATCGGCGGCGTAGGCAGCACGACATCGGCGGGCTACGAAGTCAGCGCCCTCACGGGAACGAACACCGCGCGCGTCGTCCAATTGGTCTCGCGCATCACCTGGTAACCGACTGAACGCTCGGTCATACTGGCCCGGGTGGGGACGAGTCCCCACTCGGGCATTTTTTTTAATGAGATTCCTCTTCGCTCCGCTGCTCGCGGCCGCGCTCGCTGTCTCCACTGTCGCGCAGAGCCCGCAGTTCGTCCTGTCCTCACGCGACCGGGCTAACCTGCTCGCGGTGGACTTCATCGCCACCGGACCAGGCGGTGCGCTCATCACGGATCTCTCCGAAGGCGAGGTGAAGGTGCGGTTGGGAGGGAAGGTCCGTCCCGTGCTGGCGTTCGAGTACGTCCATGGGGAGGCGATCGAGCCCCCACGGCCTGATCGTCTGATGCCATTCGGCGACAACGCCGAACCTCGCGCTCCCCGATCGGTCGTCCTAATAGTGGACGAGGACACGATTCGTCCAGGGCGCACGCTCGGAATCAGGGATGCTGTGCAACAACTGATCGCCGGTCTTGCCCCGGCCGATCGCCTGGCGCTCGTGACGGTGCCGTTCGGCGGGCTGGCCGTTGACCTGACGACCGACCACTCACGCGTGCTGCAAGCCATGGGTTCTCTCGGGGCCAAGTCGATGCGCTCCGAATCCGCCACCGACGAGCAATGCCGCACGCTGAACACGCTTAGCGCCATCACCGACACCCTGCTGCGCCTGAGCGCGGTCGAGAACCCGGTGACGATCGTCTTTTTCTCCAGCCACCAGGCCGGTCCGCAGAGCCTCATTCGCATGATGGGCGCGGCGCCGGTTGGCGGGCCCTGCGATCTGCGAACCGCCAGCTTCACCGACCTCGGAAGCGCGGCCGCGCGAGCACGCGCCCGTTTCTACCTCGTGCACTCCGATCTGGATCAGCGCGGCCGCGGCCTCGATGGCCTTGAACACATCACCGGCGTGACCGGAGGACCGCTGCTCTATCTCGAAACCGGTGCCGGAAAAGCGACCGTCACGCGGATCCTCGCCGAGACGTCCGGCCACTACGTGGCCCGCGTGGCGCGCGAATCGTCGGACATCGTCAATGGCGTGCTGGGTGTCAGCGTTTCCACCTCGCGCAACGGCGTGACCGTCTGGCGCGCTCCGCAATTGGTCATCACACCGCCGGGTCTTGTGGCGTCAACGATGCCCGCCACCACGCTCGACTTGATGAAACAGGCGCGCGTCTTCCGCGACGTGCCGCTCCGGATCACCGGTCACACGTTCCGCGCAGACGCGGAAGGTCACGTCACGCTCGCGGTGACGTTCGAGTCACCAGACGCCACGATGACGCTCGCGAGTGCCATGATCGGCGCGTTTGACAGGCAGGGCCGGCTCGTCGCCGGTATCGAGATGTCGTCTGAAGCCCTGACCCGGCGGCCGGTCGTGGCTGCGCTCTCGCTGCCTCCGGGCCCGTACCGCTTGCGCGTGGCGGGGCTTGAGTCGACCGGGCGCGCTGGCAGCGCGGAAGTGGATCTCGAGGCCGACTTGACGCCCGTAGGCTCCTTGCGAGTCAGCAGCCTGATGGTCGGACTCTCCCGAGCCGGAAACTTCGTGCCGGCGATGGAATTCCGGGATGAACCCACGGCATTCGGCATGCTCGAGCTGTACGGTCCCCTCGCGGCCGGCGCCGCCCCACCACGCGTGGTCTTTGAAATCGCGACCACCGCGGCGGGACCGGCCATCCTGACGATGCCTGGGCTCGTGGAGATGACGCCGGACGCCACTCGCGCCGTCGTCACGACCGTGCTGCCAATTGCAGACCTCGCGCCGGGCGACTACGTGGTGCGCGCCATCATCATGCCCGAGGGACAACCGTCCGGCCGGGTGCTGCGCGTACTACGAAAAATCAGCGCTCCTGGGGCGTTCGGGCCCACGTAATACGGCCTGTCGGCGATCTACAAAAAAGGGCCGGGCCGGTGTCCCGGCCCGGCCCCGAACGTAGCTCGGGCTGGTTCTCAAGCCCGAGGCCTCGGCGTCAGCGCTTGCGGACGACCGCGACCTGTTCCTGGTCACCGCGCCACACGAGCACGCGGATGAGCGTGCCGACGGTGGCCCGCGACAGGCGCGTGGTGACATCGGCCGGGGTCGAGACGACCGCGCCGTTGATCGCGAGAATCACATCGCCAGGCGCAAGCACGCCAAGCGCCGCGCTCCGCGGTGACACCTCGGCAACCACCGCGCCTCCTCGGCCCTCGGGCACCCGCAGCCGGCGCGAGAGTTCGGGAGTGATGGGCTCAATCGAGACGCCAATGCCGGTCTCGATCGGCGCGTCGGGTGCCGATTCCTCAACCACTTCCGGCTCGCCGGTTTCAGTCGCGAGGTCGAGTTCCTCGATCTTCACGTTGAGCGTCAGTTCCTTGCCGCCCCGCATGATCTTCACTGGCACCGAGGTGCCGGGCACGGTACGTGTGACCATGCCGATCAGGTCTTCACTGCGCTGCACGGGCCTGCCGTTGAACGCGACAACCACGTCGTCGGCCTTCATGCCGGCCACATCTGCCGGTCCCTTGGGCGAGACTTCCGAGACGATGGCGCCACCAGGCTTGGCGAGGCCGTATTCCCTGGCGTCCGCTTCGCTCATCGCCAGGCTCACCACCTGCACGCCGATGCGCCCGCGCACCACCTTGCCGTTCCGCAGTCCGGGCAGGATTTCCTTCACCGTATTGATGGGGACCGCGAAGCCGATGCCGATGTTGCCGCCGGCGTCGTCTGAAATGATCGCCGTGTTGATGCCGACCACCTCGCCCCGGACGTTCAGGAGGGGACCGCCGGAGTTGCCGCGGTTGATCGCGGCGTCGGTCTGAATCATCTCGAGGTCGCGGCCACTCACGGGACGCAGCTGTTGGTCGGTGCGGCCCACAGCACTGACTACGCCGACAGTGACGGTGTTCGAGAAGCCGAAGGGGTTGCCGATGGCCATCACCCAGTCGCCGGGCTGAATCTGCTGCGAGTCGCCGAACTTGGCCTCGGACATTGGCGTCTTCGGCATTTCGGTGATCTGCAGGAGTGCGCTGTCGGTCAGCTTGTCGCGGCCGACCACTTTGGCTTTCAAGCCTGTACCCGGTTCGCCGACGTCCATGCCGAAGAGGAAAACCTCGATGCCAGTGGCGTCTTCGACGACGTGGTTGTTGGTAAGGATGAAGCCCGCTTTGTCGATGATGAACCCGCTGCCGGCGCCCTGGGCGTCGGGCAGTTCCTGCTGGCGCCCGCGGGGCTGCCGCTGCAGGAACTCTTCGAGCAGGCCGCCACCCTGACCGGGCGCCGTGCGCATGCGGCGCGGGGTGGTCGTACGGATGCTGACCACCACCGGGTTCTGGTCGTGGGCGATGTTGCGGAACGTGGCGGCGTCGATGGGCCCATCAAGCGGTGCGCTGTTGGTTTCGGGCACGTTGATCGTGCCGGCGAACGACGCCTGAGTGAAGTCGAAGCGCGCCGCGATCACCAAGCCGGCCACAACCGACACCAACGCAATCAGGAGCCCGTAAAAAAAGGTCGCCTTCCGATGTGACATGACTGTGTTACTCCTCCAATAAAGTATACCTGCCAGCGACCGCATTTTTACATTTCGCCGTTCCAGTCGTCCGGCTCGGCCGCCGTTGACCGGAAGACTTCCAGGTGCCACTTGCCGCCGCCCCAGGGTTCGATGATGTCGGCGGCGATGACGTCCACCAGGATTTCGGCGAACGACCGCTGCTCGGTGTCCTTCTCAAGATGATATGCCGGGTCGTCCCAGACGAAGCTGGGGTAGAGCAGCAGGGTCAAGAACAGATCGAACCCATCGTCGATGACTGTGATGAGCCCGACCGGTCGCTTCTGCGTGGAGTGGTAGACGAGGTACTTTTCCGCGCTTTGCGCCCGGATATAGCGCTTGAGTGTGAACTCGCGGGCCACGATGTCTTCGACCGCGATCTTCTTTTCCCAGCATTCGCGGCAGTACCGCTCGTCGCCCCGGGGCTCCACCACGTCCTTCGCGTTGCACAATGCGCACCGCACCACATCCGCGCTCTTTCGGGCCATGCGCTGATTGTACCTTCCTACTTCCGGAATGAAGGTGCGTAGGCGCGTTCGATGTAGTCCTTCACCATGCGCCGGGTGCAGAACCTGGGGGTCACCGTGGCAATCGAGTGCTTCACGGTGGCCATCCAGCGGGTCGGCACGCCCTTGGTGGACCGTTCGTAGAACCGCGGAACGACCTCGGTTTCCAGCAATCGATACAGCGCATCCGCGTCCGCGTCGTCCACCGCGGCGTGGTCGGCGTCGGTCAATCCGCCATCAATGCGCCATCCGTTGTCGCCGGTATACCCTTCAGCCCACCATCCGTCGCCGATCGAAAGATGCGGCACGCCGTTCATAGCGGCCTTCATGCCACTGGTGCCACTGGCTTCGAGCGGCTTGCGCGGGTTGTTGAGCCACACGTCGCAGCCCTGCACCAGTAGGTGCGCCACGTGCAGGTCGTAGTCGTCGACAAAAGCGACTCGTCCGCCGAATGCCGGATCCAGCGCCTGCCTGAAGATGTTCTGCAGATGATGTTTGCCGCCATCATCGGCGGGATGCGCCTTGCCGGCGAATACCAGTTGCATCGGGTGCTTCTGGTTGTTGATGAGCTGCGCCAGGCGCGCCGGGTGGCGGAAGATCAGGTCCGGCCGTTTGTATGCGGTGAAGCGGCGCGCGAAACCGATCGTCAGCGCGTGAGGATCGAGCATCGCGCCACCGGCCACCACTCGCGCGGTGCCCGCGTTTTCTTCAGCGAATCGCACACGCGCGCGTTCGCGCACAAACTCAAATAGGGACTCGCGCAGCGACCGGCGCACCGCCCACAGTTCCTCGTCGGGAATGTCGAAGACCGCGGTCCAGAACGCGGGCTCGTCATAACGATCGCGCCACTGCGCACCCATATGCCGATCGAACAGCTTACCCAGGTCACCGGCCACCCACGTGGGCACGTGTACGCCATTGGTGATGGCGCCCACAGGCCGATCGCCAGGGGCCAGGTCCGGCCACAGCGGCGCGAACATCTCGCGCGTCACATCGCCGTGCAACTGGCTCACCGCGTTGATCGCGCCTGCTGACCGCATCGCGAGCGCCGTCATATTGAATTGCGGTCCCGCGCCGTTGTCGTAGGTGCCCAGCGCCAGGAAGTGATCGCGCTCTTCGCCCATCGATCCCCAGCAGTTGGCGAGCTGCTGTTCGACGAGGTTGAACGGAAATGCGTCATGACCGGCGGGCACGGGCGTGTGGGTCGTGAACACCGTGGTGCGCCGCACTTCGACGAGCGCTGTTTCCCACGTGGCGCCATTCGCCAGTGCATCGCGCAACCGCTGTAAGACAACAAAAGCCGCGTGGCCTTCGTTCAGGTGCCACACCGCAGGGGTGAGTCCGAGAGCTCGTAGCGCGAGCACGCCGCCGAGGCCGAGTACCACTTCCTGCTGCAGTCGCATGTCTTGCCCGCCGCTGTACAGGCGCGCCGACAATTCGCGGTCCCACGGCTGGTTCTGTTCCAGGTCGGTGTCGAGCAACAGCAGTCGCACGCGCCCCAGGCGCACTTCCCACACCTGCACCAGTACGGTGCGTATGCCCAGTGGCACGGCCACCACACAGGGTTTACGGTCGTGGGTCTGAGCCTTGGCGATCGGGGCATCGGCCCAATTCAGCCGTTCGTACACTTCCTGCTGCCAGCCATCGGCCGAGACGCGCTGGCGGAAGTACCCCTGCGGATACATGAAGCCCACCCCGACAAACGGGATGCCGAGGTCGCTCGCTTCTTTGCAGTGGTCGCCTGCCAGTACGCCAAGGCCGCCCGCGTAAATCGGCAGTGACTGATGCAGTGCGAATTCCGCCGAAAAATAGGCGACGATGCGATCGGGGGCGCCACCCGGACGTTCGACCGGTGCGCCGACCTTCGTCTGCCAGTACGTGCGCGCGTGGCCGTTGGCGGGTGCGCGCCACGCATCCATCGTCAACAGCGCGCGATCGTACGCGGCAAGAAAATCGGGGTCGTTCGCCGCCCGTTCGAGCACGGCCACGTCCATCTGCCGGAGCATAAGCACGGGGTTGTGCGCGGATTGTTTCCAGCGCAGGTAGTCGAGCCGTCGAAACACTTCACGGCCGGCGTTCCAGGTCCATGAGAGGTCGTGCGCAAGTTCAGAGAGCCGTGAGAGACGTTCGGGGAGCAGGGTCAGGTCTGGTGGAGTCATTCCGTCACAATCGCGGCGAAGCGGGAGAGATCGATGTTGCCGCCCGAGACCACCACGACGATCTTCTTGTGGCCGGCGGCGCGAACCTTGGAAGAAAGGGCAGCGGCGATGGCGCAGGCGCCAGCGCCTTCCGCGATGATGTGACAGCGCTGGGCGGCCAGTCGCATCGCGGCGGCGGTGGCGGCGAGCGACACCACCACTGAGGCATCCACGGCATTTTTGAGGAGCGGCCACATTAACGGCAGCACCGAGCGGCCGCCGGCGCCATCCACAAACGATGGGGTCCACTCCTCGAAACGCATCGGCCGTCCTGCCGCAAGGGACGCCGCGAGGGGCGCGGCGGTTTCGGGCTCAGCCGCGTAGATCCTGGCTTGTGGGCGCACCGCGCGCATCACACACCCGATGCCGGCCAGCAGGCCCCCGCCGCCCATGGCGGCGATGACAGCGTCTACATCGGGCACCTCCTCGAGAATTTCGAGGGCGACGGTGCCATTGCCGCAAATGAAATCGTCATCGTCAAACGGATGGACAAAGTGGCCGGTCATGCGCGACGACCGATGTTCCTCGACGGCCTTCCAGCACTCGTCGTAGGTGGCGCGGTGAATGGTGGCCCCCAGCCGCTCGATATTGGCGATTTTCGTCGCGGGCGCGGTGTCCATGACAAGGACTGAGGCCCGCGCACCGGCCTCGCGCGCTGCCAGGGCCACACCTTGTGCGGCGTTGCCTGCGCTCACGGTCCAGACACCCGCTGCGAGGGCGGATTTCGGAAGTGTGCTGATGGCATTGGCTGCGCCGCGGAGTTTGAACGAGCCGATAGGCTGGAAGATCTCAAGTTTGAGAAAAATTTCTGGGGCGCTGTGATCAAGGGGATCCAGCCGGATCAGCGGGGTGCGAATGGCGACCGAGTAGACCCGGGCCGCCGCCGCTCGAACGGCCTCTAGAGAAATGGCGCGGGTGGTAACGTCCATACGAACGCGTTAGCGTATCACTACGAAAAGAGCCCATTGCCTCATTGGCTCATTCCGAAATATGCTCCCGCCATGCAGACAATTACTAGGCGCGATTTTATGGCCAGCACGGCGGTGGCGGGTCTTGCGGCGGCGGCCGAACCCTTAGTGGCGGCGTCGCATCGCGAGAGCCCTGAACGGGCTCCGGGGGTGAAGGTGCAGAGCAGCGTACGTCCCGTCATTATTTCTTCTTCCAACGGACAGATCTACAAGAACGGCGGCGCCAAGACCTGCGTCGAGACCGCCTTCGAGATGATGATGACGGGGAGCGATGTGCTCGACGCGCTCATCGCGGGCGTCAACATCGTGGAGCTCGACCCGCTCGATACCAGCGTCGGGTACGGCGGGTTGCCAAATGCGGACGGCGTGGTGCAGCTCGATGCGTCGGTGATGCACGGCCCGAAGAAACGGGCCGGCGCGGTCGGCGCTCTTGAAGGTGTACGGACTCCGTCGAATGTGGCCAAGGCGGTCATGGAGATGACCGACCACCATCTGATTGTGGGCAAAGACGCGCAGACATTTGCCCGCAACATGGGCTTCACCATTGAGGCCGACATCAACAGCCCGACGTCCCGCAAAGCATGGCAAGAGTGGAAACGGCGCAGCGACCCGTTGCACTATCTCGACCCGAATCGTCGCGAGGCCGCGCTGCGCGAGGTGATGATGAGCATGGTGGCCGATGGATTCATCAACGAGAACCACATCTACGGCACCATCAACTGCAATGGTGTCAGCGCCAAGGGCGAAATCTGCGGCGTGACCACCACGAGCGGACTGGCGTGGAAGATCCCGGGCCGGCTCGGCGACTCGCCGATTCTTGGAGCGGGCCTCTACGTGGACGGTGAAGTGGGCGCGGCTGGTTCGACCGGCCGCGGTGAAGCCAACCTGTTCAGCCAGTGCTCGATGCTGATCGTTGAGGAAATGCGGCGCGGCAAGAGTCCGAAGGACGCCGGTCTTGAAGCCTGTCGTCGCATTCAGCGCAACACCATCGAGAAACGGTTGCTGAACGACCGCAGTACGCCCAACTTCAACGTGAACTTCTATGTCGTCAATGCCAAGGGTGACCACGCTGGCGTGGCGCTCTATGCAAACGCGAACAGCACCTACGCGGTGTGCGATGAAAAGGGCGCGCGGCTGGAACGGATCGAAGCGCTGCTTCCGGGAGTCGCGTAAGAGACTGGGGCTTGTCTGTAGGAGCTCCGCAGGAGCGCAGGTGGAAACTGGGGAACTGGAAGGGTGATCGGTGATGAAGCGAGTAGTGAAGATTGTTGGAAGTGTGGCCGTGACTGTGGCTGTGGTGTGGGCGGCGGCGGCGCGCGCGGGAGCGCAGCAGGCGTCGGTGACCGCCGGACAGACGGGGCCTGACGGCAAGACGTACCGCGTTGGCGGCGGCACGCGCGACGGGGTGTCGGCGTTCCCGCTGGTGAAGTACGACCAGATGAAGCCGCTCGTGCCGGGCCAGATGGACTTCAAACACTTTCACACCTATGAGGAAGCCAGCGACATCCTGCGCATGTGGACGCGCCAGTATCCCGACCTGGTAGATCTCTACTCCGTGGGCCGGTCGCTTGAAGGTCGCGAGATCTGGCAGATCACCATCACCAACAAGAAGACAGGGCGGCATACCGACAAACCTGCGATGTTCATCGAGGGTGGCCGTCACGCCGGCGAGATCTCCGGTATCGAAGCGACGTTGTACTTCGCGAATCACCTGCTGACCAACTACGGCAAGGACGCGGCGGTGACGAAACTGGTGGACACCAAGACCGTCTACGCGAAGCCGCACAACAACCCGGATGGCGCGTCCGTCTACCACTACACCGCGCAAGGGCTGCGCTCCACGGTTCGGCCCTACGACAGCGACAACGACGGGCTCACCGACGAAGATTCTGGTGAAGATCTTGATGGTGACGGCTTCGTCCGCCAGATGCGGAAATACGTGGGCCCCGGCAAAGGCAACGCCAATGTGGACAAAGCGGATCCCAAGGGCCGGATCATGCAGAACGTGCCCATGGGCCAGGGCGAGTACCTGATGCTGGGCAGCGAGGGTGTTGACAACGACGGCGACGGCCGCGTGAACGAGGACGGCATCGGCGGCTTAGACCTGCACCGTAACTACCCGGAAAACTGGCGACCGATGACAGAAGAGACCAGTCGCGGCCAGACGCAGGGCGGCGCCGGGGAGTATCCGCTGTCAGAGCCGGAGACGATGGCCGTGTTCTCGTTCCTGATGCGGCATCCGCACATCGGAGTCGTGCAGTCGCTCGACACATCGGTGCCGATGATTCTGCGTGGCCCGTCCACCAGCAAGTCCGAAGAGTCGGTGTTCCCCGAGGATCTGGTCTACCTGAAGAAGTTCGATGCCGAGGGGATCAAGATCACGGGTTATCCGTGGGCAGGTGACACGTACTGGCAGTACTCCAACCGTGGTCGGGGAGGCGCCGCGCCCAATCCCGACGCGCCCGGCTCGCCGCTCTTTGGCCATGGACCAGACTTCGGCTACCTCTATTACGGCGCCATTTGGTACGGCAACGAGATCTGGGACGGCGGCCGGTTGCTTGAAGCCGATGCGAACGGAGACGGCCAGTCCACCGACCTCGAGAAGCTGATGTGGCTCGACAAGAATTTGAAGGACACGAGCATTTACCAGATGTGGACCAAGACGTCGCACCCGACCCTCGGCGAGGTGGAGGTGGGGGGATGGAATCCGAAGTTCTGGAGCCAGAATCCGCCGCCGGAAATGCTGGAGAAGTGGGCGCGCAATGAGGCGCTGTTCAACATCTACCTGGCACAGCAGATGGCGCAGGTGAAGATCGTGTCTGCCACCACGAAGCCTGCGGCCGACGGCGCCACCGAGCTGACCGTGGTCGTGACCAACGAAGGTGGCCTGCCAACGGCGCTCGAGATTGCCAAGCGCGTGAAGATCGTGCAGGAAGACATCGTGGCGATTGATCACGCGGCGACGCAGACGGTATCGCGGGCCGGTGCGCCCAGTGTGGGTGCTGGCCGCGGAGGCGCTGCGCCGGATCCCAGCGCGCGTCGTCGGACGGCTGAAGGCATCGGCTGGCTCAAGCCGGGCGAGACCAAGACGGTGTCATGGGTGGTGCGCGGCGCCGGGCCGGTCACGGTCACGGTGGGCTCCACGCGCGGCGGCGTCGCCATTCAGACTGTTGAGATCAAGTAGGGGACCGACACCCGTCCCCCTCATTTTCGCGCGCTGAGAAAGTCGAGAGGAAGCGCGCGAACCGTGCGCCCATTGCCAGTCATGTCAGTAGCGCGCAGGAGCGAGTTGTAGACGGCTTCCTCTGTCGCGTCCATCACTGACTCGAACAATCCCGAGACCGCGTCGGTGGGAAGGAAGGTCCGCGCTTGCGGGCCATTTGTGGCGGCGACCCGATTCTCGCGCGCCGTGGAAAACGCAATCGCGAAGTCGCCGCTGCCGTTTGAGTACGTCGATCCCGTGCGTGCCAGCGCGAAAATGGCGCGTGCGGCCAGTCGCTCCAGGTCGCGCGCATCGAGCGGCGCATCCGTCGCAATCACGATCATGCACGACCCGTCCGCGTCATTCGCGGCCGACGTATCACCTGCGTGTCCAGCCGGTGGCGTGGGCGACAGGCGCTGCCACACCGGAATACCCACAATGGTCAGGCGTCCGCCATAGTTGCTCTGGATGAGTACGCCCACTGTCCAGGGCCCGGCCACGCGAGACGAGGTGCCGATGCCGCCTTTCCAGCCGAACGCAATCGTACCGGTGCCGGCGCCCACGGCGCCTTCATTCACCGCCCCGTTGCGGGCATTCGTCAACGCTTCCAGCACGTGTTCTCGCGTGACGTGCAGCCCGCGAATGTCGTTCAAACCGCCATCATTGGTTTCGCCGACCAGCGCATTCACTGATCGCACATTCGTGTTGCCTGGCTGTTCGAGCGTCCACCGCACCACCGCGTCCATCGCGGTGCCCACAGCGAGCGTGTTGGTCAGCACGATGGGCGTTTCGATCGTCCCAAGCTCCCTCACCTGCGTTGACCCGGCAAGCTTGCCGAACGCATTCCCCACAAACACACCGGCAGGCACCTTCTCGTGAAAGAGATTCCCTTCGTGAGGGAGGATGGCCGTCACGCCCGTACGCACGTTCTCTCCACTGATCACCGTCGTCTGGCCTACCCGCACTCCTGCGACGTCGGTGATCGCATTGAGGGCGCCCGGCGTGCCGGCTCCCGGTGTGATGCCGATATCTCGCGCCCTGGGCCGCATCTGCGCGGACAGCGCCGAAGCCATCGCGAGAACCGCCATTGCATTCACAAGTCGTCGCTGCATTTGTGCCTTCTCGGCCTTAAGGAACAGACCGAGCTACGAAAGAGTGGACTCTCGGACTCCTGACCCCCGATAATACTCGCGGTTTCCCTCCAAAGGAGTTCCTATGAGATTGCGCGTGCGGCGGCAAGTCCTGAGCGTGGTGTGTGTGATGACCCTGGTGGCGGCCTGGTCGGGCCTGCCTGTGGAGGCGCAGGTGCCCGCCAAGCGACCCATCGCGTACGACACCATGGACTATTGGCGCTCGATTGGCGGCACACGCCTCTCAGATGACGGCCAGTGGCTGGCCTACGCGCTCACGTCGCAGGGCGAGGACGGCGAACTCATCGTCCGCAATCTGGCATCGGGCAAGGAACTGAAGCACCCCAGAGGAACCACACCGGTTTTCACGCCTGACGGCAAGTTCGTCCTCTTCACAATTGTGCCTCCCAAGACCAACGGAGACGACGATGCGGCGGCTGGGCGCGCGGGTGGTGCTGGTGGGGAAGCCGCCGAAGGTGCCGCGGCCGCCACCGCAGCCCGCAACTCCGCCGGCATCATGGCGCTGCCATCCGGTCAGGTGACAGTGGTCGAGCAGATCAGCGCTATCAGCCTGGCCGAAGACTCGTCGGTGTGGGTGGCGATGCACAAGGGCCGGCCGCCTGCGGCCGGCGGCCGTGGCGGTCGTGCCGGCGGTGGCGGTGCGCGTGGCGGCGGCGCCGGTCGCGCCGGTGGTGCGGCGGCGACAGAACCCCCCGCGGTCGCGGCGGCTCCGGCCACACCCGCGGCGGGTGCACAGGAGGGAACGCCGGCGGCTCCACCCGAAAAGCGCAAGGACGCCGGTACCGATCTGATGGTCCGGAACCTCGCGACTGGCGCGGAGGTCACAATTCCCGAGGTGGTCAGCGGATTCGCGTGGAGCAAGGGCGGCGCATGGCTGGCCTACGCAGTTTCTTCGGCGGATGCCGCGAAGGATGGCGCATTCGTGCGTCAGATGTCAGACGGCGCAGTCAAGACGCTGCACGCCGGCAAGGGGAACTACAAGAGATTCGCGTTTGACGATGCGGGTACGCAGTTGGCATTTCTGAGCGATCAGGCGGAGTACGACAAGCCCGTCTCGCCGTACCGCCTCTATCACTGGAAGGCCAACGATGCCGCCGCGGCGGAACTGGTGACTGGCGCCACGCGCGGTATGCCCGCAGGCATGGTCGTGCACGACAGCGCAGCGGCCTTCTCCAAAGACGGTAAGCAGTTGTTCCTGAGCACAGCGCTTCCGCCACCACCACCCGCCGATCCAAATGCGAAGCGTCCGATTGCCGTAGACCTGTGGAATTATCAGGACCCGATGCTGCAGCCGATGCAGCGTGTGCGCGCCACGCAGGACCGCAACCGCAGCTATCGCGCCGTCGTGCACATGGGCGACAAGAAGTTTGTGCAACTGGCCACGCCGGACATGCCGAATGTGAATCAGGGTACCGATCCCGACCGCGCCATTGGCACCTCCGATCTGCCCTACCGGCAGCTCATCTCGTGGGATCAGACCTACAACGATGTCTACCTGGTCGAGCTGAAGACGGGCCAGCGCCGCAAGATCATGGAGAAGGCCGCGCAGACCGCTACCCTCTCACCCGGCGGCAACTACCTGACGTACTTCGACGAGTTTACGGGGCACTGGTACAGCCACCGCGTGGCCGACGGACTCAGGATCAATCTGACCGAGCGGCTCCCGGTGAAGTTCTTCCAGGAAGACCACGACACGCCAGACATGCCGGGGTCCTACACCACGCGGGTGGAATGGACCGAGGGTGACAAGACCCTGCTGCTCAACGATCAATTCGACATCTGGGAGATTCGCCCCGACGGGACGAATGCGCGGATGATCACCGGCGGCGAAGGTCGAAAGCAGGGGCTCGTGTTCAGGTATCGAACGCTCGATCCCGAGCAGCGCGCGATTCCCACGAATGCGCCCACCCTGCTGACCACCACCAACGAGGTCACGAAGGCGACGGGGTTTTACCGCACCAGCTTCACCGGGTCGACCACACCGGAAAAAGTCATCATGCTCGACAAGGCTCTTGGCAACTTCACCAAGGCGAAAAAAGCTGATCGCATGGTCTTCACGTTGTCGCGGTTCGAGGAGTTCCCGAACCTTTGGGTCAGCGACGGCAACTTCGGCAACATGCAGAAGGTGTCGGACGCCAATCCGCAGCAGGCCGACTACGTGTGGGGCACGTCCGAGCTGGTCGACTACATCAACGCCGACGGCATCAAACTGCGCGCGATTCTCACCAAGCCCGAGAACTTCGATCCGGCGAAGAAGTATTCGATGATGGTCTACATCTATGAGGGACTGACGCAGGGCCTGCATGGCTACGGTACGCCGAACGTCGGTACGAGCGTCAACGTGGCGCGTTACGTGAGCAACGGCTACATCGTGCTCCAGCCGGACATCATCTACAACACGGGCTTCCCTGGTGAAGACGCCGAGAAGTGCGTCATCCCGGCCGTGAACACCATTGTGGCGCAGGGCTACATCGATCCCAAGCGCATCGGCATCCAGGGCCACTCCTGGGGCGGCTATCAGATTACGCACTTGATCACCCGCACCAACATGTTCGCTGCAGTGCAGGCCGGGGCCTCCGTCTCGAACATGGTCAGCGCTTACGGCGGCATCCGGTGGGGCACGGGCATGTCGCGCGCGTTCCAGTATGAAAAAACGCAGAGCCGCATCGGCGCGCCGCCCTGGGACAAGACGCTCGAGTTCATCGAAAATTCACCCATCTTCTGGGTGGAGAAGGTCAACACGCCGTACTTGACCATCCACAATGATGCTGACGACGCGGTGCCGTGGTATCAGGGGATCGAATTCTTCTCGGCGCTGAGACGCCTCGGGAAGGAAGCGTATTTCTTCAACTACAACGGCGAGTTCCATGGCTTGCGGAACCGCGACAATCAGAAGCACTGGACCGTCCACCAGGACGAGTTCTTCGATCATTTCCTGCTCGGCAAGCCGAAGCCCCAGTGGATGGAGAAGGGCGTGCCGTTCCTCGAGCGCGGCACCCGCGACGTGTCCAGCATGTTCAAGCGTGTCGTGCCTCCGCCCGCGGCCGCCGGCAAGTAGTGCGTATCCATCGTCTTTCGCCCGCCGTGTCGATGCCGTCGTACCAGACGGCCGGCGCGGCGGGGTTCGACCTCGCCGCCAGCGCCGACGTGACCGTGGCGCCCGGCGCCATTGTCCTGGTGCCGACCGGCCTGGTTGTCGAAGTCCCGCCCGGTCACTTCCTGGGGATCTTCGCGCGCAGCAGCACGCCGCTCAAGAAGGGGCTGGTCGTGGCCAATGGCGTAGGCGTGCTCGACAGTGACTACTGCGGACCGACCGACGAACTCAAGATTCAGGTGATGAACGTCACTGCAGCCGTCGTCGAAGTGAAGATCGGGGACCGCCTCGCGCAAGGCGTGGTGATGCCGTTTGCGCGGGTTGAGATTGAAGATGGTGACGGCGCCACGGCGCCCTCACGCGGCGGCTTCGGCTCCACGGGCTGAGAGATCACACCACATCACTGATGACGTCGGATCACAAGAGGTTAGGAACTCAGTTCCTCATCTCCTAATTTCCCAACCTTCTGTAATCCTGCGTGTCGCGATCCTACTTGCCGGCGTCCAGATCGTTCCAGTGCATCAGGGTGTTGAAGCCCAGGATGAAGGTGCCCTGGGTCTGCCACCGCCAAAAGGGACGGATGGCGAACATGACGACGTGGCCCTTGCCGACGGGTGCATCAATCACCTGGGGCCGGCTCTGAAGATTCTCAGCGCCGAGTACGCCGCCTGAGAGCAGCATGTCGCTGGCGCTTGGTGGGAACGCGAGGATGACACGCGGGCGCATGAAGTCCATCAGCGCCGCGCCACCCCCTCGGCCGCCGCCGGCCGGTGCGGTGCCGCCGCCAGGCGTCCAGTCCGCAAGCGGATTCCACGTGCCGAACACATTCGTGCTGGAGCCCATCGGCGCCGTGTTCTGGTAGTTGCCGCCACGGCCACCAGCCCGGCTGGCCGGCGCTTCCGCGAGTGGACCAGGCTGACCGGCCACGCTCAACAGCGGCCCGCCAGCGGCCTTGTAGTAGACCGGCAGGTTGTTGCGGGCAATGCCATACACGATGGGACTTGTGCGGTCGGCCACCACGCCGCGATAGATCGAGCCTGGCGCCACCAGACCTTGCGCCTGATCTACCGTGATGCCGGGCGTCAGGTAGTTGGTCGGGAAGATCGAGGAGGTGCCGCCTTCGGTGATGATTGTGCCGCCGGCTTGCGCGAACTCGTAGAGCTTCCTGAGTCCTGCCTGACCGAGGCCGCCGCGCGTGTCCTCAGTGGAATCGGGATAGCCGAGCGCCTGGAACTCCGATGTCTTCTTGAAGGGCACCGGCGTTCCGGTCGTCGGCGCATTCTGTCCCACGCCGCCGCCGTGCGGCCACAGGATCACGTCGAACTGCGCGCGCAGGTCGCGCTTTACCACTTCGTTCTCGCCGAAGTACGTGTACGGAATCTTGTAGTAGTCGAGAGCGGCGCGCACCCAGCCTTCGTCCTGCGTGTTGCCCCAGCTGTGGATGTAACCGATGCGCGGCACATCCAGGTCGTGGGTCTTTACCGTGGTGGGCACCGAGGCCACCGCGTAGCCCGACAGACCCAGATCGCGAAGCACGGGTTCGAGTTGCGCCCGGTTCGGCCCGGAGATGATGAATGACCCGGCGCTGAACTTGTGTCCATCGGCTTCGAACGCCGCCTCTGCCGCGGCCATCTTCACGCCCGCGAACTGGAATCGGAATTGCGCCAGCAGGTTGTCGCCCGAGTGTTCGACGACGATCGTGGAGCCGGTACCGGTGACGCCGCCGGGCGCCCGCACCGGGGTGGTGACTGGCGCCATCGGCGCCGACAGCAGCGCCTTGTCGGTGACGGCGGTCATCACCAGGTTGCGCATCATCGGATACGTCCAGCCCAGGTCGTCATAGGGGCTGGGATTGGACATCGAATAGTCCTGCACCTGGAAGTAGATGTCGGCCACGGTGCGATAGGGTTGGTCGCCGCGCAGAATCCAGTCGCCGGGTTTGACCTGCACGTCGCCGGCCGTGAATGCGGCCGTGGCGGTGTGCACTTCCATGCCCTGCGCCATCAGGCCATTCACCGCTTCGGCAGCATTGGCCTTGCTCGTCTGCGTGGCGGGAACGACCCAGCCGAACGTAGGGCCATTGGTGCCCTGCGCCACAGCGTTCTTGTTCTTGATCCAGTAGTTCTCGAGCCATCGCTCTTTGTCCTTGCCCGTAAAGCTCAGGGCAAACAACACGGCTGACTGGCTCATGTTCACGTGCGCCCTTGGACCCCAGTTGACGTTGCCCGGATCGGGATTCGGACGGAACCACTCGCGGCTGTTGCCACGCCCACCGCGGCCAGCCTGTGGTGCGCCGGCAGGTGCTGTGCCCGGCTCCACACCACGTGCGCCGCGACCTGCGCCCGGCACCACTGCCGGAGCTCCCGGATACGTGGTTGGGTTGCCGACGTTGTAGCCGCCGACCTCGTAGAAACGTCCGGTCGCGTTGTGCGTGTGTATGGCATAGAACATGTAGTTGGGCGTCCAGCCGTCATAGAACCCATAGGTCCACACACCGGGCACACCGCGTTTGGTCATTTCCATCACATCGTTCTGCGCGAACATCCACCACTCACCGATAGTGATCGGGTCAAGCTGCTCGTTGTAGGGGCCCGTGCCGGTGGAGGCGTACAGCAACTGCGCCTGCTCGTGCAGGTCGTGCAGGATGGTGGGCTTCCACTCCGTGGCCACCTTCATGACGTTCTTGGTCATCGACAGGAACTGACCCATGCCGTCGCGGTTGTTGTCGTGCGCCACATATTTGCCCCAGTAGGGCAGACCGAGCTGGCCCGTGAGGCCCTCCGCGGCGCGCTTGGCGTTGTAGTAGTAGGTATCGACGATGCGCTCGCGGCCATCCACTTCAACGACAGGTGTGATGAAGGTGATGACGTTATTGCGAATCTGCTGGATGAAGGGCGACTCTTCCACCACCAGGCGGTACGCCAGCTCCATCAACATCTCAGGACCGCCACGCTCGGTGGAATGCACGCCGCTCGTGAGCCAGTAGATCGGTTTGGCCTGCGTGATGATCTGACGCGCCTGGGTCTCGGTGGTCTTGCGCGGGTCAGTAAGCGACTGCAGGTAGCCCTTGTACTTGTCGAGGTTCTTGATCGTGTCTTCGTTGGCGATGGCCAGCACAATTTGGTCGCGGCCCTCTTCGGTCTGGCCGATGGTCCAGAACTTCGCGCGGCCCGTGCCTGAATCCGCGATGGCCTTCATGTACGCATGGATGTCCTTGGCGTAGGTGAGTACGCCTGGCTGTCCCGAAATGTGGCCGACAGCGGGGAACTTCAAGGGCGTCGGCACTTTGTCGGACGCCGGCAGGTGGTCCACCAGTTCGGTGTTGATGCGCGCGTCGGTCAGGTGCTGCTTGATGAGTGCGGTGTACTGCTCATCCACCTTCTGCGTCGACAGGCGCTGTGGCGGTGCGGCGGATTGGGCGGCCGGTGTGGCCAGTGGCGCCATCGCGGCGACCACCACCAGAGCCAGCGCGGCCCGGAGTGTAACGGTCGAGAATCTGGACATCAGCCCTCCTGCGGCGACCGAAGGAACGGCGCGCGCACCGCGATGGTAGCTCAGTCACGCGCGCGAGGTGCGACTACCAACGTGTGGAGAACAGAAGCCCCCCGCCTCCGGGAATCGCCACCGGCGTGACCGTCCACGCGCGCGAGTCATGGCCGCGCGTGACCGCGCGGGCTGAAGCCAGGCCCAGGGCCGCGCCGAATACGACGTCGCTCACGCGATGCGCGCGGTCTCGCACGCGGGTCCAGGCCACGAACCCGGCGACGGCGTAGGTGGGCGCGCCTACCTTCCACCCGAAGTGCTGCTGCAACACGCCGGCCGATGCGAAGCTCGCCGAAGTGTGGCCGGACGGAAATGCGTGGCTGCCGCCACTGGGCCGCTGCCGGCCGACGGCAATTTTCACGGCGCGCGTGACCACGCCGTTGAGGAACTGCGCGCGAATCAGGTCGCTGCCCACGTGTGTCAGCAGCGGGCGATCGAGTGCCTTTCCCACGACCCAGGTGCCCACTGCTCCTCCCGCCATAACCCACCCTTCGCCACCGACGCGCCCGATGGCCGTCACGGATGGCGCGGGGTGGTCGAGCGTCCATCGGTCCACCCGGTCGTCCGAGTACGCCGCGATCGCGGCCGCAAGCCCACCGGCACCGAGGATGCCGATGGTGTCGGCCTTTCCAAGACTGACAAAGTCCGTGCCTAGATTTTGGAAGAGCCGTGCGAAGGGACGGTCAGGCGCCGGCGCCGGAGCCGTCTGCGTGGGCGGCGGTGGGGCGACCTGAGCGTCCTGGACGTCCTGAACGGACGCACCTGCGGCGGCCGCGTGTGCGGCCATAACGACGGGAGCGATCCAACTGAAGTGCAACACGCGCGCAGGATATCAGCGCGACACGCCGAAGGCGAAGCCCATCGCAATATGGTGCGACAGCGTCGTCGTCTGCCCGTAGCCGTTGTTTGCTGTCGTGATCTTCGGCCTGGCGTACGTGAGTTTGTATTCCGTCAACAAAGACAGCCGACCCTTCAACCGGACGTCTAGCCCGATCGCCGCATGGGCGCCGGGGCCTGCGTATTCGTACTGTTCCCGGGTTTCGCCACGCACGGTGGTTTCGGCGTGTGGCAGCGTGATGCCCCCTCCAAGGCGAGTCACAAGCGCGAGGGGCGCCTCGCCGTACGCCGAGCGTCCCAGAGGAATGCGCGACGTCACGTTCGCCACCAGGAAATTCAGGCCGTGGGTCATCTGGTACCGCTGCACCTCAGGCTGCAGCTGGTCCGGATTGGCAATGACTTTTAGGTGGATGAACTCCAGTTCCAGGCCCACCCGCCGCGTGTTCGACAGGAAGCGCCCCAGCCGCCATCCGTAGTACTGCGGCGATGTGAACGGCTGCGCCTCAAAGCTCACCTTCGGGAATGTCAGGCCGTACCCGTCACCCTTGACGATGATATCAGCGGCCTTCGTAGTGTTGGCGCCCATATACAGCGCCCCATACCACTGAGCCGACGCCGGCGACGCGAGGGACAAGAAAACAACAGTCGCAAACAAGCGGAGAAGAACCACACCCATACGCCCAAGTGTCTCATTTCCGACCCATTGCCCATTGCCCCATTGCCCCAATGCGAATGATGTATCGTTAGGGGTTGTCTTACGCACCCAGAAGGAGACCAATGGCCGAGATCAAAGCGCTGCTCGAGAAACTGCGGATCGACGACGTAAATGCGGGCGCCAGTTCGGGCCACGACCAGTGGTATCGCAATGGTGGTGAGATCGGGCGCGTGGTGTCCATCAACCCATCGACGGGTGAGCCATTGGCGAGCGTATCGCTGGCGTCAGCCACCACCTGCGACCGCGTAGTGGCCGCATCGGCCGAGGCGTTTCGCACCTGGCGTGAGGTGCCGGCGCCCAAACGCGGCGAACTCGTCAGGGATCTCGGCAACGCGCTACGTGACATGAAGGAACCCCTGGGAGATCTGGTCAGCCTGGAGATGGGGAAGATCCGCGGCGAGGGTCACGGCGAAGTGCAGGAGATGATCGACA
>SXGS01602007.1_pt1 | contig 33404 bp, 27 predicted proteins | sample 3174681 | NCBI WGS metagenome assembly SXGS01 (sample SAMN11356861, study PRJNA531348) | freshwater metagenome | isolation source: freshwater sample F1-80 | place: China: Fuxian Lake, Yuxi | collected 2017-12-25
AAGCCGCTGCCGCTGCCCCCCGCTCAACTTGGCGCCCCGCTCGCCAACCACCGTGTCGTAGCCTTGCGGCAACTGCCGGATGAATTCGTCGGCCAGCGCGTTGCGAGCGGCGCGCTCCACTTCCTCCCGGGTCGCCGAACGGCGCCCGTAGCGAAGGTTGCTCTCCACCGTCTCGTTGAACAGGAACGTGTCCTGCGCCACGATCGCGATGTTCCGCCGCAGACTGTCGAGCGTGAACTCGCGGATATCGCGGCCGTCGATCGCCACACGGCCCGCTTCGACATCGTGGAATCGCGGAAGCAGGTTCGCCAACGTGGACTTGCCCGAACCCGACGGTCCCACCAGGGCGATCACTTCGCCCGCCCGCACTTCGATATCGATGCCGCGCAGGGAGAAACCGCCGGGCGCGTTCGGGTAGGAGAACGACACGTTCTCGAACCGCACCGATTCGCGGAACGGCGGCATCGCGGCCGCGCCCGGCGCGTTGGCGACCCGCGCCTTCCTGTCCAAGTATTCGAACACCTTCTGCGACGCGCCCAGCGCCTGTTGAAAGATGTTGAAGATTCCGGTCAGCCGCTTGACGGGCTCGTACAGCATCAACAGCGCGGCGATGAACGAGGTGAACTCGCCGGCTGTCATCGCGCCCGTCTCGATGCGCGACCGTGCGTAGGCGAGCAGGCCCACGATGGTGACCGCCCCCATCAGTTCGATCAGCGGCGACGCCACCGCCTGTTGCGCCACATATCGAAGGTTGGCGGTCTTCAGCCGCGTGGCCGCCGCGCCGAACCGCGCCGCTTCGTGCCCTTCCGCGACGAACGACTTCACGATCAGGTGGCCGCTCAACGTCTCCTGCAGGATCTGGTTGAGGTCGCCGGCTTCGTCCTGCGCGGTCCGCGTGCTGCGCCGGATCCGCTTGCCGAGCCGCGCGGTGGGAATCAGCACGCACGGCAGCAGCGTGATGCTGGCGGCGGCGAGTTTCCAGTCGGTCTGGAAGACCACGTAGAGCAGTCCCAAGGCGGTGAACGTCTGGCGGAGCCAATCGGCGAGGATGTGCGAAACCGCGACCTGGATCTTCTCGATATCGCTCATGATCGACGACATGAGGCGGCCGGTGGAGGTGGTCTCGTAGAACTCGGAGTCTTGCCGCAACAGGCATTCGAAGATCTGTTGCCGCATGTCGGTGACCGCGGCATAGCCGGCGCGGTTGGCGAGATAGTTGCCCGCGTAGTCGCAGACGCCCTTGATCAGGAACACCGTTACGATGCCGAACGCGACCATCCTCCAGGTGTCGTGAATCCAGGAGGGCGCGATCTGGTGCAGGTAGATCGACCGGCCGGCGAAATCGATCAGGCGGACGGGAGCGTCATTGGGCGCGGGGCTGAGCACATGGTCGAACACCGGACGAAGCAGCAGCGCCACGGTGGCGTGCGCGGCTCCGGCGATGCCCATGAGTATCACCGCGCACAGCAGCACCGGCGCGTGCGGACGCGCGTAGGCCAGCAGCCGGGCGAGTTCGCGTGTCACGCTTTCCCCCGCACCCGGCCGATGGCGGCGGCGACGCGCTCCAGTTCGATCGCGGCCATGCCCTCCGGCGCCACGATCTGTTCGGCGCGGGTCTTCCACGGCGCCCAGACCACCGGATCGGAGATCGCGAACAGCACCACCACGGGCAATCCGAACGCGGCCGCCATATGCGCGGGGCCGCTATCGTTGCCCACGAACAGGCTCGCTCCGGCGAGCAGGCTCTTGGTTTCCTCGAGCGGGGGGCCAGACACACAGGCGTGCCGCGCGAACGGCGCCATGTCGTCGCCCGGGCCGCCGATGAAAACGGGCTCGAGCCCGTGCTCGCGTTCGATGTGTTCCGCCGCCGCCACGAACCTTCCGGCCGGCCACGTCTTGTCCGGCCTCGCGGCGAACGGGTGGATCACCGCCCACGGCCGCTTGCGGCGCGCCGGACGGGCGAACAGGCAGGCCCGAGGGATCTCCGCGCGGGGCGCTCCTAAATAAAACACGGCGGACGCCAAATGTTCCGCCGTATGGACCTGGCGTTCCACCCCGAGGATCTCCTGCGCGCGCGGCATCTTCACATTGTGGACCTGTCCGTGCCGGTAATGCGCGAACCCGGCCCGCCATCGCGCGCACGAAAGAGCCGTAAGCGCCAAGCTGCGCGTGCCGCCGTGGAAATTGATGGTGAGACCGGCTCCGAACCGCCAGACCGCGCCGGCCGCCGGGGGAAGGACCGAGTCCACGTCGGGATTGCCCGCGAACACCGCGTCAAAGCGAGGCTCCACCACCACGCCGATCGAGGCGCCGGGCCGGGCTTGTTTCAACAGGCGCAACGCGGGCGTGGTGAGCACGCAGTCGCCCAGAGACCGTAGCCGGACCACCAGGATCTTGGGGCGGTCCGGCAACTGGTCCAGTACGTTCACCGCTATTCGCGCCGGGCTTCGTCGACGAGCATGACCGGGATGTCGTCCCGGACGGGGTAGACCAAGTGGCAGGGTCCGCAGCGCAGACCGTTCTCTTCCTGCGACAGCTCGACGGGGGTTTTGCAGACGGGGCAGACCAGGATATCCAGTAGGTCTTTGCTGATGGCCATGTGTCAGGAACTCGCTTTCATTTCGTTGCGCGCCTTCTGGATGACGGCGAGGTATTGCCGTGCGCGCTCCTCGATCAGGTCGTACCGGCCTTCCTTGATCAATTTGGCATCCACCAGTTCGCCGCCGACGGCCACGGCGCAGGCGCCCGCCTTCAGGAACTCGCCCGCCGTTTCCAGGTTGACACCGCCTGTCGGGATCATCTCGATTTGTGGGAACGGCCCCTTGAGCGCCTTGATGTACTTGGGGCCGCCCATGTTGCCGCACGGGAACACTTTCACGATGTCGGCGCCCGCCTCCCACGCGGTGAGGATTTCGGTGGGAGTGAGCGCGCCAGGGCAAATGATCTTAGAATATCGTTTGGCCATCTCGATGGTGGAGACTTTCAGCGACGGCGTAACGAAGAAGTCCGCTCCGGCGAGCATGCAGATGCGCGCCGTCTCGGGATCGAGCACGGTGCCCGCTCCGAGCACCAGCTTGTCCCCGAACTTCGCCGCCACCGCCTCGAGCGCCTTCACCGCGCCGGGAACTGTCATGGTAATCTCGGCGGCGCGGATGCCACCCGCGTGGATGGCCTCGATGGCGAGGATGGCGGATTCGGCGGACGTGGTCCGCACCACGGGCACGATGCCCACGTCCAGCATGAAGGAGAGCGTCTGCTGACTGGTCATCGCCCTAGACCGGAATTCCCATCTTGGCGTACCAGGGCTTGGCCGGCGCGAGCGAGGCATTCACCGCGTTGATATTCTTCACGCCCTCTCCGGCCAGCCAATCCTCGAGGGCCGCGATGCCCTGCTTGGCATAAACCGGGATGCCTTCCTTCCACGTGGCGCGGCCGCAGAGCACGCCGCTGAAATCGGTTCCGGCCTCGGCGGCCATACGCAGGGATTCGGTGAACTGATCGTTGGAAACGCCCGCGCTCAGATAGATGAACGGCTTCTTCGCGACAGCGGCCGCGCGCCGGAAGAGATCGAGCGCCTCGTCCCACGCGTAGGCCTTCTGGCCCTTGTAGACCTTGCTGCCTTCGGTGTAGTTGGCGTTGATCGGAACCTCCACCTTGAGCACATCCACTTTGTACTGAGGCTTCGAGTACTCTTCCATGCTGCCGATCACCAGTTCCGGCTTGAGCTTGGCGAACTCCAGGCCCTTTTCGTCCATGCCCTTCGGATCGAAGGTGATGAACTCGAGGAAGAACGGGATCTGTTGGTCCTCGCACTCGGATCCGACGCGTTCGATGAAAGCGTGCTTGATGTCCTTGACGGCCGCATCTTCTTGGGGGCTGTAGTAGATGAGGATCTTGACGGCGTCGCCGCCAAAGTCCTTGATGCGCTTGACGGAGAGATGGGGCAACAAATCGGGAAGGCGGCGGGCCTTCTCGGTGAGATCGTAACCGGACTTCTCGTATGCCAGGAGGAGACCGGCGTTGGAAGAGCGCGCCTTGGCGGCTTCGAGGCCGAACTCGGTGTCGAGGAGTATGGCGCTGGCGTGCGGGGTGAGGATCTTCGAGACCGCGACTTTGAACTCCGACATCATGTCAGCGGTGACGTCGCTTTCGGCGACGCCCTTCGCGGCGGCGATCGATTTTTGGAGGCTGCCGCGCTGATCCATGGCCGCTGCTGCGATGACGCCGCGGCTATCGGAGAGGTTCTTCAGGTGTTGAATTTTACCAGGGGACATATCGGGAGGCCGCTGAGGTGGCCGGTAACCTTCATTATCCCGCACGGGCAGGCGAGTCCGCCAGTTGCTAGCGCCCCGCGCCCGATACCTCCACGGCCAGACCCCACAGCAAAGCCGCGACGAATGCCCCACCCCACAAAGCGGCGATCCGCGCGACGGCCCAGTCCCGGCCAGGTGGGAATCCCACGCGGCCGGCGGCGATCACGGGCAGGCGCCACAGCGGTCCGATCTCGAGGCAGGCGGCCGACGCCCCCTTCCAATCGGCGTAAGGGCCCATGACGTTCACCCAGCGGCCATCGCGCAGTTCGACCGCCGCGTAGTACCGGTTCTCCCAGGCCCCCTTGCCCACCGATTCCCGGATTTCACGGGGGAAGAGCGCGCGGATGGCCTCCGTGCCATGCGACTCGTCTCGCACTCCCGATGGCAGCGGTCCGGAACTCAGCCGGAAGCCCCGCTCGTCCACTTCGGTATCGGTTCGCCCGAAGACCGCCACGGCGATGGAATAGACGGCCAAGCCGAGCACGGGGCCGCCCGCGAGCAACTCGTGGCGCCGGTCCGAGATCGCCCACAGACCCACGCCGGCAACCAGAGCGGGCAGGATCATCAGCCAGCTCCACGGCCGCGGCAGCCAGTAGCGCCGCTGTCGAATCGCGGTTCCCATCCGCTCGATGATACCGCCGCGGGCGTGCAAGGGCCGGCGCGCTACAATTCCCTTCTATGGGCTTCCCGCAGACCCGCCTCCGCCGTCTCCGCAATGGCGAGGCGCTCCGAAGGCTGGTGCGCGAGACCCGCCCCGATCCGGCCGGCTTCATCCTCCCGCTGTTCGTGTGCCCCGGCGAGGGGATCCGGCGCGAGATCGGTTCCATGCCGGGCAACTATCAGCAGTCGGTGGACCAACTCGTCCGCGACTGCGAAGAAGCCCGCTCGCTCGGCGTCGGCGGAACGATCCTGTTCGGCATCCCGGAGTCCAAGGACGAGTTCGCTTCCGGCGGCTACGACGACAACGGCATCGTGCAGCGCGCCGTGCGAGCGATCAAGGCGGAGGTCGGGGATTTTCTCGTCGTCACCGACGTGTGTAACTGCGAGTACACCAGCCACGGCCACTGCGGCTACGTGAAGGACGGCGATGTCGACAACGACGTGACGCTCGGATGGCTGGCGAAATCCGCCGTGTCGCACGCCCGCGCCGGAGCCGATATCGTGGCTCCGTCCGACATGATGGACGGCCGCGCCGCGGCGATTCGCGCGGCGCTCGACGAGGCGGGATTCGAGAAAACCCCGATCCTGTCCTACGCCGCCAAATTCGCCTCCGGTTTCTACGGCCCGTTCCGCGAGGCCGCCGAATCCACGCCCCAATTCGGAGACCGCCGCACCTACCAGATGGATCCGGCCAACGCGCGTGAGGCGATGCGCGAGATCGAACTCGACCTGGCCGAAGGCGCGGACATGATCATGGTCAAGCCCGCGCTCGCCTACCTCGACATCATTCGCATGGCTCGCGACCGCTTCGACGTCCCCATCGCCGCCTACCAGGTCAGCGGCGAGTTCAGCATGATCATGGCGGCGGCGCGCAACGGTTGGATCGACAAGGACCGGGTCATGATGGAGACGCTCACGTCGATCTGGCGCGCCGGAGCGCAGATCATCCTCACCTATTTCGCCAAGGACGCGGCCCGTCTGAGCGGATGACTCCGGAGCTGTTTCAGGCGCTGGACGAAGGCGCGGCGGTCGTGACCGCCAACCATCGCCAAGCCCGCTCTCTCCGCCACGAATACGGCCAACACAAGCAGCACGGCGGCGCCTCGCATTGGCCGGAGCCGTACATCGTGCCGTGGTTCGGCTGGCTCGAACGCTCGTGGCGCGACCTGCTCTACGATTCGGGCGAAGCGCTTCCGCCCGCGCTCAACACGTTTCAGGAAGAGGTGTTGTGGGAAAGCGCGATTCACGCGTCGCCCGCCGCCGCGGACTTGTTGCAGCCCGCCGGAGCCGCTCGCGCCGCGGTCCGCGCCTGGGCGCTCGTGCACGCCTGGCGGCTGCCCTTGAAAGGCCACTGGTGGGACTCCCATCGCGATTCCGCCGCGTTCCTCGGATGGGCTCGCGGCTTTCAGGACCGTCTGCGCGCGCTAGGCTACCTGGATCCGGCTTCGCTCGCCGACTTCCTCCGTCCCCGGATTCCCGCGCCTCCGAACGTCTGGTTCGCCGGATTCGACGAACTGACGCAGCAACAGCTCGACCTGATCGAGATGCTCGAGGCCGGCGGTTCTCGCGTGACGCGGCTCGAGCCCGCGATTGAGCCTCCCGGAGCGGCGGCGCTACGCTCTTTTCCGAACGACGAGTCCGAGTGGGAAGAGGCCGCTCATTGGGCGCGCGCGATCGCGATCGAGCGGCCCCGCGCGCGAATCGGCGTGATCGTCCCCGATCTCGCCGCCATCCACAAGCCGCTGTCGCGCGTGTTCGGAACCGTCTGCCAGGGGATCGCGCACGTTTCCGGCGGCGCGCCGATGCTGGACTGCCCGCCCATTCACGCCGCGTTCGCCATCGCCGAGTTGCTGTCCCACACGGTTCCGCTGCCGGCGATCGGCACGTTGCTGCTATCGCCGTTCGTGCGGGACTCCAGCGCCGAAGCGCCGGCGCGGGCCGCGTTCGACGCCTGGTTGCGGTCGCAGGGCCGCCCGGAATGGCCGTGGCGCGCGGTGCGCCGTCAGGTCCGTTGTCCGGAGGCGTTCGGCCGCGCGCTCGAGGAATGGGAGATGCTGGCGGACTCCATTCCGGCGCGGCAGAGTCCGGGAGATTGGGCGCGCACGCTGTCGAAGCTGCTCGGCTGTTTCGGTTGGAACGGCGGCACTCCCCTATACGCACGCGCCTGGGATCGCGCGCTGTCTTTGCTCGCATCGCTCGATCTGACGCAGCCCGAAGTGACGGCGGGACGCGCTCTCTCCCTGATGCGGCGCATCGCGGCCCGCTATCCCGTCGAGCTCGAGGACCGCGGCGAGCCGGTGCAGATCCTGAGCCTGTCCGAAGCGCCTGGCATGGAGTTCGACGCGCTCTGGATCGCCGGCATGGACGCGCTCTCCTGGCCCCGCGCGGCGTCACCGAATCCGTTCGTACCCATCTCCCTGCAGCGCGAGCGGAATCTGCCGCGATCGTCGGCGCCGCGCGAACTGGAATACGCGCGCCGGGTAACACGTCAACTGCTGGCGTCGGCGCCCGAGGTGGTGGTGAGCTACGCGCGCGGATCGGGCGAAGTGCGCCGGGCGCCCAGTCCGCTGTTCGCGGGCCTTCCCGAGAGCGGCTCCATGGCCCGGTACCGGCCCACGGTCCGCGCGGCGCTCGAATCGGTCCACGAACAGGGCGCGCCGCCGCTCGACGAAGGAACGTGGCACAGCGGCGGCGTTCGCGCACTGCAGTTGCAGGCTGCCTGTCCGTTCCGCGCGTTCGCCGAGATCCGGCTGGCGGCGCGTCCGCTCGAGTCGCCGGACATCGGCCTCGATCCGCGCGAAAAGGGCAAGGTGCTGCACACCGCGATGGAGATACTCTGGCGCGAACTCGGCGGTTCGGAGCGGTTGCGGGCGATGGACGACGCGACGCTCTCGCCGTCGATCGAAGAGGCTGTATCGCGGGCTTTGCGCGATGTTCGCGGACTGGCGGGCGAGCCGTTCGAGGAGCGGCTGCGCGTGCTCGAATCCCGCCGCCTCGGGCGCTTGTTGCACGAGTGGCTCGCGGTGGAGAAGAAGCGCGGCGGAGGGTTCGAAGTAGCGGAGCTCGAGTCGAAGCACGAGGTGGAAGCGGGCGGGCTGCGGCTGCGCACCCGCGTCGACCGCGCCGATCGCGTGCCCACCGGGCTCGTTCTGCTCGACTACAAGTCGGGCCAGCCTTCCGTCAAGCAGTGGGAAGGAGACCGGCCCGACGAACCCCAACTCCCGCTGTACGCCGTCACGCGGAACGAGCCGGTCGCGGCCGTCGCGTTCGCGCAGATCCGCACCGGAGCGGTGAAGTTCAAGGGCTGGTCGTCGGTGGAGGGCCTGCTGCCCGGTGTCAAATCGAAGCCGCTGGACGCGATGGTGCGCGGATGGCGCGAAGCGTTGACCAAGCTGGGCGAGGAGTTCCGCGCGGGGGAGGCGGGCGTGACGCCCAAGGCGCCGGATTCGTGCGCGTACTGCCACCTGCATTCGCTCTGCCGGATCTCCGCGGCGCGGCCGGAGACAAGCGCGTGAGGGGGCGCGTTCAAACGGTCCCGGCGGACGTTTGGGAACGCCGCGCCGCGCTCGATCCCACTCGGAGCTTCATCGTGCAGGCCCCGGCGGGATCGGGCAAGACGGAACTACTGATACAGCGTTATCTGGCGCTGCTGGCCCGCGTCTCCGCGCCCGAATCCGTGCTCGCGATCACGTTCACGGTCAAGGCGTCGGGCGAGATGCGGGAGCGTATCGCCGCCGCGCTGGAAGCCGCGCTCTCCGGAGCGGACACGCCGGACGCGAACTCGCGGCTCACGCGCGAACTGGCCGCCGCGGTGCTCGATCGCGATCGCGAGGCGGGCTGGGAAATCCTCGCCAACCCGTCCCGGTTGCGGATTCACACGATCGACGCGCTGTGCGCCGGCATCGCGCAACGCATGCCGTGGCTGGTGCGATTCGGCGCGATGCCGCGCGTGACCGAGCAAGCGGCGGAGATGTACGCCGAGGCGGCGCGCGCGACGCTGCGCCTGGTCGGCGGCGGCAACGAATGGGCGGAGCCGGCCGAACGCGTGCTGTCGCACCTGGACAACGACTTCGCGCGCGCCCGCCGGATGCTGGAAGCGCTGCTGCCGCGGCGCGATCAGTGGTTGCGCCACGTAGTGGGTCCGCATCGCGATCCCGGCGCGATTCGCGAAAGCATGCAGGCTACGCTCGCGGCCGTGTGCGATCGCGCCCTGGCGCGTCTGCGGAACGCCGTTCCTCCGCTGTGGCGCGGCGAGATGTGGGACTTGGCCGGGTTCGCCGCCGCGAATCTGGGCCGGTCCGCCGCCGACGACTGGAGTGGCTGGCGGTTCTTGCGCGGACTGCTGCTGAAAACGGACGGCGACTGGCGCGAGAAGCCGGATCATCGCAACGGGTTCCCGGCCTCCGAGAAGGCCTGGAAACAGCGGCACGCCAGACTGGTGCTGCAACTGCGCGGATCGGAGGATTTTCGGCAACGGCTCGAGGAGTTCGCCTCCGTTCCGTCGCCTTCGTTCGACGACAACCAGTGGGAAGTGTTGGAGGCGCTGCTGCGATTGTTGCCCGCCGCCGCCGCTCAGTTGCGTCTGGTGTTCCAGGAACACGGCACGGTCGACTTCTCCGAAATCGCGCAAGCGGCCTCGCGCGGGTTGGGCGAGATCGGCGGTCCGTCGGATCTCGCGTTCCACATCGGCGGCCGCTTCGAGCACATCCTGGTGGACGAGATGCAGGACACCTCGATCACGCAGGTGGAACTGCTGTCGAAGCTGACCGCGTCGTGGGACGAGTCCGATGGCAACACGCTGCTCCTCGTCGGCGACCCGATGCAATCGATTTATCGATTTCGAGAAGCCGAGGTCGGCCTGTTCCTCCGCGTACGCGAACGGGGTCTCGGGCAACTGCATCCGGAACCCCTGGCGCTGTCGGCGAACTTCCGTTCGCGGCCGGAGATCGTCGAGTGGGTGAACGGCGCGTTCGCGCTCCTGTTTCCGGCGGAGGAGGATGCGCTGCTCGGAGCGGTTCGATTCCACCCCTCCACGGCGTTCCGGCCGGCCGGCGGCGAAGGCGCCGTGCAAGTCCACGCGTTCTTCGGCGCCGACCCACGCCCGGAGGCCATGCGCGCCGCGGGGCTGGCGGCGGAGGCGAGCAAGAAGGGTTCGGTGGCGATCCTGGTGCGAGCGCGAACACACGTGCCGGCGATCGTGGCGGAACTGCAGCGGCTCGGCGTCTCCTATCGCGCGGTGGAGCAAGACCTGCTCGGCGAACGCCCCGCCGTTCGCGACCTGCTGGCGCTGACGCGCGCGTTGCTGCACCTGGCCGACCGGCCCGCCTGGCTCGCAATCCTGCGCGCGCCCTGGTGCGGGCTCGGCTTGGCCGATCTCCACGCGATCGCCGGCGGCGACTCGCGCGCGGCTGTGTGGGATTTGTTGCGGCGCGACGATCTCCGCGTGACCGGGGCGGAGCGGCTCGCGCGATTCCGCTCGGCCATGGAGGGCGGCCTGGCGCGCGTGCGGCGCATGCCCCTGCGCGATTGCGTCGAGCGCACGTGGCGCGCTCTCGGCGGACCGGCGAGCCTCGAGGACACAGCGGCCGAGGGCGACGCGGCGCGCTTTCTCGGATTGATCGAGGAGATGGATCGCGGCGGCGAGATCGCCGATTTTCAGGCGCTCGACGAGCGCGTGAGCGAGCTTTACGCCGATCCCGATCCCGCCGCGGACGAATCGCTCCAGATCATGACGATCCACAAGGCGAAGGGCTTGCAGTTCGACACGGTGATCGTGCCGTGCCTGGGCCGCGAGGCGCAACGCGACGACAAGCAACTCCTCTTGTGGGCCGAACTGCCGCGCGAGGACGATGGCGCCGATCTGGTGATCTCGCCGATGGAGACCGCCGAGGACGAGTCCGATCCGATCTACGAGTGGCTCCGCGATCTCGAGCGGCGCCGCGGCGAGCACGAGGCCGCGCGGCTTCTTTACGTGGCGGCGACGCGGGCGAAAGAGAAGCTCCACCTGATCGGCCAGGTGGAAGTGAAGGACGACGAAATCCGGCGGCCCCGCGCGGGAAGCCTGTTGCGATTGCTTTGGCCCGTGGTGCGCGACGACTTCCAGCGCGCGTTCGAAGGCGGCGAGCCGGTCACCGAAAAGCCGGCGATCGCCCGCGAGGGTCTGTCGTTGCGGCGGTTGCCCGCGTCGTGGGATGGCGGCGCGGAAGCCGGCGCTCCCGTCTGGACGCCCGCCGAGGAGCCCGAGCCCGTTGCCTTCGCCTGGGTGGGCGACACGCTTCGCCATGCCGGCACCGCCGTGCACGCCTGGCTGCGGCGGGTCGCCGAAGACGGAGTGGAGAAGTGGGACGGCGCGCGGATCGCCGCCGCGCATCCGGCGATCGAAGCGGGGCTGCTCGCCTTGGGCGTGCCTCCCCGGGAAGTTCGCGACGCGGCCCGCACCGTTTCCGATGCCGTGGTGCGCGCCCTTTGCGACGAGCGCGGACGCTGGATCCTGCGCCGCCGCCCCGCCGATGCGTGCGAGTACGCGGTGGCCGTGGAACTGGACGGCGCGATCCATCACGCCGTGGTGGACCGCACGTTCGTCGAGGATGGCGTGCGATGGATCGTCGACTACAAGACCAGTTCCCATCAGGGGGCCGGTCTCGAGGACTTCCTGGAAAAGGAACGCTCGCGGTACAAGGATCAGTTGCAACGCTACGCCCGGCTGTTCCGCCGGTTCGAGAACCTGCCGGTGCGGCTCGGGCTTTACTTCCCGCTGCTGGGCGAATGGCGGGAGTGGGAGGATGAGGCCTACGTATTCACGCTCACGCCGCCCGAGTGAGTCCGGTCACGGCCGAAAGACCGCGATGCCGTCCACCGTCTCCCGGAACCGGAACACGCGCGGGTCGGAGAAGCTGTCGCCGCACGGAACGCTGCCTTCGTGCGCGTTCCGCATCAGTTCCACCGCCGCCAGTTCCAGCGCGGATTCGAAGCGGCGTTCGATGGAATCGGACTCGAGCGCCCGGCCCTCGCGGTCCTCGATGCGGAATCCAAGCACGGTGATCGGGTTCATGCGCTTTCCGATGATCGCGGCAACCCCGGCGGCTCGACATTTTCCATCTCCGCCCGCCCGGCGTGCATCCGTAGGAGTGAAGTCATGATTACCAAGGAACTCGAAAACTTTCGCGCCGCGCGGCGACGCTCGCTGACCGCGATCCGCGTATTGAGCCAGGAGCAGACGGAATTCGCCCCGCCGGGAAGATGGTCCGCGGGCGAGATTTTCGATCACCTGCTCGCCTCCGAGCGCACGTGGCGAACGACTCTGGCGCGGCTCATCGAGTTGGAGAAGTCGGGGCGGGTTCCGGTGATCGTTCACGAGGCCGAGGCGATGAAGACGCCGCTCGGGACGATCCCGAAGCAGGCGGCGGCGCTGCTGACGATTCCGATGACGATGATGAACATGATGGTCCCGGCGGGGGTCACGCAATACCTGCTGCGGAACCGGCTGTTCGCGGCCCAGGCGCCGAAATCGATTCAGCCGTCGAAGGGCCGGTCCGTCGTGGCGCTCGAGCGGGACCTGATCGAGTCGCTCGAACGCACCGAAGCCCTGCTCGCCGCCAACCCGGGAGCCAACTGGCGCCGGCTGTGCGCTCTGCATCCGGTGTTGGGCCGAGTCACCGCGCCGGGAATGCTCGCGATGCTCGCGGCCCACGAGGACCGGCACCTGAAGCAGTTGCGCGAACTACTGGCGTCGGCGCCGGTCACCGCCGAAGCGCTGACGGCCGTTCACTGATTCACGGGCGCCGCGCCAATTCGTCGACCTTGGCGGCCAGCGTCTCTTCCACCGCCGCGCCGAACGGTCCCGGCAGCGGCCGGTAGAGCATCGAGTCGCCGCCCTCATAGCCGCCTTCGCGCAGCACGCGCAGCGAAGGGACATAGGCGAAGACATCGTTCGAATACGCCGCCACCCACGTCGAATCCCAGCCGTACTTCGCCTTGAATCGGAGCGCGTAATCGGCGACCGCCTCGCCGCTCAACGCGATCAGCATCGGTCCGGAACCGAACCGCCAGACCTGAACTGGCGCCGGGTAGTGATCGGGCAAGCGGCCGTCGCGCTCGACGATCTTCAGGAGTTGCAACGCATGACGCCGGCGGATGGGATGCTCGCTGTTCGAGTCCTTGCGGAGTTCGTCGATCGAAGGAGCGGGAGCGAACGGCAGCGGCGCGTGCCCGTACGCCGCGCGCAGTGGACCTTCCACCGGCTTCATGCGCCCGTCCAGTACCTGCGCCACCGCGGCGGCCAGTGTGCGTCCGTGGCTTTCGGCCAACTCCACCGTTCGCCTCGGCAACGGATTTGCGTCCGCGCCGCAGCCCGCCATGTACATCGCCGTCGCGCCCGGATATCTCCTCTCGAGTTCGATCATGGCGAATCCCGCGTAGTCGCCCGAGATCCGGTTCACGCCCAGCGTGGTGTTGTGGCTGGCGTATCCGAACAGCACGGCGCGCAGTTCCGCCTCCGGCGATCGCACCGCGAGCACCGGCACGTCCGGATCGATGACGCCCGGAAGCGCCCGGCTCATCACCGCGCGGCGGCGATTCACCGCGATGCCTGCCAAGCCTTGCTCGAACGACAGCCGCGCGGGCGCCAGATTGCGGACCGCGGACGCGATCGCCTGCTCCGCCCGGCCGATGAGCCACTGTCCATACTCGCGGCTGGCCGCGATCTGCGCGTCGTTCATCCGGTAGGCGTACCGCTCGATCCACTCCTCCCCCGCCGCCGGACCCGTGTGCGTGTGCGACGCGTTGAGCAGCAGCCGCTCCCGGGGAATGCCGAGCTTCTCCGCGCGTTCCGCCAACGGACCGGCGATCGACGGGTTCACGCCCACCAGATCGAACGTGACGATGGCCGACACCGCGCCCGCCGATTCGAGCGCCAGCGCCTTCACCCATATGTCGTGCAGCGCGCCTTCCGAAGGTCCCGTCCGGCCGTCGTAGCCCGCCATCCAGACCGGCCGTTCGGGCGTGATCCTGACCTTGGCCACGCCCGCTCGCCATTGCGCCTGGCACAGGGCTGCGAACACGGCCAGCATCGACGCGAAGCGCAGGCCCATCGCTCTCACTCGCCGCGATTGATCATGAACGTCGCCACTTGCGCGAAGAACGGCTCGAGGGCGGCACGCGCGGCCGCGGGAAGCGCGGACTCGTCCAATGCCGCCGTCATCAACTCGATCCAGCGGTCGCGCGCCGCCTGATCGATGGCGAACGGCGCGTGCCGCATGCGCAGCCTCGGATGGCCGCGTTGCTCGATGTAGCGCGTGGGTCCGCCGAAGCGGAACACCAGAAAGTCGCGGAGACGTTCTTCCGCGCCCTCCAGATCGTCCGCCGGATACATCGGCGCCAGGACCGGATCGCCGGGAACGCGCCGGTAAAACGCTGCGGTGAGTCTCCGGAATCCATCCTCGCCGATCAGCGGAAAGACTTCGTCGTCGGGCGCCGGCGAGATCAGGCCACAATCTCCTTGATCGGCGCGCCGAAGTCGATGTCCAGGCGCTTGCGCCCTGGAACCTCCAGCCGCCGGGGATCCAGACCCAGTTGCCGCAGCACGGTGGCGTGAACATCGGTGACGTAGTGGCGATTCTCCACCGCGTGGAATCCGAGCTCGTCGGTGGCTCCGTGCGTCACGCCGCCCTTGATGCCGCCGCCGGCCATCCACACGCTGAAGCCGTAAGGATGATGATCGCGTCCGTTCGTGCCCTGGCAGCCCGGCGTCCGTCCGAACTCGGTGCACCACACCACCAGGGTGTCGTCCAGCATTCCGCGCTGCTTCAGATCCTTCAACAGGCCGGCCACCGGCTGGTCGGTTTGCGCGCACAGTTCGGTGTGAGTCTTCTTCAGATTCGAGTGGCCGTCCCACTTGCCCGCGCCGCCATTCTGTCCGTGGAACACCTGCACGAAGCGCACGCCGGATTCGGCCAGTCTACGCGCCGCCAGGCAAATCTCGCCGAACGGCCGCGTGGTGTCGTGGTCCAGCCCGTAGAGCTTGCGCGTCGCGTCGTTCTCCGTCGAGAACTTCATGACCTCCGGCACCGACGCCTGCATGCGAAACGCCAGTTCGTAGGACTTGATCCGCGCGCGCATGGCGGGGTCGTCCGGATACTCCGCGCCGGCGATTCCGTTCAATTCGCGCAACAGTTCGAACTCGCGCTTCTGATCCTCCGGGCCGGTGCTCGGAATCGCGAACGGAAGCGGGTTCTTCGTATCCACAGCCAGTTGGACGCCGTTGTGCTCGGGGCCCAGGTACGATCCACCGTGCGCGCCCACGCCGCCGCAGCAGGTGTCGATGATATCGCCGAGCACGACGAACTGCGGCAGATTGTCGTTCAGCGATCCCAGGCCGTAGTGCACCCACGACCCGATGGTCGGAAAGTGCCCCTCGAGCGAATGCCGTCCCGTGTGGAATTGGATCTGCGCGCCGTGGTTGTTGTCGGTGGTCCACATGGAGCGCACCACGGAGATATCGTCGATACACTCACCCACGTGCGGGAACCAGTCGCTGACCTCGATGCCGCTCTTGCCGCGCTTGGAGAAGCCGGTCTGCATCGGGTAGATGAACTGGTGGGTCTTGTGCAGCCCCTTGATTACCTCGCGCAGATTCTGCTTCACCAGCGGGTTGGAGAGCACGCCGGCGTGCGGCGTGTCCACGAACTTCTTGCCCGCGTATTTGTTCAGTTCCGGCTTGGGGTCGAACGACTCCATGTGGCTCGTGCCGCCGATCATGAACAACCAGATGACGCGTTTGGCCTTGGGAGCGAAGTGGGGCTTGCCGTCGGGCGGGGTCCAGCCGGCGGTGGCCGCGCGGGCCACTCCGTCGCGATGCAGCATGGCGCCGAGCGCCAGGCCGGTGAATCCCATGCCCGCGTCGGCGAGAAAGCCGCGGCGGCTACCGAATCGTGATGAAGTCGTTGTGATTGAAGAGGACATGCACCAAATTCTCCGGCTGGGCCTTGGCGGCCAGTTCCATTTCCTTGGCCGATGGCGAACGGCCCAATATCGTTTCGAAAGCCGCGCGCGCGAACGCGGCGGGCTCCTTGTGTTCCGAGGATAGCCTGGCCGCCAGCACCTTCGACAGATCGCGGCTCAGCTTGCTGTTGGCGAGCGCCAGCGCCTGCTGCGGCACCACGCTCTCGTTGCGCTCGTAGCATTCCGACGGGCTCGCCATGTCGAACGTGCGCAGGAACTCCATCTGCGTGTCCGGCGAATGGCGGAAGTAGAGGCTGCGGCGGTAGACGTCGAACCCCTTGGTCTCGTCGATCTCCGGGCCGCCCATTTGACGGTCGAGTTTGCCGGACACCGCCAGGATCGAGTCGCGCACGATCTCGGCCTCCATGCGCCGCGAATTCATGCGCCACAGATAGCGATTCTCGGGATCGGCCGCCGCGCCGGGATGGTTCGCGTCGCCCGAACTCGACTTCATGCGGTACGCCGCGCTCGTCACCATCAGGCGATGAAGGTGCTTCATGCTCCAACCGCTGTCCATCAACTCGACGGCCAGCCAGTCGAGCAGTTCTGGATGCGTCGGTGGCTTTCCGTTGCGGCCGAAGTCGAACACGCTGGCCACCAGCGGCCTGCCGAAGTGGCGCGCCCACATGTGATTCACGGCGACGCGCGCCGTGAGAGGATTGCCTTTCGACGCGATCCAGTTGGCGAGCGCCGTGCGGCGGCCGCTGGTCCGGTCCGGGTAGATCTTGCCGAGCGGCGAATAGCTTTCGGCGGATTGCGTCAGCGCGGTCTGCGCCTCGGTCAACCGCGTGGCCGCTTTCGATACGTCCTTCTCGTCAGCCACCGACCCGGCCTTCGCCTTGGAACGCGCCTCGTTGAAATCGAGCATCGCGCGATAGACGGACTCGTCCGCTTTGAGCAGACCGGCCTCCCGCTCCTTCTTGCGCGCCTCGGCGGCCAGTTCTTCGTACTTGGGATCCGGCGGATCGGAGTACTTGGCCTTGTCCGCGGCGATCCTGGCTTGGAGCGAGGGCAGGTGAGCGCGAACCGCCGCCAGCGCCTTCGCCGCGATCACCAGCTTGTCGGTGGGCGCGTTCGATTCGGTGAGCTTTCGCAGCTCCGTTTCGGCGCGTTCGATGTCGGCCTTGGCCTTGGTCACCAGATCCTCGCGCACGAAGGGCCGGTAGTCGGGATAGTATGCGCCCACCGGAAGCGTGGAGGGCTCGATCTTGCCCAGTGCGCCGCCCAGCGATCCCGGCGTCTCCGGCGGAAGCGTCCGGCTGCGATCGGGGTTGGCGGTATCGCCACGAATATATGAATGAGTGGCCCGGTCGATCTCGGCGTCGAACACGCGCGACACGCCGTCCTTGCCGGTATCGGTTTGCCCGGGCACGCGGTCGATGCGAATCTCGTAGGGCTCGAAGAAGGCGCGGAACTTGTAGTATTCGTCCTGCGTGAAGGGGTCGTACTTGTGGTCGTGGCAGCGCGCGCACTTCACGGTGACACCGAGGAAGCCCATCGCGGTGTGGTCGACCGCGTCCTGCAGCCATCCGTCGCGATTGTACTTGTGATACTGGCGCGCCAGGAAGCCCGTGGCACGCAACGTCTTGGGATCCTCGGGCGCGATTTCGTCGGCGGCGAGCATCTCGACGATCATGCGGTCGTAGCCCTTGTCCTCGTTCAGCGATTCCACGATCCAATCCCGCCAACGCCAGACGAACATGTGGGAGAAGCGGACATCGTTCGCCTTGCGCCAACCGTACCAGTCGGAGTAGCGCCAGATATCCATCCAGTGGCGGCCCCAGCGCTCGCCATGGCGGGGATCGTCGAGCAGCCGGCCAACGGCGGATTCGTACGCGTTCGGCGAGGAGTCGTTCACGAAGGCGGCGAGTTCGGCGGGCGTGGGCGGCACGCCCACCATGTCCAGATACAGCCGCCGGACCAGTGTACTCTTGGACGCTTCACCAACGGGCGCGAGCTTCTGCTTGGCGAGTTCCGCGCCCAGAAACGCATCGATCGGATTGCGCGCCCACGCGGCGTTGGCGGCCGGCGGCGCGGGACGCTTCGGCGACTGGAACGCCCAATGCGGCGCGGCGGCCGAGGCTTTTACCTCGCGTTCGAACCGGGCGCCATCCTTGATCCACGAGGCCAGCGCCTCGAGTTCGGAGTCCTTCATCTTGGGCGCGCCCAACGGCATGTGAGGCTCGGCGAGATGCGCCGCGGCTTTGTAGAGCAGGCTCTCGTCCGGCTTCGATTCGCGAATGGCGGGCCCCCGCGATCCGCCGCGGAGCAAGCCTTCGCGCGTGGTGACGTCGAGTCCGCCGCGCGGCGACGCGCCCGAATGGCATCCCGAGCAGCGTTTCTCGACAAGAGTCAACGCCACCTGACCGGAAGCCAGGAAGCAGAACGCCAGAAAAAATGCCAGACGCGCCATGTCTGATAGTTTATTCCCATTCGGCGGTTCGCGCGCCAGCCCCTCCGGCGAGATGGCCGGGCCCGGCTGACAACTTGTGCGGTTCAGCCGCGCCGCATCCGCGCCGAGCGTTGAGAAGATGGGAAGGGGAGTGCGGCATCGAGCGTGCAGGATTGGCGGAACAACGCCCACTCCACCACTGGGGCGGCCATCGCGCGCTCCTACGGGCACGGCACGCAATGTGGCGGGAGTCCTGGCCGGCAACGGCGGCAGCGCCGGTCTGGGGCGCCGGAACAGTCCTCGCCAACGGCCATCCTGCTCAACGGCGAGTAGACGGCTACAGCCCGAACGCGAGCACGTTCGAGCCCGCCGCGATCGCGACGAATTGGCGTCCGCGGTGCACGTACGTCATCGGGGACGCCTTCCACGTTTGATTGGCCTCGAAACGCCAGAGCAGCTTTCCGTTTCGAGCGTCCGCCGCCGCGAAGCTCCCATCGTCGTGGCCGAAGAACACCAGCCCCCCCGCCGTCGACATCACGCCGCCCCAAGTGTTGGCCGGACCTTCCTGCGCGATTTCCCAGCGCTTCCCGCCCGTGCGCAGATCGATCGCGCGCAGATACTTACGGCCTTGCTCGCCGGGAACCCGCTTGGTGTCGCCGCCGTAGTGCGATTCGCCCGCGCGCCACACCGCCGGCGCCTTCGTGTAGATGGAACACTTCTCGAGCGCCTGCACATAAAGCAAGCCCGTGCCCGGATGGAACGCCGTGGAAAACCAGTTGGTGGCGCCCTCCACGGCCGGACACGCGCGCACTCCGGCCTCCGTGGGGATCGACGCCGGATTCACCATGGGCCGCCCCGTTGTCTGGTCGACTCCGGTGGCCCAGGTCAACTTGTCGACAAACGGCTTCACATAGACAGGCTTTCCCGTTTCGCGGTCGAGCAAGTAGAGGAAGCCGTTGCGATCGGCGTGCGCGAGCCGCTTGCGTCCGTCCAGATCGACCACCATCGGCGTTTCGGTCGCGTCCCAGTCGTGCAGATCGTGCGGCGTGAATTGGAAGTGCCAGCGGAGTTTGCCAGTGGCGGGATCGAGCGCGATCACGCTGTTCGAGTACAGGTTGTCGCCTTTCCGCTCGTCGCCGTTGTAGTCGGGGCAGGGGTTGCCCACCGGCCACAGCAGCAGATTCTGGGCTACATCGTATGTGCCGGTGAGCCACGTCGCCGCGCAACCGTGCTCCCACTCCTTGCCCTTCCAGGTTTCCGATCCCGGCTCGCCGGGCGCTGGAACCGTCCAGAAGCGCCAGACTTCCTTGCCATCCTCGGGACGGTACGCCGCCAGATATCCGCGCGCGCCCTCGTCTCCTCCGGAATGGCCTGAGACCACCAGATCGTTCACGATCAGCGGCGCGGACGTGGCGCCGTAGTTCTTCGTGTGGTCCGCCATCGCGATATCCCAAAGCAGCTGCCCGCTCGCCCGATCGAGCGCGATCAGATGCGCGTGATCGGTGACGAAGAACAGCCGGCGGCCCAGGATCGCGACGCCGCGATTGATTCCGCTCGCCGCGTCTCCGGCGAGTCCCTGTGTGCGTGGACGGCGGAACCGCCAGATCGCGCGGCCCGTGCCCGGATCGATCGCATGGACCTCGTTGGGCGCGGTGACGTACATCGCGCCGTCGTAAACGACGGGAGTCACCTGAAGCCGCGGCGTCCCGGTGAGAGAGAACATCCACCGCACCTTCAGGCGGCTCACGTTCGACGCATCCACCTGGGCTAGCGGCGAATGGCGGTTGCCGCCGATGTCCCCGTGATAACTGGGCCACTCGCCGGGCTCGGGCTTCGCGATCGCCGCGAAATTCGGGCCGTTGACGCGAATCGCCGCGAGCGCGCCCGCGGCGGCCGCGGCAGGCTCGAGCGATCGCAGGTACGCGATCAAGTCGCGCATCGGAGCCGCGCCGAGCGCCGTGGCAGGCATGCCCTTTCCCGGAAGACCCGTTGCGATCACGTCGCGCAGATCGGCGCGAGTTCGCAGATCGCGGTCCGTGATGCCCGCCGCACGTTCGCCGCCTTGGGCGTTGGCGCCGTGGCAGAACGAACAGTGCTTGGAGAAGAGCGCCTTTCCGGCTTCGATGTCCTGGGCCAGGGCGGGCAGCGCGGCGAGCGATAGATAGACGAGCTTCATGGCACGGCGGGTTGTTGCTTCTCGCGGAACGCGCTTTGTTCGGACGCGCGCCGCTGGATCTCCGATCGTAGCCCGAGCAGACGGTTCAACGCTCCCAGCCAGAAGGGGGAGCCGAAGCACAGGCAGATCCAGGTGAGAAACACGCCGGGCTTGGCGAGCTCCCCGGGCGAGAAGTCCCCACACGCCTTCGGCTTTGTGAAGACATCTCCGAACAGGCCGGCGTCGAGCACGCGCTTTTCGACGGTCTTCAAGTCCGGGTTGTTCTGGTTCTTCAATCCCTCGGCTTCGGCTACTACTGCCTTGCGCAAAGCCTCATCATTGGTCAGCCGGCTCAGAACGTCGAACGAGTTCACCGGATAGTACGCCAGAAACACGGCCGCCAAAATCGCGGAGTAGATCTTGCCGGAGAACGACACGCTGTCCTGCACGCGATCCATCGCTTCGTCGAACTGCGAGAACAGCCGCGCCGCCAACTTGGGCGCCACCTTCTGCAACGCGCGGGTCCGCCATATCTGCGCCGCCAATTGCGGCTCGCCCGCTTCCCACTCGAGGATCTTCTCCTCGATTTGATGGAGCACGGCCGCCGGATCGGTGACGCCGAGAGTCGTCAACATCGATTTAAACGGCTCCTCGGAGCCCTTGCGCAAGACCGCCATCGCCAGTTCCTCGCGCGGGATCGCCTCGGCCGAGCCGCGCCGCAGCCAGCCGGCGATCTTCTCGAGCACTCCGTTGTTCCAGGGCACGCGCGCCGACAGGGATCGCTCCCGCATCAACACGTGGGCGGCCTCGAGCGCCTTGTCCGCTCCCACTCCGGCGTTGACAAGCAGCGATCCGACGCCCGTCTCCATCTCGTGAACCCGCCGGCGGAAGGCTGTCAACGCCGTCTGAGCGGCCGCGCTCACCATCGCCGACAACACCGCCATCGCGAGCGCGAATCCGATCGCGACGTCCAGATAATGCAGGATACCCATGCCTCAAATCCTCCTCGTCAAGGTGAATCGATGAAACGGTTGCAGGTTGTCGAGCTCCGCTTCGGGCCGCCCGATTTTCCAATGGAACATTTGAAACTCGATCTTGTCCGGATGGAAGTCCATCAGCGTGAATCCGTTGTCCTCGAGCGGCGGCAGTTGCGCCTCCACCTCGAGCCCGGTGGGAACTTGCGGCGGCGTGCCGCGCCACGCCGACGGCCACGCCTTCGGACCCGTGCTGATCGGCCCCGAGAGGATCGAATGCACGGGGTTGCGCCTCAGATCCATGGAGCCGTTCCTCACGATGCGGCCCTGGCCGAGCGCGTGCAAATCGCCGGACACGAACAACGGGATGCGTTCCATGTTCGAGCACGCCCGCAGCAACCGGTCGTGCTGCGACCTCCAGCCTTCCTGCCAGAAGTACTTGGGCTTGGATACACCGAGCTTGCCGCCCGGTTCGAGCAGATCGGCGTACCACTCGCCCCACTTGCCCGCGCTCCACGCGATGGGTGTCGAGGGCACGTTCACCACGTGGCCGCACGCCGATTCCTTCATCCGCCGCGTCAGCCAGGCTTCCACGTCGTCCGGCACGAAGCCGGCCATCGGCCCCTTCAGCGTCAGACCGCGGCGGCAATCGTAGAGCAGAATCTCCGCGAGATTGCCCCATCGCAGCGTGCCGTAGCTTTCGCCGCACCCATCGGCCAGGCCGGGCAGGCTCGCTCCGGGCAGCGCCGCGGGACGATCCCCGTCCGGCAGGAACTCGGGATAGTACATGCGCTGCGTGGCGCGCGCCAATCGCAGCATGAAGTCGTCCGGCGGATACGTGATGCCTTCGCCGGGCCGAGCTTCGTCGTTCTCGAAGTGATCGTGATCGTCCTGCAGGAACAGCATCGGCGCCGAGCGGAACATGGTTCCGTACAAGTCCGCGATCTGCGGTCCCACCGCGCGATGCAGCACGTTCTCGTTCGGAGTGCCATGAACGGGGATGTCGCGCCGAAACTCGCCGATCTCGCGTTTGGCCCATTCGGAAGCGCCCAGTTGCAGCGGCCCCGGTCCCACGCGCAGATCCCAGTACACGTGATCTCCATTGGCGATCACCGCGTCGGGCTGGAGCGACAACCCCTTGGCGAGCATCTTGCGGCGGTTGGCGATCGACACCCAATAGGGCTGATCCGTGCCGAGGATGCGCGTCCCGTCATGTCCTCCCGCGCACGTGTAGATCAGCAGCCGGAACCGCTGTTGGGACGATGCCGGCTCTGGAAACGTCCGAAGAGGCCATTCGCCGCACAGCGGCTTGCCGGAGTGGTCCACGATGCGCAGCCGGTACGATGTCAGGGGACGCAGCCCGGCCACGTCGAACGACCAGAACGATCCCTTCGAATCGGTGCGAACGGCTTCGATCTTGCGCTTGCCGTCCACCGTGAGCGCCGGCCTCCCGCGCAAGGGAGAAGCGAATGAAGCCTTGATGAGAAAGCGTTCGTGATTGGCGCCAGGCAACAGATGGCGGACTTGGCCGGCGTTCCAGCCGTCCGCCGCGGCCAATAGCGAAACCGGTAGCGCGAGGGCTTCGCGTCTGGTGAGACGATGGTCCATTGGGGATCACTATTATAGTTTTCGCGAAGGCTCCGGTAGCGGGGCGCGTGAAGACCAGGCTCGGCCTGCCGGGCGGCATCGCGGCGGAGCTGCACACGGCGTTCGTGCGCGACACGCTCGAGATGGCGTCGGCTCTCGGCCATCCGCTGGAACTCCACACGGACCAGCCCTGCGCCGCGTGGCCGGAGTTCGGCGGTCCGCGCCGGTTGCAGGTGGAGGGCGATCTCGGCGCGCGCATGCTGGCGGCGTTCGCGCGCGGACCGGCGCTGATCCTCGGCGGCGATGCTCCCGGCCTGCCCGCCAGCCACGCCGCGTCCCTGCTCGAGCGGCCCGAGGATGTCGCGATCGGACCCGCCGAGGACGGCGGCTATTGGGGCATCCTCTGCCGCCGCCCGCGGCCCGAAATGTTCGCCGGCGTGGAATGGTCGACCGAACGTGCGCTCGCGCAAACCGCCGCCTCCGCGCGCGCCGCCGGACTGAGCGTGGGCTTCGGCGAGCGCTGGTTCGACGTCGACGACCGGGCGTCTCTGCGCCGTCTGTTCGACAGCCCTCCCCGCCATACCGCCGAATTCCTGAGCCGCCGGCAGGACGTGCTACATCTACTCAGTGATGCCCACCATGCCGAAGCCGGGCGATCCGGCGCCTGAGATCTCGTTGCCGACGGACGAAGGCAAGCCGTTCCTGCTTTCTTCACTGAAGGGGTCGCAGGTGATCCTCTACTTCTATCCGAAGGCGGACACGCCGGGCTGCACCAAGGAATCGTGCGCGTTTCGCGACAACTCGGCCGCGATCGGCAAGAAGAACGCCGTCGTCGTGGGCGTGTCGCCCGACACGGAAAAAGCACAGGCCAAGTTCAAGACCAAGTACGGATTGCCGTTCACCCTTCTGGCTGACCCGGAACACTCCGCGGCCGAGGCCTACGGCGTGTGGAAAGAAAAGAGCATGTACGGGAAGAAGTACATGGGCGTGGAGCGCACCACGTTTTTGATCGGGCAGGACGGCAGGATCGCGCACGTGTTCGAGAAGGTGACGGTGGACGGGCACGCCGGGGAAGTGCTCGCCGAACTAGCCTAGCCGTTACACGGGCGGGCGCTGCGCCAGGAACCGCGGGACAGTGCTCAGATCGTCAGTGCAAAGGATATAGTCGCTGAACCCGCCTTCGATGGCGAGCTTCTCGAGCAACTCATACGCGGGCTTGCGGCGATCGGTGGGATCGTGCCGGTTGTGAAGCGGCGGCGGCGCCCAGAAATCCGCTGGATAGAGGATCATCGGACTCTTCTTCGCGTACGACCGGTAGTAATTCTGGCAGGCGTCCTGAAAGATCTCCTGCGTGGTGCCGCCCGCGCCCGGTCCGAAGATGACGCCCGCCAGCGCGATGGCAAGCAATCCCTCTTCGCGAACGCTGTTCTCGAAGTACTTGGCGATGCCGGTGGCGAACAGGTTGGCGGGCTCGTGGCCGTAGAACCACGTGGGGATGCCGATGTTGCGGCCCTTGGCCGGATCGGTTGGCTCTCCCATGCCGCGTTTGGCCTCGTACGCCGTGCTGAGCCAGGTGGACGTGTTGAACTCCGGCGCGGCGGCCAAACGCTCGAGCGCCGCGTCCAGCTTGTCGTCCGAGCCGGTGAATCCCGCCGTGTACGCGCCGAGATTGCCCGCCTCCATCAGACCAGGACCGCCGCCGGTGACGATCGTGTAGCCGCCCGCCGAAAGCTCGCGGGCGAGGTTCGCCACGGCGGCGTAGACCGGATCGGTCCGTTTGATTTTGTGGCCGCCCATGATCGCCACGGTGCGGAGCCGCCGTTGCGGGTCGAGCACTTCGTCGAGGCAGTCGGAGATCGCGGCGTCGTGCAGGCGGCGGTAGAGCGCGACGTCGAGGTCCGCCGGGAGCGGCGTATGCGATGCCGGATCCATGAAGCTCGTGTAGATCGCGTAGTCGCGGCATTGCCGGTACGATCGCTCCGGATCGGCCGGATCCAACCGGTCGTAGAGATCCTGATCCGTGTACAGCCGGTGCGGGACCGCTTCGAACGGCAACTCCGGCCAAGCTGGGATCACGAGGCAGCCCGCGTTCGCCGCCGCGGCGCCGAGCAAAGGCGTCATCCGGCAACCGAGGAACGAGCAGTTCCAGAGGACGGCCTCAGCGATCGCGACGGAGTGGGCGGTGAGGTCCAGCCCTTGGAACACGGCCGGCCCCGGCGCGGTGAGCCATGCGGCCAGCGACTCGGTCGTATCGATTTCCCGCTTCATCCCGTCAGGATATCCGGAACAGCGCCGACTCGCTCCGCAGAAACAGCGCTCCGCCCGCGATCGCCGGCGACGCGACGAAGCGCTGACCGGCCAGCCGGTTGGTGGCGAGCAGTCGCGGCGCGTCGCCGGCCGCCACAACGAAGACGTTCTCGTTCTCGCCGGCCAGATACAGCTTCTCGTCCGCCATCGCGGGAGAAGCCTTGAAAATGTTGCCCACACCGATCCGCCACTGTTGGTAGAGCGGCTTGCCGGTGCGGGCATCGTAGCAGCTCAGGAATCCGCCGTCGGCCAGCACGAACAGTTTGCCGCGCCAGTACACCGGCGACGGCACGTACGAGTTGGCGCGCGTGTTGCGCCACGTCACCAGTTCGCCGCCGGTGATGTCGCCGCGTCCTCCCAGCCGGATCGCCATCAGCATCGGGTTCTGATATCCCGTCATCGCGAACACCGTGCCATCGGCCGCCACTGGAGTGGGAATCGGGTTCATTCCGAGTCCGCCGCACTCCCAAAGGACCTCGCCCGTTCGCGCGTCGTAGGAGCGCACGCGATTGCTGCCGGTCGCGATCAACTGCCGCCGCCCCTGGTGCGTCAACGGCAGCGGACACGAATGGGACGTGGGCTCGTCGCGATCGGCGCGCCAGACCGTGCTGCCCGTCTTCGCGTCCAAGGCCATGAGAAACGATCCCGCCTCGTGGTCCGCCTTCAGATACAGCATCCCGCCATCCAGCACGGGGCTGGTTCCTTCGCCGTATTCGTGGTGGATGCGCAGCTTGACGCCGAGATCGCGCGTCCAGGCGAGCTTGCCTTCCATGTCGTGGCAGAACACGCCGCGGCTGCCGAACCAAGTCCAGACGTGTTTGCCGTCGGTCACCGGCGATTCGTTGCAATGGCTGCCATCCGTGGGACGGTACGATTCGTGCGGAGCCGCGCGCGCCGCGGTCTGCTTCCAGTCGAGCCGCCCGGACGCACGGTCGTAGCAGAGCAGCGCGAACTCGTGCTCCACTTCCCGCGAAGCGCCCTTCTTGCCGCCCTTCTTACCGGGACCTTTCTTGGTATCCTCGCCCGCCCGCCGGTTCGGACCGGTGGGAGTCTCGTGCGGCGGCGGCGCGGGCCGTTCCTCTCGCGGCGCCAGTGGAATCGCGGTGGTGACGAACACGCGGTTGCCGTAAATCGCCGGCGACGAGAATCCCCGGCCTGGCACGGGGACACGCCACTTCACGCCGCGATCGTCGCTCCAGGAGAGAGGCCCCGCGCCCTCGGCCACTCCGTCGAAAGTGGGTCCGCGCCAGCTAGGCCAATTGCCATCCGCCGCGGCGCCGGCGCAAGCCGTGGTCAGCGCGCCCAGAAAAGCGCGTCTGTGCATGTGGAGGAGCTACGCCAGGATCTCGCGGACCACGTTGCCGTGGACGTCGGTGAGCCGGAAATCGCGACCGGCGTGGCGGTACGTCAGCCGCTGGTGATCGAAGCCCAGGCACTGCAAAATGGTGGCGTGCAGATCGTGGATGTGCGTGCGCTTGTCCACCGCCTTGAAGCCGAAATCGTCGGTGGCGCCATGGACCGTGCCGCCCTTGATGCCGCCACCCGCCATCAGCGCCGTGAACCCGTGAACGTTGTGGTCGCGCCCGTTGCCCAGCTTCTCGAGTCCCGAATTCTGGATCATCGGCGTGCGGCCGAACTCGCCGCTGATGAGGATCAGCGTCTCGTCGAACAGTCCGCGCGACTTCAGGTCGTCCACCAGAGCCGACACCGGATTGTCGGTGTCGCGCGCCAGCTTGGCGTGTTGCAGGATATCGTCGTGGTGGTCCCACGGCTGCCCGTTGCCCCAGAACACCTGCACCATCCGCACGCCGCGCTCGATCAGCCGTAGCGACAGCAGGCAGCCGCGGCCGAACTCGGAGTCGCCGTAGCGGCTCCGCACGTGTTCGGGCTCCTTGCGGATGTCGAACGCGTCGGTGGCTTCGGCCTGCAGACGGTACGCCGCTTCCATCTGCCGCACCGCGGATTCGAGCTTCGGCTGGTAGGCGCCGGCCCGCTCCACGTACCGGTCGTTCAGGCTGGACAGTAGATCGAGCTGCTTCTTCTGCTCCGCGCCGGTGGCGCCAATGGCGTTGCGCAGGTTGGGGATCAGCTTCTCCGGCTCCACGGCCTGATTCATGATGTGGGTGCCCTGGTAGCTCGACGGCAGGAAGCCGGAACTCCAAAGCGACGATCCGAGCACCGGGAATCCGGGGCACAGCACGATGAAGCCGGGCAGGTTCTGGTTGTCGCTGCCGAGCCCGTAGGTCACCCACGAACCCATCGACGGACGCCCGGCGAGCTGATGTCCGCAACTGAGCAACTGCAGCGACGGGCCGTGATTGCCGTTGTCGGTCCACATCGACCGGATGACCGCGAAGTCGTCGATCCGCTTGCCGATCTTCGGGAAGATGGAACTCACTTCGATGCCGCTCTGGCCGTTCCTGGAAAACTCCCATGGCGACCGCATCAGGTTGCCCGAGGCGCGGTCGGTCCGGATCTTCGGCCCCGGCATCGGTTCGCCGTTGTGCTTGATCAGCGCCGGCTTGGGATCGAAGGTGTCCACCTGCGACATGCCGCCGTTCAGGAACAGGAAGATGACGCGCTTCGCCTTGGGCTTGAAATGCGGCTCGCGAGGCGCCATCGGCGACTTGGTCTCCGCCGCCTCGAGGGCGCCCCGCAGACCGAGCATGCCGAATCCCGATCCTAGCGACTGCAGGAAAAGATCGCGTCTGGTCATTCTCTCCACTCCTCAATTCACGCTGGTGAACTCGCCCGAGCCGAGCAGCACTTGCAGATATCCGGGCCACGCCTTGGCGCCACCCGCTGCCACATATTGTAGTCCAAGTCTCAATTCCGCCGGATCGGGCGTTCGCCCGAGAAGCAGACGGTAAGCCCGCTCGATCCGCGCCTCCTGCTTGTCACCGGCCTCGCGCGCCACACGTTCCGCCAACGCCTCGGCTTGGTTCGCGATGAACTTGCTGTTCAGGAAGAACAGGCCCTGCAGCGGACCCGCCGTCACCGGCCGCTCGTCGGCCGTCGCGTTCGGATCGGGAAAATCGAACAGCGACATGGTGCCGTCCAGCCGTGTGCGGCTCACCGTCAAATACAACGACCGGCGGAAGTTGTCGTCCTTAAGCGGCGACGGCGCGCCGCCGGCCTTCCGGTCCAGCTTGCCCGATACGGCGAGCACCGAATCCCGCAGCGACTCCAGATCCAGCCGATGGCGCAGGTTCGCCCGCCACAGGAGCCTGTTTTCGGGATCGGCTTCGTAGTTGGCCGAAATCGCTTCGGTGCTCAGCCGGTACACGTTCGACAAAGCGATCTCCCGGTGAATCGCCTTGAGCGACCAGCCGCTCTCCACCAGCTTCGCCGCCAGGTAGTCGAGCAGTTCCGGATGCGTCGGACGCTCGCCCATCTGCCCGAAGTTCGACGCCGACTTGACGATCCCCGTGCCGAAGTGATGCTGCCAGATCCGGTTCACCGCCACGCGCGCGGCGATCGGATGCGCCACGATGTCGGCGGCGAATTGCAGGCGCCCGCTGCCCTGCTTGTACGCCTCCGCGCCTTCCTTGCTCAACACCGACAGGAACCGCCGCGGTGCGAGTTCGCCCAGGTTCTTGCCGTCGCCGCGAATGTGCACGCGCATGTCGGCCGGCTTGCCGTCCTTCAACGAATGCAGGAAAGGATACATCGGCGGCAGCGCTTTCTCCATCTCCTTCAACTCGGCGCGCAACGAGTCGAGATGCGCCGTCCACACGCCGCTCAGGAACCGGTCGATCTGGCCAGCGCCGTAATGGTAGACGCCGCCCACGCGATTCATGCCGTCCTTGCGGTATGGCTCGCTGCCGAGTTCGCGCCACTGGTAGTACTTCAGCACGGGCAGCGAAACGATGTTGGTGTACTGGCGTGTGCGTTCGTCCTTGGATCCCTTTTTGCCGCCGAAAGCGACGTAGTTCTTGTCCTCGACTTCCCTCTGGTCGTCGAGCAGTTGCAGGGCGAACTTCTGGAACTCGTCGGCCGCCGCGCGTACTTTCTCCTCGGAGGGATCGCCGGCCACCGCGTCGTACCAAGGCTTCATATAAGGATGCTCACGATCCTCGGGCTTGGCGAGATAGGCGATCCAGCGCTTCAGCGTCTCTTCGTCGATGCCTTCCGCCTTGGCCGCCGCCGCCGCGTCCGGCTGCCGTTTGGTTTGCACCTTCCACGAGGCCATCAGGTACTTCGACGTATGGCGGGCCAGCACGTCGATCAACTGCTGGGTCTGGCCCTTGATGAACTCGGCGATGAGCTCCTTCTGGGCGTCGATCTTCTCCTTTTGCTTCCGGTACGCCGTCACCTCGGCATCGGGCGCGAGCGGATGATCCTCGGCGGACGCGCTCCGGAAGATGCCGAGTAGCGAATAGTAGTCCTTGGTGGGAATCGGATCGTACTTGTGATCGTGGCACTCCGCGCATCCCACGGTGAGGCCGAGGAACGCCTTGGTGGTCACGTCGAGCTGGTCGTTGGCTCCGTTGCCGAGCGACTGGAAGCCGAGCCCCGGCAGCAGCGCCGCGCGCTCGGACTCCGGCATCAGATCCGCCGCCAGTTGCGCCTTCACGAACTTGTCGTAGGGCAGATCCTTGTTGAACGCCTCCACCACCCAATCGCGATAGCGCCATGCGTTCGGCATGGGCGTGTCCTCTCCCGCCGCCAGCCGCCCGTCGGAGTAGCGGGCCAGATCCAGCCAGTGCCGCGCCCACTTCTCGCCGAAATGGGGCGACTGCAAGAGGCGGTCCACCACCTTCGCGTAGGCATCGGCCGACTTGTCGTTCAGAAACGCGTCCACTTCCTCCGGCGAGGGCGGAAGCCCCGTCAGATCCAGCGTCACGCGCCGCAAGAGCGTTCGTCGATCGGCGGGACCGGCCGGCTTCAGCTTCTTCTCGTCGAGCTTGGCGAGCACGAACGCGTCGATGGGCGAGCGTCCCCACGCGGCGTTGGAGACCTTGGGCTGAGCCGCATTGCGCACGGGTTGGAACGACCAGAACGTGCGCTGCTCGGGCGCGATGGTGGGCTCCTTGGACGACGAGACCGCTTTCACATCGTCCGGATAATCGGCTCCGCGCTTCACCCATTCCACCAGCGTCTCGACCTCTTCGGCGCGCAACGCGATCGACGGCGGCATCTTCAGCCGGTCGTGCGTGCGCCGCACGGCCTGGATCAGCAGCGATTCATCGGGCTTGCCCGCCTTTACGGCCGGTCCGGATTTGCCGCCTTTCTTGAACAACTCGGCGTCGTCCAGGCGCAGTCCGCCCATCGCCGATCTGGCGTGGCATCCGTAGCAGTTGCCCGCCAGAAGAGGCCGCACCTTGGATTCGAAAAAGTCCGTGCCGGAGTCCGCGGCATGGGCGGCCGCCGCCGCCAGGGGAAGAAGAACCCGCCAAACGGTCATCGCTGCCATTCTATATCGTCCTGGCGGGCGGAGGAGCGGCCGGCATGCGCCGGGCCACGCCGCGTGCCATCGCAACTCGCCTCACAGCCGGTACCCGCGCAGTGCCGCGAAATTCCGGGCGAGGAACGCGGCGAGCGCGGCCGCGAAGACCAAGTCGTCATGGAGCGAGGATGTGGTTCCGAAGCAGGCGAGTTCCTCCTCGAACGGCTTGGCGTGGCGCGTGCGGCTGGAGACGGCGAGTTCGCGGCTCTCCATCACGATTTGCATGTTGGCGACAAGTTCCCTGCGCGGCACCGACCAGACGCCACGCGACCAGTTCGGATGGTCTCCAGAAGAGACGATCACCGGTACGATCCGGCAAGGAGGCTTCAGGCTCTTCAGGTGGTCGACGACGGGGAGGCCGACACCGGTCGCGTCCACGGCGAGCATGGTGCGTCCCGCGAGAGGAGGCTTCTCGATCCGCGCGGCGACCGCCTCGGCGATTGCGGTGCAGGGCGTGTCGAGCGGCATGCGGCCGAGGTGGCGCATGCGGAGGCCGACGCTCGTCAAGGTCTGCCACGCGACGCGGTCGAACTCGCCGGTGGGAGCGACTTTGCGCTCGAGGATGGCGAGAGCCGTGTGATCGCGGCGTTGGCCGAGATCGAGGCCGGCGAAGTAGGAGACAGAAGGAGGCTCCGGCCGGAAGCGGTTGTCGCCCGCCGCCGGGATGAGATCGAGGATGGTCTGCATGGCCGGGCCTCAGTCGTCGAGCGGCTCTATGTCGTCGCGGAAGAGGGCCTGAATGTCGTCGTATCGAAAGATGGCGTTGTCCGGCTGGAGGAACTCGCACAGGTAGTCCTGCCGGAAGGACGAGTCCGGGAGCGCGGCGCGTTCCTCTTCGATCCACTCCGGGCGCACGCGCGGATTCCCGGTGACCGGCACGTGGACTCGCATCCAGGAAGATCCCCCGTGAACCCATTCGCGGTGAAAGAAGCCGCGCTTGCCCTGTGGAGTGGAGATGAGCCACAGCGCGCCGTCGGAGGCCAGGAGCACGGGCCGGAGCGCGTAGTACATCGGATCGGGCACGCGGGCCGCTTCGTCGAAAACGAGGAGCGTGACGTTGGTGAAGCCGACCGTCGTATCTTGCTTTTCAGGCAGGCCAACGATACGAGCTCCGTTGGGCAACATGAGCGACACGGCATTCTGGCCGTCGCCTCGGACGGCCATACCGAGCCGGCGCGCGAAGGCCGCCGCTTTTCGAACGGTCTCGCCGCTTTGCCGGAGGCTGGGAGACGCGATGAGAGTGAGCGAGTCCGGCCGGCAGAGCGCCTCGTGGAGCGCCTTGATTGCGATCCCGGTGCTCTTGCCCCATTGCCGGTGGCAGCAGAGAATGCCGCGACGGACGCGATCGAACACCGGGAGTTGATCGGGACCTGGGATGAATCCCAGGCGGGCCGCGAGTTCCGACGCGCCCACGCAGTCCTTGAAGGCTACGCGGCTCACCGGTTCTTCTCCATGAGCTCTTCGAGCCGCGTGAGGACACCGCTCACGATGTTGCGGGCTTCGCGGTGAGGTTCGAGGGAGTCGAGGAAGTCCCTCAAGAAGGCCTGCCACTCCTTCTCGTTGGGGAACGGGATCTTCCAGGGAGCGTACTCGCCTTCCTTTTGAATGTAGTTCTCCCCGGACGACGCGGTTCGCGGCGATTTCCGAGGCCGGATCGGTTGCTTCCACTGTTGCTCGAGAGCTTCGTCGATGATCGTGTACATGATTTATCCGTTGGAGCCGCTCCGAGGCGGCTCATCGGACGTGGTGGGAACGGGCTCGACGAGGCGCAAACGGGGCTCGCCGGGTTTGTTCGGTAATTCTTGCGCGAGCGGAGCTTGCGGTGGCTTCATTCGTTCGTTTTCGGCGATGGCCGCCAATTGCGACGCGGCTTCGAGCCCGGCGCGCTCCTTATGCAGGCGCGCGGCTTGGATCTCGGCGAGGTGCTTTTCGGCGCGGCGGGCTTCGCGGGTGAGGCGCGCTTCCTGGCGGTCGAGGTTGGCGAGGGCGCGGGAGTTGTCGCAGCCCTTGCGATAGGCGAGTGCGATGCGCGTGGCTATGTCGATGTTGTCGTAGTCCGCCTCGAGTTCGGATTGCATGGTATCGGTGTCGAACTGGAGTAGGCGCGTCTCGATGGACCAGACGCGGCGAAGGCGCCACTTGGCGGCCACGATTTCCTCGACGATGAGATACTCGCCGTCATTGGCGGGTTGGTGGATGTCGACGAAGGACTGACGGAACTGCTCGAGGAGCTCGGCAGACTCGCCTCGGAGGAGGAGCGCCTTGCCGAGGAGTCCGTGCTTGATCGCGTTCTGGGCAACGCGGAGCTTGCCTTCGGGCGTGAGTGGGCCGAGCGATTGGGCTCCGTTGCCGCGCGCCGTTTCCGCTTGCCGTAGTGTGGACATGAATCGTTCACCTCGCCCGCAAGTTTGGCATTCGAGTCAAGCGGACGATGGCGCCTCTGGCCGCCAAGTTGTTGGAATCAGAGGAGAAATGATTTTGCCTAAAGCCGGAACTACTTGCAAAACCCAATTTGACAATCGAAAAGTTCGTGCTATGGAACACCTATCGAGTGGGTGCGCCGCTGGAG
>SXGS01019301.1_pt1 | contig 33361 bp, 25 predicted proteins | sample 3174681 | NCBI WGS metagenome assembly SXGS01 (sample SAMN11356861, study PRJNA531348) | freshwater metagenome | isolation source: freshwater sample F1-80 | place: China: Fuxian Lake, Yuxi | collected 2017-12-25
CGGGTTTTTTTCCGGGAATCATCCTTTATCTCAGCTACTGGTTTCCAGATCGCGAGCGAGCCAAGATGACCGCGTTCTTTATGCTCGCCATTGGGTTATCGAACGTGCTGGGAAATCCGATTTCAGGTTGGATTATGGATCAATTCAACGGCGTCAACGGAATGCATGGCTGGCAATGGCTGTTCTTGCTCGAGGGTCTGCCGACCGCTTTAGTTGGGTTTTTGGTTTTGATCTACCTCAGTGATTCGCCGCGCGACGCACGCTGGCTCGACGACGATCAACGCCAGTGGCTGCTGACACGGATCGAGGAGGAAGATCGTTCGCGCCGCCAGCAGCATGGTCCGGATCGCTGGCAGGCAATGGTTCAGCCGCGCGTTTGGTTGCTCATCGCGATCTATTTTACGGTGGCAGTTGGTTCGAATGCGGGAGGAGCATACTTTCCGACGCTCATCAAGCAACAATACCAACAGGCTACTAATCTGCAGATCGGACTGCTGACCGCGCTGCCTCATCTTTGTGCAATCATCACGATGTCACTCGTGGGAATCAGCTCTGACCGCTCGGGAGAACGCCGCTGGCATCTGGCTGGTTCCGCGCTGGTTGCCGCAATTGGTTGGAGCCTCGTGGCGTATGGCCCTACGCCGATCGTGGCGCTAATCGGATTGTGTATCGCGCAAGCTGGAATGATGAGCATGCTGCCTGTCTTCTGGACCATACCGAGTGCGTTTCTGTCGGGAGCGGCTGCGGCCGGCGGTATTGCACTTATCAACTCGGTCGCCAATATCGGAGGTTTCTTCGGGCCCACGATCCTCGGGCAACTGGGACTCCAAGCGATTGCGATGTTCCTGTTTTTCGGGTCCGTGCTGACAGCAATCGCGGTACGCAATACTTCGATTGCTCAAGTATCACTCAACAAGCAATGAGGTAACCAAGTTGGATTCACTTTTCTCGTTAACTGGACGAGTCGCAGTTGTTTCCGGCGCTGCCCAAGGGATGGGGCGTGCGACGGCGATCGCCTTAGCTCGACACGGAGCGGACGTCGTCCTCGTCGATCGCAACAAGAGCGGTGCGGAAGCGACTGCCGAGCAACTCCGAGAGTTCGGCCACAAATCGATGGTGACGTCCGTCGACGTCTCGAACCCAGAGGCTGTCGTCGAGTTGTTTCGCCAAGTTGACGCCGACTTTGGTCGCGTCGATTTTCTAGGCAATATCGCGGGGGACGGTCACTTGTCGAAGCCTGAAGAGCTGACGATTGCCGATCTTCAGCGCGTGTTGCAGAATCTGGTCGTTGGGCGATTTGCCATGTGCCAGGAAGGGGGCCGACGAATGTTGGCTCAGGGACGCGGCTCGATCATGAATATCGGTTCGCTCGCCAGTTCCACCGCTTTAGGTCGAAGCCATATCGCCTACAGTATGGCCATGGGGGCAGTGATTCAGATGACACGCGAACTAAGTACCGACTGGAGCCATCGCGGAGTTCGTGTGAATTGCATCACCCCCGCGCAAGTCGTGAACCCGAGCCTGCAATCTCGCATGGCCAACGACCCTACGCTCGAAGGCCGTTTTCTTCGCGGCATTCCCGCCGGGAGACTTGGCCAGCCCAAAGACATCATGGGGCTAGCGGTACTACTGGCTTCGGATGCTTCGGAATGGATTACCGGAGCCATCATTCCAATGGATGGTGGCAATATGGCAATGAATGCTGGTGGAACGCCGGGACATGAGAAGAGTGTGGTGCAGATGTTTCGGTAAGGGTGTCGTTGGTCATTAGTCGTTGGTCATTTGTTGTTGGTTGTTTGTTGTTGGTTGTTTGTTGTTGGTTGTTTGTTGTTGGTTGTTTGGGAGAGATCATGGGTTCTCGGCCGTTTGAGGAGCTTCGCGTCTATCGGCTGGCCGAGGAGTTGGCAGATGTTATCTGGGGAGTTGCGAGAAGGTGGGATCGATTTGCGATGGACACCGTCGGCAAGCAACTTGTTCGTGCGGCGGATAGCATCGGAGCAAATATCGCCGAAGGGAGCGGACGTGGCTCGTTTCAAGACAATCGTCGGTTTGTGCGGATCGCTAGAGGTTCGCTCTATGAGACACGACACTGGTTAAGGAGAGCATTTCAACGCGAGCTCCTCTCTAAGGAAGAAACTGAGAAGATCAAACCGCTAATAACAAAACTTGGCCCACAGCTCAACGCCTACCTCAACTCCATCGGCCCCAAAAAGACCAACAACCAATGACAAATGACGAATGACAAATGACGAATGACCAATGACGAATGACGAATGACCAATGACCAATGACGAATGACGAATGACCAATGACCAATGACAAATGACAAATGACAAATGACCGGCAACCAAGGACTAATGACCAATGACCAATGACGAACTCCCGCCACACCTCCTTTTCCGCCTTTACAAAACCATGCAAATTATCCGGCAGACGGAAGAGGAACTGGCGCGATGTCATCAGCGCGGGCTGATTCACGGCGCTTGCCATACGTACGTCGGCCAGGAGGCTATTGCCACCGGCGTCTGTGCGCACTTGACCGAGCTTGACCCGATCTTCTCTACCCACCGCGGACATGGCCATGCCTTGGCAAAAGGGATGCCGCCGCAGGAACTGATCTCGGAGCTGTTTGGCCGCGAAACCGGGTGCTCGCGCGGTCGTGGCGGCAGCATGCACCTGTTCTCACCTGAGATCGGCATGATGGGGACCAGCGGTATTGTCGGTCCGTGCCTTCTCCAGGCTTGTGGCGGCGGTTACAGTTCGAAACTACTCAAGAATGGGACTGTTGCGGCGGCGTTCTTTGGAGATGGCGCGGTCAATAACGGAGCCTTCCACGAAGGACTGAACATGGCCAGCATCTGGAAACTGCCTGTCCTGTTTATCTGCGAGAACAATCAGTATGCGACCGAAGTTCCCTTTTCCTATTCGAGCGGCAATCCGAGTGTTGGATCGCGAGGAGTTGCCTATGGGATCCCTGGCATAACCGTCGATGGCAACGATGTGCTGGAGATTTACCGAGTTGCCGAAGAGGCCGTTGCGCGAGCCAGGAACGGCGGCGGTCCGACGCTGATCGAATGCAAAACTTACCGCACCCGCGCCCATTCGGAAGGGATGAGTGATTTTACGTATCGCACCAAGGAGGAAGTCGCGGCTTGGAAAGAAAAATGTCCGATCGCGAAATTGAGGGCAGCGGTGGTTAGTCATTTGTCATTGGTCACTGGTCAGTCGTCATTAGTTGCTGGTCAGTCGTCATTGGCTGAGGAGTCGGTGCAGCTTCAGTTCGATAAGATTGAGCAGGAGGTTGCGCAAGCTGTCCAGGAAGCTAGGGCTTTTGCTGAAGCCAGTTTACCTCCCTCTGCCGAATCGGCAACGAATCATGTCTATGCCAATTCCCACCACTTATCTAAACCCACAAGCACTCGGACGAACGACCAACGACCAATGACCAATGACCAACGACTAATGACGAATGACCAAGGACCAATGACTAACGACCGCACATTGTCCTTCGTCGCGGCCACCCTCGAAGCACTCGATTGTGCGATGGCCGCCGATTCGAATATCTTCGTAATGGGCGAAGGGATTGGGAAACGGGGCGGGAATTTCACTACGACGCTGGGTCTGTACGAAAAATATGGAGCCGATCGTCTTTGCGATACGCCAATTTGCGAACGGGGTTTCGTTGGTCTGGCGTGTGGCGCGGCCATGACGGGGACGCGACCGGTTATCGACTTCATGTTCATCGATTTCATCAACGATTCATTCGGAGAAATTGTAAACCAGATTGCGAAGATGCAGTACATGAGCAGCGGCCGACTGAAGATGCCGCTACTGCTGCGCGGCTGCGGAGGGGTAGGTCATTCGGCCGCGACGCACCATTCCGGAATGTACCATTCGATCTATTCGCACATTCCGGGTTTGCGCGTAGTCTTGCCATCCAATCCATACGACGCCAAAGGGTTGCTGGCTCACGCCCTAAGGAGCGACGATCCGGTGTTGTTCCTAGAACACCGCGAGCTGATGAAGACCAAGGGGCCTGTTCCGCTCGAGCACTACGAGATTCCCTTTGGCAAAGCCCGCGTCGCTCGAACGGGTACTGATGTCACCGTCGTCGCCCTATCGTTGATGGTTCAACACACATTGCAAGCCGCCGAGCAACTCGCCAGTGAAAATGTTTCGGTCGAAGTCATTGATCCGCGGACTGTCTCTCCTCTTGATCTCGACTGCATTCTACAATCGGTTGCCAAGACAGGTCGCTTGTTGGTGGTGGACGAAGCCTTCGGCCCCTGCGGTTTTGCCTCGGAAATTGCGGCACAGGTCGCCGATGCGGGATTCAATGATCTCGATGCCCCAATCAAGCGCATTCATGGCGCATTTGCTCCTACTCCGTACGCACCAACCCTCGAAAGCGCCGTAACGCCTCGAGTGGACCACATCCAGACAGCCATTCGCGAACTAGTTAGGGAGTAGGCATTAGGCATTAGGCATTAGCGACCAATGACAAATGACTAGTGACGAATGAAAAATGAGAAATAAAAAATGCAAAATGACTTGTGACTAATCACTAATGACCAATGACAAATGACCAAGGACCAATGACCAATGACTATTTCAATCAAAATTCCGCGTCTTGGCTGGTCGATGGAAGAAGGCGTTTTCGGCGAATGGCTGAAAGCCCCAGGAGAGTTTGTGCAAGCTGGCGAAATGATCTTTCTTTTGGAAGGCGAAAAAGCAGCTCAAGAAATCGAATCGTTCGACTCCGGCTACTTGTGTGTCCCCGCGGACGCACCGCAACCAGGGACGACTGTCAAGGTTGGCGAGGTGATCGGGTTCTTGCTGGCAGAGGGTGAACCAGTTCCAACATCCGTGCGAGTCATTTCTTCCGACTCGCCTACCAACCAGCCGCTTGCGCCGGCTTCTTCCCAGTCTTCCTGTCACGCTCCACAACTCACAACATCTCACAACACAGCATCTCACAGTACGCTTCATCCAGCAGCAACCAATTCAACAGCTTCCCTTCATTCCTCAAGTCCACGCGCTGCCGGTCCCGCGGCTCGACGATTGGCTCGCGAACTGGGCATCGATCTCAACGCAGTCTTCACGCCGGACGCGACCGGACGTGTCCTCAGCGAAGACGTTCAGCGAGCCGCTGCGCGGGGCAGCGTGAAGCCTCAATTCGATCGCCCAATCGCCACGCCGCGTGCTCGAAGGCGAGCGCGGGAACTAGGCGTTGACTGGAGTCGCCTGACAGGTACTGGCCGAAACGGCCGAATCCGCGAACGAGATGTTCAGATCCCATCACAGATCGAATTCAGTGAAGCTCCCTCCCAAGAGCCCGCTCCGACGGAGCCCGGGCGTCACGTTCCCGCCTCGAAGCTACGCCTCTCCATCGCCAAACGTATGACGATGGGCGCACACCAAGCGGCGCCGGTCACCTTGACCACCAAAATCAATGCGTCAACTTTGGTTGCTTTTCGAGAGCAACTTAAACAGGACGCTGCCGGCCTCGTACCCAGCTACAACGACATCCTGATTCATTTCACAGCTCAAACACTTCGCCAGATGCCGGACCTTAATGCCTGTTGGTATCGCAACGGCATTTACATCTACGACACCATTCACATTGCGACGGCGGTCGATACGTCGGATGGCCTATTGGCTCCGATCGTTCGCCACGCCGATCAACGGACTCTACTCGAAATCGCGGAACAAACGCGTCAGCTCGTCGCCCAAGCGCGCGCGGGACAGTTGACTTTAAATCAGCTCATCGGTGGTACCTTTACTATCTCGAACCTGGGAATGTTCGGAATCGATGCCTTCACGCCGGTCCTTAATCTGCCACAGGCCGCGATTTTGGGAATAGGTCGGATTGTCGAAGAGCCCGTCCTCCGCAACGGTCGGCTGGAAGTCGGCCAGACACTGACGCTCAGCCTAACATTCGACCACCGCGTCGTGGACGGCGCTCCTGCTGCTCGTTGGCTGCAATGCCTCTGCCAACGGATTGAGGAACAAGTTTGAACTCAATCAAGGACCGGCGCGGAAATAAACTGTCGAAATGAATGTCGCCTTTCGCTCCGCGAAAGTAGCGTTGCGTCGGTTCTTTCGCGGAGCGAAAGACGACAATAAAAAACCGCACGATGCTTATCGATGTGTCGACCACGAGGGATAATTGAAATTTCGCTTGACGTTCTCGGATTGTCTGATAATCTAAGAGCCTTTATTGAGCCCGCTCAATCCGTTTCAATCCAATCGCCCGGACAATTCCTGTATGACCGCCATGATCAAAACGCTTCCGCGACGCAAGATCCGTGACGAGATTGCCGAACGGCTCAAATCGTACATCATCTCCAAATCGCTGGTGCCCGGCGATCGCCTGCCGACGGAAACCGAGCTTGCCGAAAAATTTGGGGTCAGCCGGCTGAGCCTCCGCGAAGCGACCAAGGCGCTCGAATTTCTAGGAATCGTCGAGTCGAAGACGGGCGTTGGGCTTTCGGTAGGGCAGATCGACATGGAACGAGTGACGGATCATCTTGGCTTTCATCCAGCACTTCATCGAGCCTCGTCGATTCAGCTCATCGATACCCGCATCGTCGTGGAAGTCGGTGCGCTCCCCTATACGGCGCAGCGGATGGCCGAAGACTCCTCGCTGCATGCGAAACTGAATGCGATTGTCGATCGTTTCCGCGCGACGCGCGACTTGCAGGAGTGGATCGATCTGGACATCGAGTTCCACCGGGCGCTGCTCGATGCCAGCGGCCTTTCACCGCTCGTGGCCTTTGGCGACCTCCTGCAGATATTCTTCCAACGCTTTCGCGACAGCGTGAAAAAGGCCGAGTGGAAAGACGGGATCGAGACGCACCAGCGGATCATCGACAGTTTGCGCGATCAGAATGTGCCGCAAGCGACGGCTGAGTTGAGGAAGCACATCGAGAGTCACAAGAAGCGACTGGAGCCACAAGCATGAGGGGAGTCGGCCGTCAGATCGAGACGCTTTTGGTCGGCGTCATGGCGGCTGCCCTGGCGGTGCAGGTAATGGCTGAACCGCCAGATGAAGCTGCGTTTGCACGGCTCGCAACGACGATTCACGAAGTTCGGCCGCTGATAACGAGCTACTGTTTTGAATGTCACTCCGGTGAAAAAATTGAGGCGGAAATCGATCTGGCGGCGTTCGCGGATCTAGCCGCTGTTCGGCGGCAAGCACAAACGTGGCAAAAGATCGGAGAAATGCTCGACAGCGGCCAAATGCCGCCTAAGGACGCGAAGCAGCCGAGCGACGAGGATCGCCGTCGCTTGCAACAGTGGGTGCGCGACTATCTAAGCGTGGAAGCCAGTGCACGTTCGGGCGATCCGGGGCGGGTCGTACTCCGCCGTCTCAGTAATGCGGAGTACACGTACACTCTGCGCGACCTGACCAATGTTGATTCGCTCGCTCCAGCGCGCGAGTTTCCCGATGATGGAGCGGCGGGCGAGGGCTTTACCAACACCGGCGATGCGCTCGTGATATCCCCCGCGCTGGTCACGAAATATTTTGACGCGGCCAAGGAGGTCGCCGCTCATGCTATTTTGCTACCGGACGGTTTGCGGTTTTCGCCCTTCATCACCCGCCGAGACTTGTCCGATGATCTGGTGAAGAGACTTCGCAGTTTCCACTCCCAATACACCGACAACTCAGGCGCGTCGCGCGTCAATCTTCAAGGCATTGTGTTCGATACCAACCAAGGGGGCCGATTGCCGGTGGAAAGGTACCTTGCGGCCACGCTGGAAGAGAGCCAAGCTCTGCGCGCAGGCCGGACATCAATCGCAGATATCGCTCGTCAGCGCAGTTTGATTCCCAAGTATCTAGGCTCACTCTGGGACATGCTGACTCAGAGTCCTAGCGAACAGCCATCGATACTTCTGGACGATTTGCGAGCGCGATGGTCTGAGGCGGCTCCCTCCGACTTGAATGCGCTGGTCGCTTCCATCGAAAGCAGGCAGGCGGTTCTATGGCGGTTTTCCAGTGTAGGGCACATTGGGAAGGAGGAGGGCCCCAAGGCCTGGTTGGAGCCCGTCGACCCGATAGTCTCGAAGCACGATTTTCGCGTTAAGCTAAATCCGCCAGCCCCAGGGCAAGATGTCGTGTTGTACTTGGCTGCCGGCGACGCGGGCGATGGCAATCAGCACGACTTTGTCGTCTGGGAGCGGCCTCGCTTGGCGGCTTCCGGGAGGCCTGACATTCCATTGCGCGCTATTGGTCCTGTCTATGAGGGGCTAAAGGATCTTCGAAAAGAGGTTCTGGCCAGTGTCAGCAAATGTCTAAGTGCTGCTGCGCAAGCAACCGCGAATCCAGGACCTACCGACCTGGCCGTACTCGCTCGCCAACATGACGTACGGCCCGAATTGCTGGTGGCGTGGTTTGAATATCTGGGCGTCACCCCAAAGGAAACTACTGGCTTTGGCAAGCTGCTTACGCGCAAGGAAAAGGGGACCGCCGGGCACGACTTTATCCACCGCTGGGTCGACGATAACGCGTTAAGCGTGGTCGCCAATTCGTCCGACAAAGAGGTCAACATTCCGGGGCGATTAAAACCACGCAGCGTTGCCGTACATCCCAGTCCTTCCCACGCCGTCGTTGTGGGTTGGCGAAGTCCCGTCTCCGCCAAGCTGGCCATCACGGGAGTTGTCCAAGACGCTCATCTCGATTGCGGTAACGGCATTGCCTGGTCATTGGAGATGCGACGCTCGGGAATGCGGTATCGATTGGCGACCGGCGTGTCAGAGGGAACGAATGCCGCAACGATTGGTCCGATTCGAAGCGTCCCGGTGCAATCGGGCGACCTTCTCGCCTTGGCAATTCATCCGCGCGATGGCAATCATGGGTGCGATCTCACCGCGATCGACTTGACGTTGAGCGACGACGAGTGGGTCTGGAACTTATCGCGAGAGCTTTCTCCCGATCTATTGTCGGGAAATCCGCACTCCGATTCTTTCGGCAACAGCGACGTATGGCACTTCTTTTCCGAACCGACGACTACGGCGGACGGAAGTGTTCTTGCGGAAAATTCGCTGCTGGTCCGGTGGCATTTGACGGATTCGTCAAAGGAGAAGGAGCAACTTGCCGCAGAGCTGCAGGAACTATTGAACGGCGGTAGCGAACATCTTCCAACGGACTCGCCGGATACGCTGTTGGTCAATCAACTCTCTTCGCCTGGTGGACCACTGCTTTCGAAACTGCTGCGCGCCATCGTCGACAGTCCTCCCGCAGCTCTGGCGGAGCATTCTCGATATGGTATCGATCCTGCGAGCTTCGGCAAACACCCGCAAGGCAAGTCCGTGGAACCATCGGACCTGTGCGTTCAGGCGCCGGCCGTCTTAGAGGTTCGCTTGCCTGCCGATTTGGCCACTGGAGCAGAGTTGGTTGTTGGCGCGACTCTGCATTCCCAGGCCGATGAGGAAGCCAGCGCTCTGGTTCAAATCTTGACGCAACCGCCTCGTCTGCCTCTTCTTTTGACGCCTGGAATTGCGGCAGGCACTTCAGTCGCTTCGGGCTCCTTCCTTGCGCGCGAAGGAAGCGCGGGGCGTCGCCGTTTGACCAGTGCTTTCAATGATTTCAGGCGGTATTTTCCCGCGGCACTCTGTTACAGTAAGATCGTTCCAGTCGATGAAGTCGTCACGCTACACCTGTATTACCGCCAGGATGAGCACTTAAAGCGGCTGATGCTCGATGACGCTCAGACACTGGAGCTCGATCGGCTGTGGGATGAACTGTTTTACGTCAGCCAGCATCCGTTCCTTCAGGTCGATGCTTTCTTGCAAAAAATCGAATATGCGAGTCAACTGGGCGATCCCAAGCCGTACGAAATATTCCGCCAGCCACTCATGTCAGCCGCCGATGCCTTCCGGCAGCGGTTGATCGATACCGAACCCAAACATCTTAAGGCTGTGTTGACGTTTGCCGATCAGGCGTTTCGTCGGCCGCTGACGGATGGAGAGGCTAAGATCTTGCGCGGGCTGTATCGAAAGCTGCGTGAGCAAGAACTGCCGCACGAGGATGCGATCCGGTTGACGCTGGCTCGCGTGCTGATTTCGCCGGCATTCCTCTATCGGGCCGAGATACCGGGGCCGGGCGAAACCGCCAGCCCTGTCTCTGACGGAGAACTTGCCAGTCGGCTGAGTTACTTCTTGTGGTCATCGCAGCCTGACGAGGAGCTGCGGAAGCTGGCGGCTGAAGGACGGTTGCGAGAGCCGGAGGTTTTGGTGGCCCAGACACGGCGGATGCTTCGCGACCCGAAAGTGCGCCGGCTGGCGATCGAGTTTGCCTGTCAATGGCTGCACATTCGCGACTTCGATCAACTGGACGAGAAGAGCGAGCGACATTTTCCGACATTCGTGAATATGCGAGGAGCAATGTACGAGGAGTCGATTCAGTTCTTCACGGACCTGTTTCAAAACGATCGCTCGGTGCAGACAATGCTCGACGCGGACTACACTTTTTTGAATGAGGAGTTGGCCCGGCACTACGGTATGGCTGGAGTAAGCGGCAACGACTTCCGCCGCGTTGACGGCGTCAAGCAGCACGGCCGGGGCGGCATTCTCACGCAGGCTGCGACACTGTCCAAGCAATCGGGCGCGTCGCGCACCAGTCCGATACTGCGGGGCAACTGGCTGAGCGAGGTGTTGCTAGGCGAAAGACTGCCCCGGCCTCCCAAAGACGTTCCGCCGCTGTCGGATGACGCGCCCGAAGGAATGACTGAGAGGCAACTCATCGAGCGGCATAGCAGCGACGAGGCTTGCATGAAATGCCACGCGCGGATCGATCCCTTTGGCTTTGCGCTGGAAAATTACGACGCGATCGGGCGCTTTCGCACTCAGGATGCCAGCGGACTGCCGATCGATACGCGAACAAAGCTGCCCGACGGAACAAAGATCGATGGAGCGAGCGGCTTGCGCACCTACTTGCTCACCGCGCGGCGCGAGGCGTTCGTTCGGCAGTTTCTGCGCAAGCTGTTAGGCTACGCACTTGGCAGGTCGACGCAGCTCTCCGATGAACCGCTGCTCTCCGAATTGACGCGCGAGCAGCTCACACCCAATCAATCCATCCGCGGGGCGATCGAGCGGATCGTCCTGAGTCCGCAGTTCAGACAGATTCGTGGCAGAGATTCCGTTACCGAATGATAGTCGCCTTTCGCTCCGCGAAAGGAAGCTTTTGCGGAGCAAAAGCCGACAATCCCTTTCGCGGAGCGAAAGGCGACTATAAAACGCGCGAGCGACGAAATCAAAAACTACAGGCTGGCATTTGCTTGCACAACAAATTGACAAGCTGGAAGCTTATTCCACGTGAGATGAACCATGGCAACGCAATTAACGAGGAGTAAACCATGACGAATCACCAGTTTCCGCGCCGCACGATGTTACATGGGCTGGGCGTTACGATGGCCCTCCCTTGGCTCGAGTCGATTCCCGTCTGGGGCGATCAGTCGGCCACGCGTGGCGCTAGTGAAGCGCCTGTTCGACTGGCCGTTCTGTTTGCGGGCAATGGCTTTCATTCCAAGGAGTGGCATGCCGAAGGCTCGGGCCGCGGGATGAAGCTGGGGCAGGTCCTCGCGCCACTGACCGATTTTCGCGACAAGCTCCTTTTCATTCGAGGCTTGTACAATGCCGAAGCTCTCAAAGGCAACATCCACAGCTCCATGACCGGAAACCTGTTGTCCGGCGCGCCGTTGGCCTCCGGCGGCGAGATCCGCTCGGGTACGAGCTTTGACCAAGTGCTCGCGCAAAGCTATGGTCGCTCGACGAAGGTCTCGAGCCTCGTGCTCGGCTGTGAGCGCTCGAACCCAGCCGTCCACAAAAACTACTCGATGCTCTATAGCTCGCACATCTCGTGGACGTCCCCAACCACACCGACGCCGCTAGAATTGTATCCAGCGCTCGCCTTCGACCGCTTGTTCAAGGACGAGGTGCAGCGCGGCGATCAAAGCGTGCTCGATGCGGTGCTTGCTGACGCCAGCGACTTGCGCAGTAAGATCAGTTTCACGGATCAGCGCAAACTCGACGAGTACCTCGATTCGGTTCGCGATGTCGAGCAGCGCATTGAGCGGGCCGGCAAACAAGGGGAACTGCAAGGCTGGCGTCCAACGCTCTCCAAGCCCGATGTTCCCCGCCCACCCGACGGCTTGCCGCAAAACATCGCCGATCACATGCGGCTGATGTGCGACATCTTGGTGCTGGGATTCCAGACCGATACGACGCGGATTACAACGCTCAAGCTAAACAACGATCATTCGGCGCTCCGCTTCCCGCACCTGGGCGTCGATTACATGATCCACCATTTGCTTTCGCACGCCGACACGCCCGACTGGCTGAAAGTCAACCAGTTATTCGTCGAACAACTGGCCTATATCGCCCGCAAGCTCGATGCTATTCAAGAAGGTGAGCGAACGGCGCTTGACAATTCGATGTTGCTGTTCTGTTCGAGCATGCTCACCGGCAGCCACGATGCAACGCAGCTTCCCGTTGTGCTCGTCGGACGCGGCGGAGGCCAGATCGAAACCGGTCGCGTGTTAAACTATCGCGATCAAGAGCAGCGCCAAATGTGCCGGCTGTTTCTGTCGCTGATGGGCAAGATGAAGGTCCGCCTGGATCGGTTCGGCGATGCCACGCAACCGCTGACGGAGGTCTAACGCGTGTTGAACGCAATCGAGCGAAACTGGTTGCAGATATTCCTGGCGCCTCGCTGCGTTTTCGGATATACGTTTGTGTTTCTCGTATTCCAAGCGGCGAGAGGTACAATCGCTCAGGATCCGCCACGCAATCAATTGGCACATTTCGAGAACAACGTGCGACCAGTTCTTGTCAACCGGTGTCTCAAGTGTCATGGCCCGCAGAAGTCGGAAGCGGGACTGCGGCTGGATGACGTTTCCCGCGCGATCCAGGGCGGCGATTCAGGACCAGCGTTCGTACCGGGGCAACCGGAGAAAAGTTTGCTGGTCAAGGCCGTACGACGGCAAGACGAACTGAAGATGCCTCCGGACGACAAATTAAGTGACTATGAAGTTGCGGCGTTGATTCGCTGGATCGAGGACGGCGCCGTCTGGCCGACGGGAGTATCGTTGGGCACCAGTGGTCCGGGCCTGCGCAGCGGACCGATCACCGACCAGGAGCGAGCCTTTTGGTCATTCCAGCCGATTGCCGATCCGGCGCCACCGCCCATGGATGCGTCGCCCAGGACGCTTAACGACATCGACCGGTTTATCGCGGCGCGGCTGTCTGAAGTTGGCTTGACGATGCGTCCGGCGGTCGACAAGCGAGTCTTGTTACGGCGAGCGACGTTCGACTTGACTGGTCTGCCGCCTACGCCGGACGAGATTGACGCATTCTTGCGTGACGAATCTGCGAACGCGTTCGAAAAGGTCGTGGACAGATTGTTGGCTTCTCCGGCGTACGGCGAGCGATGGGGAAGGCATTGGCTGGATGTCGTGCGGTATGCGGACACGGCCGGTGAAACCGCAGACTATCCGACGCCTCTGGCATACAAATATCGCAACTGGGTTATCAACGCCTGGAATGCGGACAAGCCGTACGACGAATTCATTCGCGAGCAGATTGCGGGAGATATTCTGGGTCAGCAGATGGTGGCACAACTTGCAACGGGCGTCAGCGACGAGGCTTTGGCCCAATATCGTGACATGCACGTGGCCACCGGCTTTATCGCGATCTCTCGCCGCTTCGGATTCGATGTTGAAAAGTGGCACACGCTCACGATTCAGGACACGATGGACACGATCGGTCAGTCTGTTCTGGGGCTGACGATCGGCTGTGCCCGCTGCCACGACCATAAGTACGATCCTGTAAGCATCGCGGACTACTATGGTTGGTACGGAATCTTTTCAAGCACGCGCTATTCGTTCCCAGGATCCGAGCAGAAGAAGCGGCCCTACGACCTTGTGCCGGGGCTGCCTCCTTCATTGGCCGAGCCATTGAAGACCGATTTTGATCAGCGGCTCGCCCGGCTCGAAGCGGAGATCAAGCAACTCGAAGGGGAACAGAAGGCTGCGCAGAAGCGAGGTTCCGTGGCGGGTGGCGGGAGCGAGCCGGCCAGCGGCACGAGGTCCGACGAAGCGGCTCGCCAACTTTCCGAACTGACTGCGCGGCGCGCAGCGATGCAACAGTCGAATCCCTACGAGCTGATCTATGGAGCGGTTGAGCAAGGTGACCCGCAGGACGCGCCCATCCAGATTCGTGGAGACCGACTGAGGCTAGGCGAGATCGTACCGCGCAAGAATCTCGATATCCTGGGAAACGATGCCTTGCCAGCCGACCCGGGCAGCGGGCGACTGGCGCTCGCGGAGTGGCTGACGCGTCCCAGTAATCCGCTGGCGGCCAGGGTGATGGTCAATCGCATCTGGCAGCATCACTTCGGCCGGGGAATCGTTGCCACCGAGAACGATTTCGGGACTCGCGGCCAACCGCCAACGCATCCCGAGCTACTCGATTGGCTGGCCACGCGTTTTATCCGCAGCGGTTGGTCGGTCAAGGCCATCCATCGACTGATCATGGCTTCAGCGACGTATCGGCAAGCGTGTGATTTCGATGCCCGGGCCGCAGAGATTGATCCCGATGCGCGGCTGCTGTGGCGGTTTAATCGCAGGCCGCTCGCGGCTGAAGAACTGCGCGACGCGATGCTGTTGGTCAGCGGGGATCTCGACCGCTCTGCCGGCGGTGAACACCCCTTTCCTCCGATGGAAAAGTGGAATTTTAGCCAACACAGTCCTTACTACGGTGTCTACGAAACCAGTCAACGCAGCGTTTATATGATGCAACAGCGGCTGAAACGACATCCTTTCTTAGGATTGTTCGATGGCGCGGACACAAACGCCAGCACACCTCGTCGCGGCCACTCGACCGTGCCGACGCAAGCCTTGTTCTTAATGAACAGCCAGTTCGTGCACGCTCGCGCTGCTTCGTTCGCCACCCAGCTTGTGCAGGCAGGTGGTTTGATTGACGATCAGATAAGGCGCGCGTTCATGCAGGTTTTGGGCCGATCGCCAGAACCGGAGGAGCTTAATGAATGCAAGGTGTTTATCGCCGAGTTCCTTGGAAAAACTTCGCACTCGTCCCAGAAAGAAAGGGAAGTCGCCGCCTGGCAAGCGCTTGCTCGCACATTGTTCGTTCGAAACGAGTTCCTCTTCGTAGAGTGATTGGAATGGCCACACGACAACCATCAGTACCACGCTTTGCTTCGCTCGGGGCACCGCCCGCCGTGTCGCGGCGCGAGTGGCTCGAGCGCGCGGCCGGCGGCTGCGGCGCGATTGCACTCCACGCTCTTTTGGCCGAGGAACTTGGAGGCGCTGTTGCGAACCGCCAACTGCACCATTCACCGCGAGCCAAGCGTCTCATCTTCCTGTTTATGACCGGCGGCGTATCGCACGTCGATTCATTCGATCCGAAGCCGAAATTGTTCGCCGATCACAATCAGACAATTTCGGTCGATAACTTCCAGGGCAAGCTGGGCGAGTTCAAAATGCACTTGAAGGCGCCGAGCTGGTTGTTCCGGCCGGGCGGGCAGAGCGGCATTGAAGTCAGCGATCTTTTTCCTAATATGCGGAGCGTTGTAGATGACTTGTGTGTGATCCGCTCCATGACCACCGATCACACGAACCACTACGAAAGCACGCTGGGCATGCATTGCGGGTCGTGGACCTTTGCTCGGCCTTGCCTCGGTTCGTGGATCAGCTATGGGCTGGGGACCGAGAACCACAACATGCCTTCCTTCATGGTCATTGCGCCGCAGCCTCCGTACGCTGGCGCACAAACATGGGGTAGCGACTTTCTACCCGCAGCCCATCAAGGAGTCCACATTACGCCGGGGGATAATCCTGTCGCGGACATTCGGCCGCGCGGAATCCAACCCGAGCTCCAGAGACTGGAGCTCGATTTGCTCCAGCGGGCGAACCGACGCCACCTGTCGGAGCGTTCGGCCGAGCCGGCCTTGGAGGCCCGCATCCAATCATTCGAAACCGCCTTCGGCATGCAGCGGGAAGTTCCCGAAGCGCTCGATATCGCTCAGGAAACCGCGGACACGCTGAAGCTGTATGGCCTCGCACCCGGCCAGACAACCGGTTTTGGCTGGCAGTGTCTGGTGGCGCGCCGTTTGGTTGAGCGTGGCGTGCGATTTATCGAGCTGATCGACGTCGGTTCGGCGAACAACTGGGATGCGCATGGCGACATGGCGACGCATGCTCCACTGGCCAAAAACGTCGATCGACCGATCGCAGGGCTGATTGCGGACTTGAAGCAGCGCGGTCTCTTGGATGACACACTCGTAGTCTGGGCGACCGAGTTCGGCAGAACGCCTTACAACTCGGCCAAGGATGCCAAGGGACGCGAACACCACCATCAGGCGTTTTCATGCTGGTTGGCTGGCGGTGGCGTGCAAGGCGGCATCGTGCATGGCGCCACCGACGACTATGGAGTGGCTGTCACAGAAGGCGGCGTTCATGTTCATGACCTGCACGCCACGATACTCCATCTACTGGGCTTAGATCATGAAAGACTCACATTCCGACACGCTGGGAGAGATTATCGCCTGACCGACGTTGCCGGTAAGGTCGTACATTCGATTTTCACTTAGGTGTTTTGCGGCCGTCCCTGGCCGATATTTTGTTTTTGTGTCCAAACCTTTAGGAGTTCGAAATGTTAGCGAGAAAACGCGGTTTTACGCTGGTCGAGCTGTTGGTTGTGATTGCCATTATTGGAGTTCTGGTGGGTTTGTTGTTACCTGCGGTTCAATCCGCGCGCGAAGCCGCGCGGCGGATGCAGTGCAGCAACAATCTCAAACAGTTGGCGCTCGCTGTTCACAACTATGCGGACGCCCATAGGACAACTCCTTATGGATCGTTGAACTGGGTAAATGCCAATGGCAGGTTCGGCTGCAACCCCGAATGGCCCTACCTGCTGCATTACTTGTTGCCGTTCATGGAGCAGAGACAGTATCACGATCTGCTCCCTTGGTTGGACCGCAGAAACACGATCTGCCCGTGGACGGCGGACGGATTGAGAGCGTTCCCTCCTTCAATTCACAACATGTCGATCAGTGCTTGGCTCTGCCCCTCCGACACGCAGTTTGGCGGATCGTTACCCAACGGGCAATCCTATGGTGGCCTAAACGGTGTCAAGCCGGCGAGCACCGGTGCCGCTGGGCCGATCCTCGCGGTGAGCAATTACCTGGGAGTCTTTTCTGGTCTCAACGATGGAGAGACTACCTCCGAGCCGGCAGGACGTAAGGGGGCGTTTCGCATGAACACCGCGCGGCGATTCGCCGAGTTTACGGATGGGACATCCAACACGATCATTCTCGTGGAGTACTTGCAGGGCTACTCGACGGACGGGCGTGGATATATCTATACCAACCGGGCTTCCTCGCAATACATTCATGCCACTAACACGCCGAACTCATCCAACCCGGAGAATCTACTGGCGCATTTCCGCTGGTGCGGCGCCGGCAGTCCAGGCAACCAACCCCGCCAGAATCTCCCGTGCATTGCAGACGGCAACTCGGATCGAAATTTCGCCTCAGCCCGTAGCCGACATACAGGCGGAGTGCAAGTTGCATCCGGGGACGGCTCGGTTCGATTCGCCAGCAACGGCATCGATTTGATCACGTGGCGTAATCTGCATTGGCTCGACGACGGCGCGGTAATCGGAGATTGGTAAAGTCGGGGCAACGTGGGATAAGCTTCCAGCTTGTCAATTAGGCAGTAGTCAATAGGCAGTAGAATGTAGCCCTTTGCTTGCACAATTTATTGACAAGCTGGAAGCTTATCCCACGTCACATGAACCATGCCTTAAGAATGCCGTACTTTTAGGAGTTTCAAATGCTGGAGAAAAAAAACGGTTTTACCCTAGTCGAGCTCTTGGTCGTGATTGCCATAATTGGAGTTCTGGTGGGTTTGTTGTTGCCTGCGGTTCAGTCCGCACGCGAAGCCGCACGACGGATGCAGTGTAGCAATAATCTTAAACAGTTGGCGCTCTCGGTTCACAACTATGCGGACACCCATAGGAAGACTCCCTATGGATCGTTGAACTGGGTCGGTGTCACTGGCAGGCACGGCTGCAACCCCGAGTGGCCCTACTTGCTCCATTACTTGTTGCCATTTATGGAGCAGAGGCAGTATCACGATCTGCTTCCCTGGCTGGACCGCAGAACGACGATCTGCCCCTGGATGCCGGGCGGAAAGACGGCGTTTCCTGATGCAGTGCAGGGCGTTGCGATCAACGCCTGGATCTGCCCCTCCGACACGCAATTCGGTGGCACGTTTCCTGGTGGTGCCGGATCTTTCGGTTCGATGCATGGCATCAAGCCGCCGCAAATCGGAACCAACGGGCCGATCCTCGCAGTGAGCAATTATCTGGGAGTCTTTTCTGGCCTCAACGATGGAGAGGCTAGATCCGAGCCGGCAAGTCGCAAGGGGGCCTTTCGCATGAACACCGCGCGGTCATTCGCTGAGTTTACGGATGGGACGTCCAACACGTTCCTTATGGTAGAGTATCTGCGTGGGTACTCGACGGACCATCGTGGATTCATCTACACGAACCGGGCGTCTTCGCAGTATATTTATCCCACCAACACGCCGAACTCGTCCAACCCGGAAAATCTGCTAAACCATTTCCTCTGGTGCGGTGCCGGTAGTCCGGGCAGCCAGCCTCGCCAGAATCTCCCTTGCGTACCCGGAGGCACGGACGCGAATTTCGCGTCCGCCCGCAGCCGGCATACAGGGGGCGTGCAAGTTGGGTCAGCGGACGGTTCAGTTCGGTTCGCCAGCAACGGCATCGACTTGATTACGTGGCGAAATCTGCATTGGCTCGACGACGGCCAGGTAATCGGAGATTGGTAAAGCCGGTGCAACGTGGGATAAGCTTCCAGCTTGTCAAAACGTGGGATAAGCTTCCAGCTTGTCAATTTGTATTTGAGACCAGTCATAGCTTCGAGTTTGTCAATAGTAATAGAGACTGGCCATAGCTTTGACTTGATGTTGACAAGCTGGAAGCTTATCCCACGTTTGTCAACGGTATTGTCCCTAGTGCCTTGTCCACTAGTGTGCAGAATCAAGCGTTAACAAACAATAGGTGGAGACATTGCTGTGAATTCGACATATTTAGCTTGGAGAAGTGTTCGCATGCCGGGTTTTACGCGGGTTGTACTGATCATGGCTACGTGCCTCGCCAGTGGATGTGGAGGCGACTCCGGTCGTGGGGCTGTATCGGGCAAAGTGACGGTCGATGGCCAGCCGCTGGCCGATGGAGTGATTACGTTTGTCCCCGCTGCTGGTACGGAGGGACCGTCAGCGGGATCGGAGGTCAAAGACGGCCGATACAGCATCCCGGCAGATACGGGACCGGTCCCCGGGGACTATCGTGTCGAGCTGCGCGCACAGAAAAAGACGGGCAAGATGATCGAAGTGGGCTCGCCCGAACCACCGGGTACCAAGATCCCCGAAACGGTTGAAGCGCTGCCGGCAAAGTACAATTCGAAATCTACGCTCAAGGAAACCATCAAAGCTGGCAACAACCCGCTCGATTTCGAACTGAAAACGAAGTGACTCATGGGTCAGGCCATAACGAAAGTCCAGCCAAGCTACTGGGCTGCGTACCTATCCTAATGCAATTCTCGAAGCGTTTGTTGGTAACCTCAGGCTAGAATTGTGCTTTGAATAGTAGGCACATCATGGAAAAAGTAACCCCTGTCAACATGCAGAAAAGGGTTTTGAAGAAAGCTATCAAAGGCTATTGCGAATAAGCAACTTCCAGTGGTTAAACTTCCGAGCCTTCGCCTTTGTTATCTTTCTCCAAAACTAGTGGTTCGCTGGGACGTTTTTGTTGTCCGAGTCTGGCCATAGACATTCCGACCAGCAGACCCGCGCCGAGCGCGCTGTGAAATTCACTTCACTTCTTTGAACTCAGATCGAAATTCGCGCTGTCGCTCCCCTTGTCGGGAACCTCGAAGGTGAGCGGTTTCAGCGAGTATTTATCCGGGACCTTTTCCTTGACGATGATTTTCATCTTGTCAACGTTGTTGGGATCCGGCTCCGCCTTCAGTGTCGAAATCATAACTTGATTCTGACCGACTGTTGCTCCCTTGTCGTCAAAGATACTGGTCAACGTATACTTACCGTCACCGTCAGTCGTGCCCAACGCATCTGGCCCCGTAATCGTGGACGATTCGTTTTGTCGCATGGGCATGAACTTGACAGTTGCCCCAGCCAAAGGTTGGCCGTCGAGCGTGACACGCCCCGAAATGGGCGCTGTTTTGTATTTCTTGGCTTCGTCACAGCCGACAAGAGCCGCCATCCACAACAGGCCGACAATTGTCACGAGGGAACAAACTGATTTCCGATTCACTGCTTCCATAAACGACTTCCAATATTTCTGCGTCGGAATTTGTATGACTTAGGTGATCAGCAAATGAAAGGTCACCAAATACTCAGGACCGCATCTCCAAGGCGAACAACTCGGCACATTACTTTTCTCGGAGACGCTGCAATGTGGTGCGTTTCCATCTGCCTGCCGCCTTATTCGCCGAGTCCTTGTGTAACTTCACCGCCCGCGATGGTCGAGAGAGCCATGAGAATCCGGCTATCCAAACTGCTCGACGCAAAATGTACCGAGCCATCGACTCCCAATGCATTAGCGCCGCCCGTATGAAGACTGGCAAATCCTCGGCGACAAATCAAGCCCAGGTCGCCGTTGCCCAGTGCGCGGACGCACGCGTCATAATCGGGAATGCGTGTGGCTTGCGTTGGAAAGGCATGAGCCATACTCCCCTGATTCCGACCGTATCCCCAGTAGGCGCGGAATATCGGGTTGGTCTTCGTGTGATACTCCGTGATGCAATACGTGTTAGACGTGCCATCCGTCACATTCGAGATGCGTTCGCAACCAAGGGTGCGCAGGTTGAACTGTGGTAAGTTCCACGGTGGAATCACATGCAGCAGCCCGCGCCAAGAGTTCGGTGGGTTTTGTCGCACGAAGACGGGCGTGAAGACACTTTGGTCAGGTCCAGCAGGGAGGTTTCCGATAGCCGTCAAATCAAAATACTGGCCATCGTAGGACAGCGCGGTGGAGAATCCCGAATAAGATGCACCCGCAAGCGCCTTGTACGAACTAGGAGCGATCGAATTGGGAAACACCGTGCCACCCCAAACTTGCTGGAGCGTTCCAGTGTTGAGGTCACTCGGGCAGATATATGTGTTGACGATCGTGCGCAAGACCTGCAGATTTGGCTGCACCTGCTGCGGAAGTGAATGGTTGTACTGATTGCCGAGATTAGCTCCTTCCAGGAACGGCAATAGCGAAATTCCCCACACCGTCGACGCCGGTTCGCCACCGGAGGTCGTGTGGACCTGGCCGGGACAGAACATCTTGAAAGTGCTCTCGTAGTTGTGGAGCGCCAGACCGATTTGCTTCAAGTTGTTCGAACACTGCATGCGGCGCGCTGCCTCGCGCGCCGCTTGAACGGCTGGCAGCAGTAATCCCACCAACACGCCGATAATCGCAATCACTACCAACAACTCGACCAACGTAAATCCGCGACCTTTCATGCTAATGCCTCCAAGAAGAGCAACTAAAGGATCGAACGATTGACACATTCGATATAAAAAAGAGCTTCCCAAGAGTGTTGTTATAGGATTGGCGCGGATCGAAAGTCAACAATCCGCAAAAAAGTAAATGCGTATTTTTGCTGTGAGCACGCCGACCATTCGATGGCTGCTTGGGACTTCAAGTCGCTAGTTGATCCAGATCTTTGGATAGCAGTCTGTTCGCGATATAATCCTTTTGCAAGCTAGCGGCCCGTTTCCCAAAGAGCGCACGAGGACCACTTCATGCTGACGATTCCTGGCAAAACGATTCGATTATGCGACCACGTGTTACGCAGGGATTTTTTGACGATCGGTTCGCTGACAATCGGAGGATTATCTTTGCCTCAATTGCTGCGCGCGGAGGCTCAGTCCGGAGTTCGTCGGTCGCACAAGTCGATCATCATGATCTACTTGACCGGTGGTCCACCTCATCAGGACATGGTGGATCTGAAGCCGGATGCCCCGGAGGATATCCGTGGCGAGTTTCGTCCGATCGCTACTAACGTTCCAGGAATTCAAATATCCGAACATATGCCGCGCGTCGCGGCGATGATGGACAAATTCGCGATCATTCGTACTCTGGTCGGAGCCGAGGACCGGCATTCGTCGTTTCAGTGTGTGACGGGCCGACTGTTTCGTTCGCAGCCACAGGGAGGCTGGCCAGAGATCGGATCTGTCTTGTCGAAACTGTACCGACCGGTGGATCCCTCGGTGCCACCTGCAGTCGACTTGTCGATGAAAATGGAGCACCAGCCATACAACCTGCCGGGACCGGGATTCCTCGGCATGGCTCACGCGCCTTTCAAGCCGTCGGGAGACGCGATGAACGACATGGTGTTGCAAGGAGTCAGCCTCGACCGGTTGACCGATCGCAGTGCATTGCTGTCGAGCCTCGAAAAGTTTCGTCGGCAAGCCGATCAGCAAGCTGCGTCAGCGGCCGGTGCCGATGGTTTTTCCGAAAGAGCGATGGGGATTCTTAGCTCCAGCCGCTTGGTCGAAGCCCTCGACTTGTCGCGCGAGGATCCCCGCGTCCGCGAGCGTTACGGAAAAGATGATCCAGAATGTCTGCCGTATTCGAAGGCGGGCTATCAAGCTCATATGTCGAAGTTTTTGGCTGCGCGGCGGTTGGTCGAAGCGGGTGCTCGCTGTGTGACAGTGGCTTTTGCGGATTTCGATTGGCACGGAGCCAATTTTACGAACGGTCGCAAAGTGATCCCACTGCTCGACCAAGGCTTGGCGGCACTCGTGGCGGATCTGCACGAACGAGGACTCGATCGCGATGTTTCAGTGGTTGTCTGGGGAGAGTTCGGTCGGACTCCTAAGGTCAATGCGAACGCAGGGCGAGATCACTGGCCGCGTGTGACCTTTGCCATGCTGGCGGGCGGAGGCATGACCACCGGCCAGGTCATCGGCCAGACCAATCGATTCGCGGAAGAACCCGTTTCGCGTCCGATTCATTATCAAGATGTGATTGCCACGCTTTATCATAACCTTGGCATCGACACCGCTCGCACGACGATCCCCGATCTCAACGGCCGTCCGCAGTACGTTTCTGAAACCCACGAACCGATCCGCGAACTGGTGTGAGTAATGGAAGCAAACGACATGCCTACCAAGAATGTTCGAATTCGACGCTCCGATCCGCACGTGGGACGGCGCGGATTTCTTCAGGCATCGGTGGGCGCGGCCAGCCTGCTGGCAATTGACGGCATGTCGCTGCATGGCCAGGAATCGAAGACCAAGTCTGTGAATAGCGCGACGCTGCAAAGGGTGAACGTCAAGACGAAATTGGATTTGTCCCGCGGGTGTCCGCCCGAGATTCGCGCAGCCCTCACCGGACCTTGGCCAAGCATTCGCACGCCGTTCAAGCAGGACGGTCAAATCGATTTTGATTCGCTGTATAGTTTGCTAAGTTTTTTAATCGAGCAAGCCAAAGTCAAGGCGGTGGTACTGACCTGGGGTGACAGCCTGTTCTCGTCGCTGACGGACGATGACATTGCCCAGCTCACCAAAGCCGTGGTGCGGCACGTGGATCGACGAGTGTTCGTCGTAGCGGCGACTGGCCAATGGTGGACGGGCAAGTCAGTCGAGTTTGCGAAATACTGTGTCGATATTGGTGCCGACATGTTGATGACGCTCCCTCCCGACTGGGCCGGTTCTACGACGCACGAATCGCTGGTTACGCACTATCGCGCTGTTGGCGAGCAGATACCGGTGATGGTTGTCACCAACTTCCTGATCGCGCGAGGCATCGATTTCGGAGTCGAACTGATGCGTCGATTACGCGATGAGGTACCCGCCGTGATAGCGCTCAAGGACGATTTCCTTGGTGAGTTCATCCGTAAGACATGTTTGCTAACGCATGATAGATGGGCATTGTCGGCCGGTGGCGCCAAGCAGAATCACTTGAATATGCTCCCCTTTGGTGCCGATGGTTATTTGTCGACGTTCATCAATTTCAGGCCCGACATTGCCTGGCGATATTGGAATGCGGTATCGATGGGCGATATGCCCAATGCGACTAGGGTCATTCGCGATTTCGACTTTCCGCTATTCGATTACATGCGAAAGAGTGAAGGAGGTTTTGACGCGGTAATGCACGGAATCTATGAAGCGTTCGGGTTGACCAAGCGTTGGCGGCGAGTTCCGTACCATTCACTCTCCGACAAGCAGATGGAGAGCCTGACTGAGTTTCTGCGACAAACAAAGATTCTATCGTAGCTGGAATCGGAATTACGTTTGTTCATCGAGAATTCGGCTATACTTAAAACTTGGTTGCCGGGTGCAAAAACCAGGAACCATAAAATGCACCGAAGCGGCCGGTCGGGTTACGATTTCTAACTAAATCACACTTGGCGACGGCCGTGATTTCGGTCGCTAGCCCGCGGAGCAGAAGTGCCAGCACAGTCGTTCAAATCACTGCTTTCGGACATCCGTGGCTGTTCAATTTGCGCGGATGTCCTTCCGCTTGGCGTTCGTCCAGTTCTTCAAGTCGATCCCTCGGCGCGAATCCTCATTGCGGGCCAGGCTCCAGGCCGAAAAGTCCATGACTCAGGCGTCCCATTTGATGACGCCAGCGGTGAGCGCCTTCGTGACTGGCTCGGAGTGTCGAAAGAGACGTTCTATGACCAAAAGAGAATCGCGATTCTGCCGATGGGGTTCTGCTACCCGGGTACTGGGCGCTCGGGGGATCTACCTCCACGGCCAGAGTGTGCGACAGCATGGCGCGAGCTTTTGCTTGCCAAGCTTCAAAGACTGGATTTGACGTTGGTGCTAGGGCAGTATGCGCTCAACTATCACCTCCCGAACGCACCGCAGTCAGTCTCTGAAGCAGTTCGTGAATGGCGACGTGATTGGCCGAAGGTACTTCCGCTGCCTCATCCAAGCCCAAGGAACAACATTTGGTTAAAGCGGAACCCGTGGTTTGAAAAGGACGTTCTTCCTGTACTTAGAAAGAGAATCACAAATATCTTGGGCTCATGACCTGGGGACTAATCCTTTCGGATGGCACCCCATAAACTCATGCCCATGACGGGCGTACCAATCGACTGCGACCATCGCCGCCTGCAATCACCTGATAAATCGCATTGGCGAACTCAATGCTTGGAAGTGACCTCAGCGAAGCTTCTGTGTGATAATTCTTTGGCGATGTGTTGTGATGCCCCTTGCGTAGAGCTACATTTAATCCCTCCGAGAGATTACCTACCAAAACGAATTGGCAGCCGATAGACAACTGAATCTGACCACAAGTAATCACCCGCGACGCTGGTTGCATCGATTCAATAGACTCTTTCCTGTTTTTTAGTTTTTTAGTTTTTCCGACCCGATCCGTTACATGGAGATTGAGCGATGCGATCGAATCGTGCATCCGGTTTTACGCTTGTTGAGTTGTTGGTCGTCATTGCGATCATAGGCGTCTTAGTTGGGTTGTTATTGCCGGCCGTTCAGTCTGCACGTGAAGCGGCCCGACGAATGCAATGTTCGAATAACCTAAAGCAACTTGGACTTGCGATGCATAACCACCACGACGCCTTGAAACGCCTTCCTCAATTGAATGAGACCAATGGTGGTACTCGAAATACCAATCCAGACGGAAACGAGAATCGAAATAGCGGTTTGATGCGAGTATTGCCCTATATGGAACAGAGCCCGATCTATAATATTTTGTCCCAGCCAGGGACTTATATGCAGGGAACAACTGTTAAGAACACGTTGCCATTCGGGCCGGTTAGGGACCGCAACTACCCACCCTATCGTGCGCAAGTCCCGGGATTTTTGTGTCCCTCCAATCCTCCAGGAACACTCATTTGGTTTGATGATGGAAAACGCAGTTACGCTTGCTCGGTTGGCGACTCTATTACCAATAACCATTCAAACGCGGAAAACCGCGGGCCGTTCGGCCGTTCATCAAAGACTGGCTTAGGTACTCTTACGGATGGAACCAGCAACACCATTCTCATGACTGAACGAGCCGTTGGCTCGACAGATAGACGGACGGTCAAGGGGTTCTTTGCAAACAATGTTCCTGGACTTAACGTTTCGCCAATTAACTGCCGAGTTAGGGCCAGTGCTGGTCGATATTTGCCGACGGTGTCCGTCATGGAAGCACGGGCTGTGGGAGTTCAATGGTACGACGGTTACCCGGCGTTCACAGGTGTCTGTACGATCCTGCCACCCAACAGCCCCTCATGCAGCAATGAGAATTGGGGGGATGCCTGGGGTGTCTTTAGCGCAAGTAGTTTTCACACTGGTGGTGTCAATATTTTGATGGCGGATGGCTCCGTGCATTTTGTTGGCGACTCGATTGATACCGGCAACTTAACACTGGCTCCGATCGCATCCGGGCCCAGCCCCTATGGTGTTTGGGGCGCACTGGGCTCAATGAATGGTGGCGAAGTTGCAGCGATTCCTAACTGATATTTTCTACTTCCTAAGAAAGAGTTTCATGATTGGCAGATCCCAGCGGGGGCTGGATTTATATCCGGCCCTCTTGTTGTTCGGACTACTGGCAACGACTGGCTGTTCCAGCAAGATTCCAACGGTCTCGGCGACTGGCACGGTGCTGCACAAAGGTAAGCCGCTCGAAGGTGCCTCAGTCATGTTTGGTCGAGGCGAACGCGATATCACCAAAGGTGAGATTGCTATTGGAACGACCGACGCCGCTGGACGTTTTGCGCTGACTACCTACGTTGGGCCGGAGGAAGAAGTTAAGGGAGCGGTGGTTGGAAAATACGATGTTACGGTTTCAAAATACATTATCCCCCCAGGTATGACCGAAGCCCAATACAAAGCTTTGGTCGCTGAAGTGGATAGGATTTCCGCAACCGGCGGGATGATGCCGCCCGGCCAACAACTTCCTGATCTAGTAGAAATGCTTCCGGCAAAGTATTCTGCGATAGGAAAGAGTGAGCTGTCAGCCGATGTTGTCGCCAAAGGAACTAACGACTTTCAGTTCAATCTCGATTGAGTATCCCGAAGCGTAAGCGAGGGACAACCCTCAACCCAAGATATTATATCCAGATGATTTCATCTCTCTCGACCAGTGACATCTGTACACGACTTACACTATTAACCAAATCATCTTTATTTATCTGTTTGATTTGGGCCGCCTCGCCAGTCTCCCTTGGGGATGAACCGGACCGACGCACGCTCGAATTCTTTGAGTCCAAGATCCGCCCTGTCTTAGTCCAAGAATGCTACAGTTGCCATTCCCAGGAAGCCAAGAAAAAAGGCAAACTGCAGGGTTCGCTTCTTTTAGACTCGCGTGACGGCGCGAGAAAGGGGGGCGATACGGGACCGGCAGTTGTGCCCAGCAAGGTCGACAAGAGCTTGATTCTTAGCGCCCTCCGTCATCAAGATTTCGAAATGCCACCGAAGGGCAAGTTGTCCGATGCGATTATTTCGGACTTCGAAAAATGGATAACAACCGGAGCTGTCGATCCTCGTGACAGCCAATCGGATTCGCCGACTCGACGAATCGATTGGGAGCAAGGGAGGACGCATTGGGCGTTCCAACCCCTTTTGGTTCGTCCCGATCCACCAGCTCTATCCGACGATTCCCATCATTTGATCGATGGATTTATCCTTCGGGAATTGTCAACCAAGGGTCTGCAGCAAAACGCCATTGCCGATCGACGCACATTGATTCGCCGCGCCTGGTTCGATCTACTTGGCTTGCCTCCTTCGCCGGACGAAATGGCGACGTGGTTGGATCGTTTGACACCCAATAAACATTCAGATGGAGTCAAGCGAAATGCTTGGGTTCGATTGATCGAACATCTATTAGATAGTCCTCATTACGGTGAACGCTGGGCAAGGCATTGGATGGACGTAGCTCGGTTTGCAGAATCGCATGGATACGAACATGACATTGATCGCCCCAACGCATTTCATTATCGGGACTTTCTCATTCGAGCCTTCAACGCCGACATGCCTTACGATCAATTCGTGCGTTGGCAGTTGGCGGGCGATGAACTCGCGCCGGATGATCCGCTAGCGTGGATGGCAACTGGCTTTCTTGGAGCAGGAGCCTTTCCAACGCAACTCACTGAAACGGAATTCGAATCGGCGCGGTATGATGAACTGGATGACATCGTAGCCACAACGGGCGTTACTTTTCTGGGATTGTCGGTAGGCTGTGCGCGTTGCCATGACCACAAATTCGATCCCATTACATCCAGTGAATATTACAGCCTCGCCTCGACCTTCACCTCCCTTATTCGTTGCGAGAAGCAATTCGATCTAGCTCCAGAAGCCAATCGTTTGATTCGCCAGCAGCACGAACAATCTCTCGCCGACCTTCGACGGCAAGTGAAGGAATTGGACTCGGCGATGCCGCGAAGATTGGTCGATTGGATCAGTACTGTTCGGGGCGAATCGGATTGGCTCAACGATTGGATGACGTTGGCCGGCGCATTGGAGTCTACAGCCAAGACCAAATTCGTCAGCCAACCCGACAGTAGCTATCTTGCTACGGGAACGCCCTCAGCCAAAGACAAAGTCACATTCACTTTCGATGTAAAGGAAACGCTTCCAATCGCTGGCATTCGAATCGAAGCACTTTGTGATGAATCGTTACCGCAACGAGGGCCAGGCAGAGCAGACAATGGAAACTTTGTGCTCAGCAATCTCGAATTGTTCGTCGACAGTGCAGAGAAAACGACCGAGTCGATTCCGTTGGTCAAAGCGATTGCAACGCATCAACAAAATGAAACAAGTCTTTCCGTTATGTCGTCGATCGATTCGGATCCCATGAGTGGCTGGGCAGTCGATGGTCAGATAGGGCGAGATCAAGCGGCCGCTTTCTTTGCGAACCAACGTCACATGATCGAAAAGGGGTGTAAACTCCGATGCGTCCTGTCCTTTGAGCATTCCAACCCAAAACATGCCATTGGGAAGTTGAGGTTGTCGCTGACGTCAAATTCCGACGCCTGCGTTCAAGTTGGAAAGGACGGACCATCGCAGGAGGTTGCTAAACAATTGGCAAACCTCCGGATGTTGGCGGTGAGACGTTCGCAGGGGGACACGGCTTCTGTAGCCGGTCTAGTCAAAACGCTCCAAGATTCGATCGAGGATTGGAAGGACACCCTTCATTGGTTCAGCAAAACGCAGACCGATTGGCGCGAATTGGCTGACAAGATTGAAAAGATGACCAAAGCCGGTCCGTCGGTAAACATGACCAAGATTCAAGTTGCGAGTGAGGGGTTGCCGCCGATGAAACATAATGCGGACGGCAGAGGCTATCCTCATTTCTATCCGCAGGTCCACTTCCTTCGACGAGGCGACGTTCAACAAAAAGGTGACGTTGCGTCTCCTGCTCCGCTTGTCGTGTTAGTCTCAAAAAGCCAGCCGGTTTCTTGGTCGGTTGCAGAAACGGTTAACGGTGTCTCGGGGGTTTCGCATCGTCGTTCAAGATTGGCCAACTGGATTACCGATCCAGCTCACGGGTCCGGTATTTTGGCGGCCCGTGTTATGGTCAATCGCCTATGGCAGAATCATTTCGGTCGGGGCATCGTCGGTACTCCAAACGACTTCGGCACGTCTGGAGAAAAGCCGTCGCATCCCGAGCTGCTCGATGGGTTGGCAAAAGAATTGATCGATGGCGGTTGGAAATTGAAACGCATGCATCGTTTGATCATGACGAGTGACACTTACATGCAGTCGAGTGAAGCAAAACGAATCGACACGGAACCATCCGAGACGAATCCGCAGCGCGTGGATCCTGAAAACAGGACATGGTGGCGTCGACATCCGCGCAGATTGGAGGCCGAAGCACTTCGCGATTCATTGTTGTCGTGCTCAGGATTATTGGATCGTTCGATGTTCGGTCCGGGTACTTTGGATGAGAGCATGCGACGTCGGAGCATCTACTTTTTCATTAAGCGAAGCCAATTGATCCCATCGATGATGCTATTCGATTGGCCCGAGCATCTAGTCAGTATTGGCGAGCGATCATCGACAACGATTGCCCCGCAGGCGCTGATGTTGATGAACGGAGAGATTGCCAGGCATGCCGCCGAAGGGATCGCTACTAAAGTTGCTTCACAGGCGACTGACGACGGAGTGCATTCTGCAATTGCTAAAGCGTACGAAATGGTCTACCAGCGAAACGCAGCGCCGTCAGAAATACAATTGGGGGTGCAGTATCTTGGTCAGCTTGCGAAAGCACGATCGGCAACCACTTCGAATGTAAAACCATCCGACGCAACGCCATCCAATGAATCATCTCAAACGGTTTTAACGGCGGCCGAGGTACCACTTGTATGCTGGACTGATTACTGCCAAGCTCTGATGAGCGCCAATGAGTTTATCTACGTCGATTGATGAGTTAGGGGAACGGTCGATGTTCACACGACGTGCAATGTTGAAGCGGGCAGGTGCTGGTTTCGGGATGATTGGCTTGCTCCATTTGCTGAGAGATCAGGGCTTGATCATTCCGGAGTCCGTTGCCAATGCGAGTGATCAGGATGGCCTGGGTGCCAGGGCGCTTCAGCCACTCGCACCTCAACCGGCTCATTTTCAAGCCAGGGCCACGCGAGTCATTTGGATTTTCGTGAATGGTGGTCCAAGTCAAGTTGATACTTGGGACTATAAACCTGCATTAGCAGAGCACCACGACAAGAGCATCAAGGAATTTGCACCGGATTTTACCAACACGACTGGGTTCTTCAAGAATGCGGTCGGCAACTTGATGAAGTCCCCGTTCCAGTTTAGTCCACGCGGAGAATGCGGAAAAATGGTATCGTCCATTTTCCCAAACCTTGGCGAGCATGTCGACAAGATGACATTCCTTCACTCCGGCTATACAGAATCCAACAATCATTCGCCAGCGCTTTTTGCCATGAATACTGGGATGGCACGCATGGGATTTCCCTGCGCTGGATCATGGGTAACGTATGGATTAGGAACTGAGAATCGCGATCTACCTGGCTTTGTTGTAATGAGCGATCCCAAAGGGCGAGGACTGCCGAAAGGTCATGCTGCAAATTGGAGTGCCGGCTACTTGCCAGGTGTCTATCAAGGGACGTATCTCAGGCCGACCGGACAAGCGATCGACAATCTTGTGCTTCCCTCTGTCCTGAGTGATCGAGTCCAAAGAACTCAACTAGATTTGTTGAAGCAATTGAATGCTACTCACTTGCAGCAGCATCCCTATGAAAACGATATGGCATCACGAATTGAATCTTTTGAGTTGGCTTATCGCATGCAGTCCATCGCACCGGAAGTACTTGACGTGGAACGGGAGCCTGCTTCGATTCAGCAATTATATGGCATCGGTCAAGAGCGTTGCGACCATTTTGCAAAGCAGTGTTTGATGGCTCGACGTTTGGTGGAAGCGGGAGTTCGCTTTGTGCAGATTTACTCGGGAGGAATGGAGAATCAACGTTCTTGGGATGGGCATAGCGATATCGAAGGAAACCATCAGCAATTTGCGGATGAAACCGATCAACCAGTCGCGGGCTTATTGACCGATTTGGCACAACGCGGACTGCTGTCGGACACGCTGGTCATTTGGTGTGGCGAATTTGGAAGATTGCCAATAGCGCAAACGGGTGCGAAGCCGGGTCGAGACCACAACCCACATTGTTTCTCCGCATGGATGGCGGGTGGTGGAGTCAAGGGAGGCTTTACGTATGGCGAGTCGGATGAAATCGGATACAAAGCTGCGATCGACCGAATGCACTTGAACGATTTCCACGCAACGATTCTCCATCTGCTTGGTCTAGACCACACGAAGTTGACGTATCGATATAACGGTCGCAATTTTAGATTGACGGATGTAGCCGGGGACGTGATTCACAAGATCATTGCGTGACGATGAGCGGCACCTGAATTCGCAATCAAGCAGTCGAGGCTCTTCATCTTCGCTTTGCGAATTGGTTAGTGTTCACCCCAACTCCACTCTGGCCCAATGCATGCTCAAATGATTCGGCGGGCCGGCATAGTACACTAACAGCGCCGTATGATCGTCGATTAACTGCGCCGCCGGGTGCCCGAAGCTCCATTTGACCATATTCTCCCAATACTCGGCGAAGTCGACCCGCTCCTTTTGATTGGGCAGCACGTTTTGCTCTTCATGCACATGCACCGTCAGCGCGTCCGCCGCAGGCCACGTCTTGCCTTGGTCGGTCGATTGCCACAACTTCATGGTGCCCGGTTTATCGCGATCCACCACAAAGGCCAAGATGCGGCCGTCGGCTAAGAGCAGCGGCGAAGAGATCTGACCCGGAATCTTCGTATCGACCGGCGTCATCCGCTCGTGATCGCTGTCGGCGATCGATGAAACTTGAAAATGCACATTGAGGTCTTTTTGAGCGGACCGGTTATGCGTCCAGAACAGGCCGACGTACTCACCGGGCGTTTTCGTGGGAATCAACCGCTCATCCCAATAGAAAATACTGTGCTGCGGATCTTCGCCCACGAGGTACCGCTCCGGGAACGTTCGACCGCCGTCGCGGGACACTATCAGCCATGCGGCATGTGAGGCAGGATTCGGGTCGTCGTAATGTTTGAAACTTTCAAAAGGATGGCCGATCGAGCCGTCGCTCCACAGCAAAGGCGGTCCGCACATCGCGGTGCCGGTGAGGCCCGGCGTCGGGATTTCGCGAAACGGGCCGAACGTTTCACCGTGATCGTTCGATTCCGCCACCAGCAACTTCGAGTGCAAAATGCCTTCGGTCACCGGGTCGAACAGCGGCCTCTCCGGATCGGTCCGGTCGAACCACGTGCTGAAGAGGAGCAGCTTGCCAGTAACGGTTTCGACGAATTCCGCCCCGGCCAGCGAACCACGTACGCCCTGGAACTTCGTCTCGCAACGAAAAGGGACTTCCGTCCACGTCTTTCCGACATCACGGCTGCGGGACCAGCGGATGGTGCCGTTGGGATCATGCTTCTTGCAGCCGATGGTGTAGCCGCTCAGCCAATCGCCGTTTTTCAGCTTGAACAGGCTGCCGAAAAACGTCACCTGCTCCGACTCCGTCCGGCCGGTGACATCGAAGACCAGCCCTTTTTCGGTCACTTTCATGCGTTGCCCCATGCTGATAGATTCTCGCTGAGAGTAAGATAACGGGCGAATTCGGAGGTTTCAATCACGCGGGATTTTATTTGCAAAAAGAAGTTATAGCTTTTGAGCCCTGATGACAGAATCCCGGATCGTGCTATGACTATCCGGGATTCCTCTGCAACAAGATTGTAGAGCATCTTGTCCTCAAGTGCTCATGGGCCGAAAAGCGGGACACGAGTTGGCA
>SXGS01316710.1_pt1 | contig 33322 bp, 22 predicted proteins | sample 3174681 | NCBI WGS metagenome assembly SXGS01 (sample SAMN11356861, study PRJNA531348) | freshwater metagenome | isolation source: freshwater sample F1-80 | place: China: Fuxian Lake, Yuxi | collected 2017-12-25
GAACAAACTATTCTCTGGGCTGCTTACGAGATCGTTCGTCCCGTGTACCAAGAATACCGGTGGAGTCGCGGCTGGCACGGAGATACCTGCTGCTAAGCCATCTTTATCCTTTGCCTTTAAGTAGCCCGGATACACGGAAACGGCAAAGTCGGGACGACAACTTACTTTGTCGAGTGCGTCCTGCGGCGGGTAAGTCTGATCGTCGAATCGAGTTGCAGCAGCAATCGCGAGATGACCGCCTGCGGAGAACCCGATGACGCCAATACGATCCGGTCGGACTGCCAATTCCGTTGCGCGATGGCGAAGAATACGAATCGCGCGTTGAGCGTCTTGCAGAGGTCGGCGCGCGGGTTCGCCTTTTGGTTCGTCAGCTCGCCGAGGTACGCGGTATTTCAGCACTACGCCCGTGATCCCATGCGAGTTTAACCATGCAGCAACTTCCTCGCCTTCCAATTGCCAATAGAGGTCCCAGTAACCTCCGCCGGGGCAGATCAACATAGTCGTGCCCGTCGCTTTATCGGCCGGCGGTGCAAACACTGTGATCGTCGGTTTGGTGACGCCGGTAATCAATCGTGTTTGTTCAGTCACTTCGACCTGCGTGCGATCCAACTTGGGTGACAATCGCTCGCGTTCGGGGCCAATTTCCTGATTTTCGTCGGGAACGACCGTCGACCAAACATCGATTACGCGCGGCTCAATTGCGAAAACTGTCGGCGCGCTAATCTGCGATCCCCAAAGTACCAAGCCAGACAAGCATCTAAGCAGTCTAGTCACAGCGTAGATCCCTATAGTTTGAGGAATTTTGCATGTTTCAGCTCCAATACCTGCCCGCCGGGCATGGATAGAGCCTCAATGATAAATCTTGTACGTCCCTGGCCAATACTCATAGTGCCAAGTTGCAAAGTGTGCCAGATTCGATTGCGGTACCGAGCATGACCATCCAAGTCGCGATGTGGCAGCCGGACCTCGCGCGGTTGAGCCTCGGGTACAGTGACCTCCAGCGATTGTTTACCCATGCGTACGCGGATTTTCGAACCTGCGTCCGCTAGTGGACAGGCAATCGCAAGTTCAATTTCGTAATCTCCAGCTTGCACAACGTCGACGTCGAACCAAATGGAAGCTCCAGCGGAGGTCCAGCCCATCAGCCAATCATTGGCAAAGCCAGGTCCACTAGCAAAGCGAAGCGGCGGATCATAGTAGGCTTGCGGCGCATGCAGTTCCACTGGATTGTGTTGATCGTATCCGATCGGCAACGGCAATCGCTCCAAGCCGTCTCGCGACACATCTGCATACCACGCGTCGTACTCTCCGCTTAATCGTTGAACAATTTCAGGATGTTGGTCGGCAATGTCATGTTCCTGACTTGGATCGGCCACCATGTCGTACAATTGCCACACGGTAGCGTTTGCGTCATTGGCCTTGGCTTTGGAACCACCTCCCGGTCCGCGAATTTCGCGGACCAATCGATAGCGCTGCGTACGCACGGCACCGGGGTACTTGTTGGATTCGTCAATCGGATTGTGAGTAAACAGCACTCGCTCTGGCCACGCGGATGTGTTGTTGTCGAGCAGCGGCCGCAGGCTGGTACCATCGAAGCGAGTGTCCGTAGGTTGTTTCACGCCGCACAGATCGAGTAGCGTTGGCAACACATCAATGTGCGCCGCGATTTGTTCGACCAAATGGGGTTGCCAGTTCGCATTGGGCCAATGAACGAACAGCGGTACCCGAGTCCCTCCTTCGTGTACCGACGTTTTTCCCCCGCGCATCCCGGCGTTGAAGAGTTTTACGCCCGCTGTGCCACCATTGTCGGTTAACAGGACAACAATCGTATTTTCAGCGATGCCCAGCGAAGTTAGATGCCTGCGCAGTCGCCCCATATTTTCGTCGAGGTTCTCGCACATACCATAGAAAGCAGCCACGTTGTCATCCAATCCGCGCGCTTTGAATTTCGCGAACTTGTCATCTGACACTTGAAACGGAGAATGCGGCGCATTAAACGCCAAGTAACAGAAAAACGGCCGGTCTTTTGTGCTCGAAATAAATCGTATCGCTTCATTGGTGAGAACGTCACTAATAAACCCTCGTGTGGGAGTAGGTTGTGATCCCCGCAAAAGATGAGCGTCAAAGTAGTCGTTCCAATGGCCGTTGTTGAAGCCGAAGAATTCCGCAAACCCTTGCCCCGGCGCAGTGTAAGGAAATTGTTCCCCATTGTGCCACTTGCCAAAACATCCTGTTTGATATCCGGCAGATTGCAAAATTTCGGCGATCGTGACTTCTGACGGACGCATCGCCTCTCGGTTGTGAGTCACACCATGGCACCCGGTTCTAAGTGGCCACCGACCTGTCAACAGAGCGGCTCGCGTGGGAGCGCAAAACGAGTTTACAAAGAAACGATCAAATCGCACGGACTGGCGTGCAAGTTGATCTATATTGGGAGTCTCCACATACGGATTTCCGTGGATTGCAAAATCTCCGTACCCCTGATCGTCCGCCATGATTAACACAATATTCGGGCGATCAACAGCCGCCAGTCGATGCCACAGTATCGCGCCAATCAAGATCGATGCTAAAGCCACTGAGCGAGCACGCATTTACTCGGCATCCCCTCGCCTTTGTCAGCGGATTCAACGAATAACGAATCGACAATTAACTCGGTGTATTTGGCGCGATAGGGCTGAGCGGCTGTTTGATATTTCTACCGGCAAGCTGAACAGTTCCGTCGGTGGGACGAGCCCATGCGATGGCGTTTGTAATAATGCGTTGAACGTTGAAATCGTGGTAAATCGGATAAGTCTCATGACCGGGACTGAAATAAAATATCTTTCCCTTGCCACGGCGAAACGTGCACGCGCTTCGAAATACTTCGCCACCTTCGAACCAACTGACCGTTAACAATTCGTCCGGTTGAGGAATATCGAAGAGTTCACCATACATTTCCGACGCTGCCAGCTCAAAATACTCACCCTGGATGCCATCGAGTATGACGTGACCAGGGCTGACGATCCATAGGCGCTCTTTTTCGTCGGCCTCGCGCCAGCGCAACATACAAGTCGTCCCCATCAACCGGCGAAAGATTTTCGATGCGTGGCCCGAATGGAGCACAATTAATCCCATGCCTTCTAAGACGCGGCGCTGGACCTTGTCGACGATGCTGTCGGCAACTTTATCGTGCCCTGCATGTCCCCACCACAGCATCACATCCGTCTTGGCCAGTACATCGTCCGAGAGTCCATGCAGTGGCTGGTCCAACGTCGCGCAGTGTACAGACACATTCGCTCCCCAACGCTGTTCAATTGCGCTGGCCAATACGCGATGAATGCCCTCGGGGTAGTTTTTCTGAACCACCGGCATGGAACGCTCGTGGATGAATTCGTTCCAAACGGTCACGTGCATGACTGCGTTACTCTCCATCATTTGGCCTCGTTTCATCATGATTCGTCGTCCGAACGCAATTTAGCCAGCACAGTGTAATCCTCTAGAGTTGTCGTATCTCCAACCTGCTCCTTACCGGATGCGATATCGCGCAACAATCGTCGCATGATCTTACCCGAGCGAGTTTTTGGCAGTGCACTGGTGAAGTGGATATCGTCCGGCTGTGCTAGTGCACCAATCTCTTTGCGAACATGCATTTTGAGGGCGGTCCGCAATTCGTCGCTGGGCTGGCCGCTGCGCAGCGTAACGAAAACTGACAAAACCTGACCGCGAATTTCGTCCGGCTTACCTACGGCGGCTGCTTCGGCGACAGACGGATGAGACACCAAGGCGCTTTCCACTTCAATAGTGCTCAATCGATGGCCTGAAACATTAATGACATCATCGATGCGCCCCATGATCCAGAAATAGCCGTCTGTGTCGCACCGGGCATTATCGCCGGTTAGGTACATACCGGGAATTTTCGTCCAATACTGTTCTTTGTAACGTGCGTCGTCGCCCCAGATGCCGCGCAACATGCCAGGCCAGGGATGATCGATACACAACATGCCACCACGGCCCAACGGGACATCTTGACCTTTCTCATCGACGATCCTTGGACGCACACCAGGCAGAGGTTTGGTGCAGCTTCCCGGTTTGGTCGCAATCGCGCCCGGTAGCGGCGACATCATAATGCCGCCCGTCTCAGTTTGCCACCATGTATCGACGATCGGACATCGTCCGCCGCCGATCTTGTTGTAGTACCACATCCACGCTTCGGGATTGATCCCTTCGCCAACACTTCCCAGCAGTCGCAAACTGGTCAGGTCGTGTTTGTCGACATGATGATCGCCCCACTTGATAAAAGCTCGAATCGCAGTCGGCGCAGTATACAAAATGGTCACGCGGTATTTCTCGATCAAAGCCCAAAATCGATCTTCCTCGGGCCAATTGGGCGCTCCTTCGTACATCAAGATCTTAGCACCAGCGGACAATGGCCCGTAGACAACATAGCTATGACCAGTGATCCAACCACAATCAGCCGTGCACCAAAAAATATCGTCATCCTGGTGATCGAACACCATTTGAAATGTACGCTTGGCGTACAAGTTATAACCGGCGGTCGTATGCCGAATACCTTTGGGTTTTCCGGTCGAACCACTGGTATAAAGGATGAACAGCGGCGTTTCACTATCCAGTGGAGTCGCGGGACAATCGGTGCTGGCCTGAGCCATCGCCTCGTGCCACCAAATGTCGCGACCGTTTTTCATCTGCACCGCATTTCCGGCGCGCTTGAGTACTACGCACTTCTCAACGGTTGAGCTCTTCGCCAGCGCTTCGTCGATGGTGTCCTTCAGCGGCAGGACCTTGCCGCGGCGATAGAGTCCATCGCTGGTCAGTTGAATCTTTGCCTTGGCATCGTTATTGCGATCGGCGACCGCCTCAGCGGAAAAGCCCGCGAAGATCACTGAATGAACCGCACCGATTCTTGCACAGGCCAGCATGGCGACTGGTAACTCGGGCGTCATCGGCATGTAAATGCTGACCACATCTCCTGGCTGGACACCCAGAGACTTCAGGACGTTCGCAAACTTGCAAACCTCGCAATGGAGATCGCGGTAGGTTAACGTCCGCGTATCGCCTGGCTCCCCTTCCCAGAGAATCGCTACTTGGTCGCCTCGGCCTGCAGCGATTTGGGCATCCAGGCAATTGTAGCTGGCGTTTGTCTTCCCACCGACAAACCATTGGGCAAACGGTTCGTCCCACTGCAGAGTCTTCTGGAACGGCTCAAACCAGTGAAGATGCTGGCGAGCCTCAGCGGCCCAATACCCTTCCAGATCTGCGGCTGCGGCATCGTACAGTTGTTGGTACTCCGACAAGCTTTTGATCGAAGCTCGGCTCGCAAAACTTTGGCTGGGCGGAAATATCCGTTGCTCCACCATGACTGTATCAACGTGCCCTGTTTGCTCACTCATCAGTTTCTTACCCTTTGTCGTCTGCGAACTCGGCGGGATTTTCATGCCTCAGAACCGATCTTGAGACCCGACAGTTGACCGGAGTTAGCCGTCCAACGCCAAGAAAAACCTGCCATCTATTTCGACCGCACATGTTCCAAGGATGCCGATTCTAGTTCGCGGTGGAAAAGGCTGTCAAATAGGCTCCTGAGGATTCGGTTGCAAATGTCATTAGCAACGGTAAGATTTTCTCAAAAGGTAAACTAATGATGCCCAGACCCCCAAGCAAAGTTGTGTACGAAAATTCAGGCCGAATTGTAGTTGTCACCGGTGGCAGCAACGGCATCGGCTTGGCGATTTGTCAGGCGTTTCTCGCCAGTGGAGCATCCGTGGTCTGCATTGACGTTGCCCAGGCCAGCGATTCCAGTGTCGCAGGCAGTGCCGAATTTTACCGTGCGGATGTCAGCGATGAATCACAGTGCAAAGCCGCAATGGACCATGTGGTTGGCAAATATGGGGGCGTCGACGTACTGGTAAATAACGCTGCGATTCAGCCCCCACAGTCCTATACACCGGTCGATCAGTTGGATTCGCTGCTCGCTCAGCGCATCATCAACGTCAACTTCATGGGTTATACCTATATGGCCAAATATGCGCTTGGCTATATGAAGGCACAGCGCTCGGGCGTTGTCGTTAACATCGCCAGCGGGCAAGGGCACAGAACCGCTCGACAAGTTCCGATCTACGGTCCCATGAAGGCTGCGTCAATTCTGCAAACAAAGCAATGGGGCGTAGAATACGCTCGTCATGGAATTAGGGTTGCTTCCGTTTCTCCCGGTGCGATCGATACGCCGCTCGTCCGCGCCAGCCTCGATGCGCAAGGCGGCGAAGCAGCGCTAGCCAATCGACATCCACTGGGACGCATCGGCCAACCTCATGAGATTGCTCAGGCAGTGCTTTGGCTGGCTAGCGACGATGCGTCGTTCGTAACCGCAACTGATTTGTCGGTCGATGGAGGATTGTCGGCCTTTGGGGCGTTTGCTGACCCCTATCCATTGCCGCAGGATTCCAGCCAGCAATAGTGGGTTGACTGCGCCGCGACAAATATCTAAGCGTGCGATCCATTGAGCGATTCGGTCAGCCAATGCGATAGGTACCAGGCGGAATCTCTTTCACTTCGATCGCGTCGATGACGTCATCTGATTTGTCGGGGAAACCTTTGGGGCCTTCGCTTGATCCTGGTCCGTACGAAGTATGAAACGTCCACGCTGCCGCTTGAGCGTTTGTCTGGAAACCAGATTGACCTGGCGTCCAAACCCATTGCATCCATGGAGGACTAGCCGTCGCGCGCCTGCGAGCTTCGAATAATTCGGCGGTCCCCGCAATGAACACGAAAACTGCGATCAACAGTAGGCCAAACTGACCATAAGCTATCGACGCGATAACAAATACCAGCGACATCCAGCGACCAACTCGAGCGGCAATTTCCGTAGCCCGCAAATGACCAAGATAGATCGCCAGCAAACTCCGCAGCACTCGTCCGCCATCCATGGGGAAAGCCGGCAGCATATTGAAAATTACCAACCCAATGTTGATGAAGCAAAGTTGGCCGATAAAACTAATTTCGCTAGGCTTGGAGGCTAATTCACCAGCGCCGACAGCGCCAGCCAATATCAACGCGAGGGCGATAACTACATTTACGGCGGGGCCTGCAACCGCGATGATCAACTCGTGCCAAGGTTCTTGCGGCAATCGCGTCAGGCGGGCAACTCCACCAATCGGCAACAAAGTAATATCGGTTGTCGGAATTCCAAACTTTGCGGCAGCAAAAGCGTGCCCGAATTCGTGAGCTAGCACACAAGCGAATACCGCCAACACGAATCCCGCTGCCACCATTCCAGCGACCAATCCTGACTCCGCCATGGAACTCAACAGGTAATACAACACGATGATCCAAAAGGTCCAATGGATGTAAATCCCGATTCCTCGAAATGTGCCGACCTTCCAACTGCCACCCATCGAATTTACCTGTTTAGAAAAGCGAGCACTTGTCCTGCCAAACCGGCAGTGTGCGAATCAATAATGTGGTACTCTATTTTCAAAGATCCTTGTAAGTGCAAACAATATACCAGCGCCACGCGATTAGTTGGACGAAGCTCCGCCAATCAACTTTCGCTTACTCTCCTATCGTCTTGAGGTCCAACGTGCAATTGTTTACGCGATTCGTATGGAAATCTTGTTTTTTTCTTACTCTCACAAGTGTTTATTGTGTTGCGGACCTAAGTGTCGCATCCGACCGGCCAAATATCATTGTGATCATGGCCGACGATCTTGGTTACGAAACGCTTGGCGCTAACGGAGGCACTTCCTATAAGACGCCACACCTCGATCGATTGGCTGGCCAAGGCGTGAGGTTTCAACACTGTTACGTTCAACCGCTGTGCACGCCGACTCGAGTGCAGTTGATGACGGGATTGTACAACGTGCGCAATTATGTTCGGTTTGGGTACATGAATCCAACTGCGACGACATTTGGTAACCGCTTGCGAGCGCAGGGATACGCGACTTGCATCGCGGGCAAGTGGCAGCTTGGTCAGCAACTGGACTTGCCCAACAAATTCGGTTTTGACGAACACTGTTTGTGGCAACACACTCGCCGACCGCCCCGATACGCCAATCCGGGCTTAGAAATCAATGGTACGCAGAAGGACTTTTCTAGCGGAGAATATGGTCCCGATATCGTAAACGACTACGCTATCGACTTCGTTTCTCGCCACGACAATAAACCCTTTTTCTTGTATTACCCGATGATGCTGACGCATGGCCCCTATCAACCAACACCCGACAGCAAGTCGTGGGACCCCACAGCCATCGGCGAAGCAGTCAATCGCGCACCAGAGCACTTCGGCCATATGGTCGAGTATATGGACAAGCTAGTCGGCCGATTGGTTGCTAAGCTCGACGAGCTGCGAATTCGCGACAATACTCTGATCGTCTTTATCGGCGACAACGGTACTGGCAGCGGCACTGTATCGAAGATGGGAAATAAGGAAATTGTCGGTGCTAAAGGCAAGACAATTTCGACCGGCATGCACGTACCCCTGATTGCGAATTGGCCCAAAGGGATCAAGCAACCGCTGGTGACCAACGAATTGGCGGACAGCACCGACATATTGCCAACGATTTGCGAGGCTGCCGGCCTCCCCGCCGATTCTTTAGGACAAATTGACGGCCGCAGTTTCTTGCCATTGTTGCAAGGCAGATCTTATTCGCCTCGCCAGTGGGTCTATTCTTGGTATTCGCCCAGGCAAAGCAACAACCTTGAAGTTCGCGAGTTGGTGTTCAACCGAGAATTCAAATTGTATCGCTCGGGCGAGTTCATTGATTTGAGAAACGATCTGCTGGAAAAGCAACCTCTGCGAGTCGGTGACCTAACAGGCGATGCTGCGCAAGCTGCAAAATCACTTCAGCTTGCGCTCGACCAATTCACTACTGCTCGACCCGCCGACCTCGATCAACCAACCTTAACGGAAACAAGAACTCCGGCAGAGAAGAAGGGCAAGAAGGCCAACCGTCAAAAGAAAAAAGGCAAAGCAGCCGAGTAAGCTGTCTAAATTTCTGACATCGCGGAATGCGTCAAGCATTTCGTTGATGCATTTTCGATTCCGCGATGTCAGTCCGCGCCGCACGAAAGCCTTGACGGCTGAGAAATAGCGTCTACGAAATCCACGGTGGTTGCCAGCCTTGACGATAGGTCTTGGACAACCATTTCTGAGCCTCTGTTAGGTTAGAAATGGACAGCGATTGCGGTTCCCACATCAGTTTTTGGCCTGGGTACCGAATGGCAATGGTTCCGAGCAAAACCGTTTCGGTCAACGGACCGGAATAGCTGAAGCTGGAGGTTGTTGTGCCTTCGCCTCGGCAAGCATCGGCCCACTGAACGTAGTGATCGACTCCCTCTACTATCGGAATGTCGGCGGCTTGGAATTTTTCTTCGGGGAACAGTTTGGGATTCGCGACATGAGGAATCACCAGCGTCCCTTTCTCGCCCACCAATATCGAACCGGCACCCGGTAATTTGTAACCAGCCGGAATATCCTGGAACTTGTCTTGCGCTGGTTTAGCGCCAACTGCGTCATACCAAGTTACTTTGATCTTCTTTTCATTAGCAGTGAACTGCGTTCCGGGAAAAACGTAGGTCACCTTGGCTTGGTCGGTCCAGCTTTCGGGCTTAAACCGAGGTGCCTCGCCTCGCGCATTTTTGGGAGCGGTCAACTCCAAGCATTTGAACACTGGATCGAGAATGTGGCATCCGAAATCGCCGAGCTGGCCTGTTCCGTATGCCTGCCAACCTCGCCAAGCAAACGGATGGTACATGCCCTCCTTGAACGGTCGCGGGTCAGCGACACCGTGCCAGAGATCCCAGCGCACCTGGGCCGGAACGGGATCATGGCCGGCAGGTCGATCGATATGTCGCGGCCAACGTGGAGAACCGCCTTGCCAAGAATGTACTTCCTTGACTTTGCCGATCATTCCCGAGTGGACAATTTTTACGGCGGTGCGGTACGCTTGATGCGATTGAATCTGGTTTCCCATCTGAGTAACAACGTTGAACTTCTTAGCGGCCAATTGCATTTGCCGCGCTTCGGCGAGAGTGTGAGTCAAAGGTTTTTGGCAAAATACATGTTTGCTCAAGTGCATGGCAGCCAACCCGACCGGAGCGTGCATAAAGTCCGGAGTCGACACAATCACCGCGTCCACATCTTTGGACTCGTCAAGCAACTTTCGCCAATCCGCATACTGGCGAGCTTGCGGGAATTTCTCGGCGGCCTGTCCAAGATGTTTGTACGAACTATCGATATTACACAGTGCAACGACTTGCACCTGAGGACTAGCCGCGACGCCGTTAAGATCACTCCACCCCTTGCCACCCGTGCCGACACTTGCCACTCTTAGACGTTCGTTAGCGCCCAGCACTCGCGAGTAACTCACCGCGGACAAAGAAATTGCGGAACCGGCAATCGACAGAGCCTTCAGAAAATCGCGCCGACAATTTTGGTGGGACATCGCGAAACTCCAGAATTAGGGACAATTGGTCAGGGATTCGGCAGGTATGATTGTGTTATTATATACATTTGGCACGAACAATATTGCAGCGACAATCGATGGTCATTTATTTGACAACCTGAATTGCGCGGGGGAGGCTGTTGGCCTGATTCCAGCCGAAGTCGCCCCAAATGAAATTCCGAATTGATGCGATCATGCCCAGCATGGAATGACAAGTGCATTCCAACTGGCACGCTTGGAAAATCGTAATTTCCGTCCGCATCGGTGCGCGATGCAAACTTCTTAGCGACGGTCTTCTGCGGGCCAACTTCTGCACGAATCCTGTCCATAGTCAGCATGACGTAACAAAATACTGGCATGTTCACTATCGGCTTGTCACGCAGGTCGACCAACTTTCCCTGGAATGAAAGCGTTGGCATCATTTCGATCAGGGCGCTTGGTATAAAGATCACAGCCACCGTGAGATGTTAGCGTGAATCCTATCGATAACTGCTACCGACATATCGCCCCTGACAACTCTACGAAACGGTCAGTCCATTAGGGCGAGCGGCAGAATGGTTCTTACTATTACAAGCCCGAAGCGCGAGCGAGTGCGTACGTGCCAGGATTGACCCACTCGCTTGCGCATCGGGCTTGTATTGGTGAGAATCATTCTGCCGCTCGCCTAGACGCAATACCGTTCAACGAACGTGGGATAAGCTTCCAGATTGTCAACCTGTAGCGGAGTTTCACCATTGCTTGCACAAGATATTGACAAGCTGGAAGCTTATCCCACGTTCGTTGAACGGTATTGCGTCTAGGCGCACATCTGACAAACAGATCGCTACGAGGTCGGCGTAATTCTCTCTACACTTCCGGATGGGAGCCAGGCATCGCGACCGTCTGCCAATCGAACTCGCAACCATTGATCTCTCTGGTCGAGCACGACCAACTCAGTTCCACTGGGTAACGGTTGCGGCAACCTTGCTGGTGCCCCATGCGAATCCGCTGATCGAGCAATTACTTCTGCCACGATTACCACAGCCGCATCTAATCGTGGTCGCAGCGCCCGAACGAGCTCCAGAGACATTAAGACACTCCAGGCCAATATCGTTAACACAGCGAAACCACGCAGCCAACCCATCCGCCAACGCAACGACCCTGCGAAGGTTGCTGCGGCCAGCAGAAATACAACCGCTGCGAGCGATTGCAGTAATTCGCTGGTCAAGTGTTTATGGAACGAGAAAAAAGAATCCAAAAAACTCTCTTCGACCGGGCGAGGAACCCATTCGGGCAGTTGTGACCTAGCGTGACGCAAATTTTGCTGGGCGCGCCGATGGCTCGGATCAGATTCCAAAGCGCGACGATACGCGACAATCGCCGGCCCGAGCCTTTCAGCACCCAGCGCTGCGTTGCCGAGATTGACCAGCAATTCCGGGTTCTGCCATCGATTCTCTGCTGCGGTCGGCATCGATGAGGCCAATTGCGAAAATAACAATTCCGCGCGACCAAATCTAGCTAACCTCTCATCCCGTTGTTTCGCTTCGAGCGCTTGGCGGTACTGGTCGACGGCTTCCTGCAACATCCCTTCATGAGTTTGGCAAACTGCCACAGTCGAGATGCTAAACAACTCGAGGCAACAAACACACGCCAGGCTCAACCGGCAAAATGAGTTCCTATGGCTGACGACACCGATCATTTCGCACAAGCCTCGACAACTTGTTTGGCCCTTCGTACCAGTGCTTCGTCCAGCGGCTGGTCAGCGGCATTGGTCGGTGAAAAAATGATGGCCTCGCACGCGGCGACCACTTGTTGAGCCTCGTCCCTGGGGGCATGAGGCAAGACTGAAATCAATTGCCTCAGCGCGGCAGCAATTTCTTCAGCCGCTTGCCGGCGAGGAAGACCAGCCGCCTTAGCAACTCGCGCTGCCTGCTGCCGAATGCACTTACTCGCTGCCACCAACGCTGGATCGCGCTGACGCATCCGGCGGTCGACTAGCGCCATGAAGACCAACAAACAGCTTCCCACATAGATTGTCCAATTAATCCAATCCTGTTTAGACAGAGTACGACTGGCAAGCAATAAGTCGGCGTTCGGTTCGATCGCTAAATCAGCCCCAGAGAGCGTGAATGAACTTGGCCGGTTCATCGCTGGCTTGACTCCCGAGTTTTCCGTCTCCGCGCCATTCATGTTTCGACTGCCAGCGCTTTCGTTAGGCGGAATTTGTTTGCTGACCACATCTCCGGCACCAATTACTTTGGACGGCATCACGCGCAAGGCAATCGGTTTTGAAAAAGTCGTTTGATACGATTCGGTGGTTGGATCAAACCAAGAGTATGCAATGGCTGGAATCTCAGATACGCTTTCGTCGGCCACTCGCACAGATACGCGAAATTTCTTAGTTCCTTCAGAGTATTCGCCTGCCATTTCTCCCTGCGGCAAGCGAAATTGATTGGGATTGAGGCCTCCGTCCGCAGACAGGTTTGGTAGCTTGGCATTGTCCACATTGCCATCTCCCTTCAAGGTGATATTCAGTGCGATAGGATCACCAACCCGTACGACAGTCCGATCCGCCGCCACTTCGACAACAAAGCCATTACCGACGCCGCCGGAGAAACTTGCAGGCCGCCCCTCGGCTGGAAAAGGCTTTACTACAATCGTTTTCGGTGTATCCATCGCTTGTCCCATTTCAACCTTGGCTGGCCGCCGTTGATCGAACAGCGAACCTTCGAACAAGTCGAATGGCGATCGAGACCGGCGGCGATCCCACTGAGTTACTTTTCGAATAGTCGCGGAAATCGACACCTCGGGGAACTCGCCAACTTTGTCGGGGATCATCACACGCGACGCGGCAAGAACCACAAAGTTCTTGCCATCTTGGCGAACTTCGCGTGCGGTGCCTTCTAAGTTAATCGTACCGTCTTTAGTCTCGATGGGCATGACGTTCGATCCGCGGCGAGGCTGTTCGTCAGTAGCAAACCGAAACATATCGAACAAAGGCGAATAGACATTTCGCTCTTCGAGACTGTCTGTTTCACCGGCATACCACCACTCGATCTTGACAGGGACACGCTGGTCGACATAGATCGGCTGTTCAGGCAGTATGAGCCGAACGCGTAGATCAGGGTCGTTGGGAACTGACTCGAAAGCGAATTGTCGAGATTTCACTTTTACCTGCTTCGCACCCTGCTGAATAATAAACGGCCCAACAGAATACTCACCAGCTTTGTCGGCGGTTACCAAGTACTGAATTTGATGCGTGACCTGCCGCGATTGAAATATTTGGCCATCGCGGAAAACAGCTCTCGCCATCACTTGGGGAATTACTTGCCCCAAGCGACCACGCAATCCATCAGCCAGCTTTCCAGAGTTCGTATCAATCGAGACTGTCGGCTGTGGTTGTTCATCGAAACCTTCAACGTTGAACTGAATGATTGCTGCCTGTCCAACGTAATATGGAGGCTCCGATTGACCGACACTTACTTCGATGTCCTGGGCGAATAACTGCTCCAACGTACTCACAGCGAGCAATCCAGCCAACAGGCTGATGTGTACAGCGTTCAATTTCCAGAGAATCAACCTTGATATAAACTGTTGATCACGATGAACTTTTGCCCATGGCAATTGCATGTTAGTCACCAATCCTTTTCGACGGAAGCTTGCCCGGTTGCAGCTCGTTTTTCGCGGTCGCGACGACGCTGTGCCTCGCGATCACGTACTGCTTGCAGCAATCGCGAAGGGTCACCACCGTCGGCCTTTTGTTCATCGGGTTTCTGCGGTTGATTTTGACCAGCCTGCGATTGCTCTTGCTGCTGCTCGCTTTGCTGGTCATCCTGTTGTTGCTGGTCTTGGTTGGGCTGTTGTTGATCGGGCGGCTGCAAGACTGCTAGCGCTTCCAGCAGTTTTTCTAGCGCTGCATCTTGGCTCTTTCTTGCATCGGCAAATAGTGACTTGCTCGGTTGGTTGGTTGTTGTCACACTGACTGGCGCGCTGGAATCGGCGGGCTTGTCCGTTGAAGCATCTGGTACCGCAGGTGTCGCGTTAGGAGCGGGTTTTGAATCTGCTGACTTCCCGACTTTTTCTACAACTTCGGCCAACTGATTCGATGCCTGCTGCATGGATTCTTGGCCTTCACCGACCAGCTTGGAAGCTTTGCTAAACTTCTCAGCCATGGCTGCTTGATGCTCCTTGGATTGCGCAGAGTCGGCATCGCCAGCGCTGTTAGGATTCGCAGCCGCTGCGGGTTGGCTCACCGCTGCCCCTTGTTCGGTCAATACCTGAGCAATTTGCTTTGCTATCTCAGACAAATCGCTCTGTCGCTGTTGAAACTGGCCAGTTTTCGGTTCGGTGGTTGAATCAGGCTGAATGCCTGCCGACTGCTCGGTTTCATCGTTCAATTGCGATTGCCGCTGAGCTGTCTCCTGAAGGTGCTGGACAATCGAAAAAAACAGTCGGCGCAAATCTTGTAAGCGTTCCACCGATGTTGCTACATGCTGGCGAGCCAAAGTGAGTGGTTCTTGATTGCGATCTTGTGCGCTGTTTAACGGCTCGCTGGCGCTTTGCATTGCTTCCCCTATATGTTGCACCAGTTGTTTGGCAAGCGAGAGTTTTTGTCGAGCCGCATCGATTTGCTCAGCGTTATTGTCGGCAACGGCAGGTTGCTGTGTACCGGTGGCAGATTTACCTTGCGGACTCGTTGGGCCAGCAGGACTTGGTGTGGGAATCTCGGCCAAAGCTTCATCGACCAGTTTGGCGATTCGCTCAACGCGAACTACGTTTTCTTTGTGCATCCGAGCAGCCAATTCTATTTGCTGGTTGTTGATTTCTGGGACAATCGTCTCAGCAGCAGGCTTTGAGGTTTTGTCAGACTGCTCCGTGGAGTCCTTCGATTCTGGTTTATCCTCATCAGGAGCATGTCTAGAGTTCGCCGTTACAGCCGCTTCGGCGGCAATGAACTTTTGAACCAAGCTCTCGCGCTGGTACGCCAATTCCACCAGCCGTTGCAGGTCGAAGAATACTTCGCGAGCTCGCTGGAGTTCGTCGATGGCGCCAAGATGGCTCTGCGTAGCGCGATCGAAATCGCTGCTGGCCAGCGACTGTTTGCTGACCATGAGTTTTTCGTGTCCTTGCGTGAGATGGGGAGTTGCCTGGCGCAGCAAGGCCAAAAATTTCTCCTTCTGAAGCTCTTGTTGTTGGTGAGCAGCATCACCTTTGGATTTCGTCGAATCGTCCGCAGGAGTATCCGGCTGCTGAAGCGCGGCTTGAAGATTTGAATTCAATTCGCTCAGCCGACCCGCCACAGACTCGGCGTTTTCCTCGAGGTGTTCGCGAGTCAGCCAAGCCGGGCGGGCAGGGCGCTGCGCCGAGTCAGTTTTTCCAGCTTCGTCACTTGGCTCCATTGGCTGATTATCACGTCGAATTGCCGCTTCCGCGGATTTTGAGATCGATGCCAAGGCGATCAATTGTGCATCGGAACTGACATCCGATATGATTACGTCGAGCAATTCGACTGGGTTCCGCAATTGATCCCGTGCTCGTTTCAACTCGCTCAACCCGTTTGCGGCGCGGCGGAACGATCGTTCACCTTGTCGCCGCCGCATTTGGCTATGCGCTTGGCCGAAACGTTGGTCGGCTTGTGAAGTGTAGTGAATTAGATTCGAAAGCTGAGCAACGCGTACATTCTCTTCGGGGCTGCGATCCTTGTCCGTCTTCGCCTTGATGCGATCCAATTCTTCTCGCGCGTTGGAAGTGATCGCTTGAATATCTGATACGATTTGGCGCTGGTCCATGGACAACTGACGAAAATCAGATCGAAACTCTTCACTTGACTCAGCCGATTCGCTTGGACTGCCCAGATTCGTCGCAATTCGATCGACCAATTGTCGAGTCGCGGCAATCAAATTCCGCTGCGCATCGATCGCTTCATCCAACTGCTGAGCCAAGTCACGGCCGTCCTTTTTGGCAAGCGAATCAGCCAACTCGACGATGCGTCGCAAAACAACCTCCAGATTGTGTCGTGAGTCTTGATCTTCAGGGCGAAGTCGAGCAGCGTCTCGAAACCAATCTGAGGCTTGGCGAAGATGTTTTAGTGCCTCCTCCGGTTTATCCTTGAGCAATCGGTCGGCGCGCTCGACTTGGACTATCCCGAGATTGTATGTTGCTCGGAATCGCACATCGCCGTCCGTACCGGCTTCCCGACGCGCGTCGGTCAACAATCGTTCTGCTTGATCACAGTCACTGGACAAAATATCGACCGCTTCGTTGTAGGCGGCACGCGGATCGATCGGCTGTACGGCAGCTTGATCGGTACCAGAGGAAGGCGATTTTGCTGCATCGCTGCCTGACTGATTTGGCGCGTTGCTGGCGACCTTCAGGGCGTTGCTTGACGATTGGCTAGCGACTGGCGGCTGACCGCTAGCGCCACTGCTCACAAAACCAATTAATAACATCGAAGCCGTTATGGAACTGGTCCGCCTTGTTGAAGGCTTCACTCGGCGCAAGATTGGACGTTTACTCATAGGTACGGGAATTCCCAATTCCTTGCGTACCGACCCGGACCGCAAGATGATGCTGATTACGAGAAACACGAGACTCGCGAGAACTGCCCACTGAAAAACATCTTGTCGAATCGCGTGTCCTTGCCCGTCGGATTTTCCACGAACCAACGGGACAATATGGGCATCGTAAATCGATTTCAAGTCCAACGCGCCTGTGCCGGCTGGGATATACGCTCCGTCGGTCGCTAGCGCAATTTCGCGCAAAGTTTGTCCGTCCAGACGCGTGATCACCGATTTTCCGTCCGCATCGAGCACTTGTGTTTTCGCCCCAGTTCTGGGGTCGGTCACAAAGATCTCGCTGCCCGATTCATCACCGAATCCGATCGTTAGAATTTTGATTCCGCGTTCAGCAGCGCTTTTGGCAGCATCCAGAGGGTGAGAATCGTGATCTTCGCCATCAGTGATCAGCATTAACACTCGCGATACGTCGGAGGAAGTGCGAAAACCGGCCACGGCCTTGCGAATTGGCTCTTCCAAACTAGTACCACCGCGCCCTACGCTGCTTGGGCCGGTGCTATCGAGAATCAACTTTAAGAACCCATAGTCGGGTGTCAACGGACAGAGTACAGCAGCGCGTCCGGCGAACGCAATCAAGCCCACTTGATCGCCTCGTAAATAGGAAAGCAAATCAGAGATTTCGGCTTTGGCACGCTCGAGTCGATTCGGAGCAGTATCTTCGGCCAGCATCGATTTGCTGACATCCAGACAAACCATAATTTGCGCTCCTGCGCGCGGAGTTTCGACGAACGTCAAACCAAGTTGTGGACGCATCAGCGCAAATACTAAAGACGCACCAGCAAGCGCCAAAAAAACCAAACTTAACCAACGGCGTGATGGCGACAAACGGCATGCCAGCCGGGCTTGCATCGCGGTACTGATAAACCGCGAAAGGATTTCGCTGCGTCGCCAGTCGATCCAAACTAAAATTGCCACAACCGCAGCCAGCCACCAGGCGGCTTGCCACCAATTCGCATTCGCAAAATGAAATTCAGTCATAACGACATTCAACCATCACGGCAATGTACGAAACACAGTACCCAACGATAACGACCAGGCGGCCATCAATATCAGCGCTGCGATTACCCAAGGAACATAGTGTTCGTTGTATTGCAAATAGCGCAGCTCCGATACTTCAGTACGTTCCAGCCGATCGATTTGTGCGTAAATCTCTCGCATCGCGTCTTTGTCGATTGCTCGAAAGAAGCGACCGCCTGTCTTGTCGGCGATCTGCTTCAGTCCTTCCTCGTCGATTTCAACCTGAATGCGTCGCAAAGTCATTCGACCCGTAAAGGGGTCCTGGGCTGGAAATGGTGCCAAGCCATTTGTGCCCGCGCCGATGCAGTAGATCTTGACTTGTTGGGCAACCGCTAGTTCGGCGGCTTGTTCGGGATCGATAGCTCCAGCGTTCTGCACTCCGTCGGTCAGCAACACTACGACCTTGCTCTTGGCTTTGCTCTCGCGCAATCGTTCCACGGCCAGAGCCAAGCCATCGCCGATCGCAGTACCGTCTTCACCTTCTTCATGAACGATCTCCAGATCTTGAACCATGGTGGCCAAGTTGCCGTGATCGAGTGTCAAAGGGCAAAGACTGTCGGCGTAGCCAGCGAATGAAATCAATCCGATCAAATCGTCTGGGCGTCCGCGAGCAACCTTGCCGCCGAGAATGAACTCCTGCAATACTTCTTTGACCACGGTCAAGCGGTCAATTCCCAAGTCATCCTTGACTAAATCGCGTGCGTTCATCGACCCCGAACAGTCGATGACGGACATGATTGCAATCCCTTCGCGAATAACTTTGCTCTGGGCATCCGGCGTGCGCGGGCGCGCGAGCGCCACTGCAAGGCATGCCACTGCGAGTCCACTCAACAGCGCTGGCAGGCTTGACAAGCGCACGCGCCAGGTTGGTCCAGCACGATCCACCACCGCCAATGACGAGAACCGCAGGGCAGATGGTACCCGACGCGCCAGACCCACAACGATTGGCGCCAACAGAAGCAGCGTCAGAAACCAAGGATCTCGTAATTCCATGCACACCTTCTTACGATTTACAGATTCTACTCACGATATACAAATCACCCAGGTCACCATTCAAACCCGACGCGTTAGCGAGGAGTGCGCCAGCGAGGAACTTTCTGCTTCGCTATCCTGGAGCAAAAGTGGCGCGTTCTCGCGAGTCTCGTCCAGGAATCGCGCAGCCGTTTGTATCGATTTGTCGATATCCGCACTGGTGGGCTGGACTCCCGCGAATTTTACCAAGTCTGCTTGTCGAAGAAACTCGCGCAACAATGATTGATGCTCGCGCGACAACTCGGCAGAACCACCCAGCTTCCCAACTGAGGCCAGAAACTCTTCGGTGGTCAGTTCCGGAGCACGCAAGTCGAAACGATCCTCTAAGTAGCGCCGCACAATGCTCGACAGTTCGACGTAGAATGCGTCCACCTGCTGGCTGGTCGGGCGCGGGCGTGCAAGCAACCGATCTAAACGCACTCGAGCGATTTCGTAAGCACTCTTTCGACGTGCGCGCTGTCGCCAAGCGATCCAGGCTCGCACTCCAAGCGGCACCGCTACCGCTATCACTAAACAACCGGCAGCGTAGAACGGCCAGTTCGAGCGCGGAAGCGGTTCGCGGCGCCCTAGTTTTCCAAGGGCCGGCTTCAGCTTGGCCGACGCTCCTTCCGGCACCACGGAATTAACCGTAAACTCTAGCCGCTCGGTCATGATTTCGAACGCATCGAGACCATCGGGGGCAGATTTCTGACCTGGCCGACGATCGACATACTCGACCAGAATTGGCGGGATCGCTTGTTTGCCCGACGCAGGTGTTTGCAATCGATACTTTTGAATAAATACACTCCGTCCGCCGGAATCTATGGATTGCCTTGGCGCGAAATCGACGATCGTGAATCGCTCCACAGCGTCGCCAAATTCGGGCATTAACACTTCCACGTCCTTCTCGGCAGTGACGGTAATTGTCAACGTGACGATGTCGCCGATCGTGGGCTTGTCCGGTTCGAGCGCGATGCGAACCTTTACGGGGCCAGATTCCGCATCACGCGAAATCGAATCTGCGCGGCAGACAACACTGGGCACCAGTGCTATGAACGCCAGCGAGCAGCGGAGAATTGCGTCAATCGAAATCTGCAATCTAGCCTTCATCTTCGCATTCTTCGTTCGCGCATTCGAAAGAACTTAGCCAACGGATCGACAATGGAGCCCGCAGCGTCGATATGGATAAAATCGATGCCCGACGCGCCAAACGATCGTCGCAGTGATTCGACTCGTTCGTTGCTCGCCCTCAATACTGCTTCTCGGAATCCCGTCGCACCGGAATCATAAACCGCGATCCGACCTGTCTCGGGATCGGCCAGGTGTATCATACCCACGTTGGGGATTTCCGATTCTCTGGCATCAGTTACCAACACAGCAATCACATCGTGTTTCCGATTCGTATTACGCATAGGTTTGAGAAAACCGTCATCCAAGAAATCGCTGACTACGAAACAAACAGTCTTACGAGTGGTCACGGACATCAAAAACTCCATGGCCCCCGCGATATTGGTTGACTGGCGATCCGGTCGTTGAGCCGTGCGTTTGCGCCCCAGCGGCAGCCAACGCCTGCGAGCCATCCGAGTGCGAGTGGCAAGTTCCTCCGGAGTTTCACCGGTTCCATGGGCCAAAACATCGCGAATGACTCGCAAAGAATGTTTTTGCCCCTTGCGAGCAGGAATGTATTGTTCGATCGAACCGTGAAATAGCGTCAAGCCGACTTTATCGTCATTACTGGTTGCCGCAAACGCTAGCAGCGCGCACAGTTCTGCAGTGGCTTCGCGCTTTGATCGACCAGCCGAACCGAAATCCTGCGACGCGGAAATATCCGCCATCATCATCAACGTCAACTGGCGCTCTTCCACATAGCGTTTGACATACGGCCCTCCCATGCGCGCCGTAACGTTCCAATCGATCGTGCGCACATCGTCGCCAGGAATATAGGGTCGGACTTCTTCAAACTCCATGCCGCGCCCGCGAAATACCGATTCGTATTGCCCGGCCAAAACGTCCGCAACTTGCCGACCCGTTCGAATCTGAATTTCGCGAACGCGTTGAATTAGCTCTTTGGCAAGCATGTTAATAAAGCGTCAATCGGAGCGCTGCTCTTGGGGAATTTTTAATCACTACGTTCTATGCTTTGTGGGACGTTTCTTCAAGCCTATTCCGCCGCACACAGCCCGATCAACCGTATTCCACCCAGGGAGATTTTTCATAGAATGCACTGCGAATCCTTTTTCTGCTTGGACCAATCCAACTGGAGTCAATCTATGAAATCTGCACCTATTTTCGCGTTGGCCCTATTTGCTCTTACCGTTTCCTCACCATTTTCCTTTGCTCAGGAACCGACGCCTTACGGCGAGCCGATAGCGTTGGAGCAGGCCAAAAAAGTAATGAAAGCGGCGGAAGAGGAGGCCCGCAAACAGAAATGGCCTGTGGCGATCGCGATCGTCGATAGTTCTGGATTCTTGGTGATGTTCCAACGACTCGAAAATACGCAACTTGGCAGTGTCGAAGTATCACTGGAAAAGGCCAAGACCGCAGCTTTGTTTCGACGCACCACCAAAGAACTAGAAGACCGCCTAGTGGCTGGCGGAGCAAACTTGAAAGTTCTGCGTCTGCCAGGCCTACCTATCGAAGGCGGCATTCCAATCGTCGTCAACGGAAAAATAATCGGCGCTATAGGCGTCTCTGGTGTCCAGTCAACCCAAGATGCGCAAGTCGCCTCGGCGGGTATCAAGGCCTTAGTGCCTTAACGCAATACCGTTCAACGAACGTGGGATAAGCTTCCAGCTTGTCAACCTGTAGCGGAGTTTCACCATTGCTTGCACAAGATATTGACAAGCTGGAAGCTTATCCCACGTTCGTTGAACGGTATTGTGCCTTAACGATGGTCAGTTAAAAAAGTACTGAACAAGTGCGAATGATTACAGTGGCTGGGTTGTGTTGACACTCAGCAAACTGTAGGTACTGCTGGACCAAAGGTCCTCCAGCCTGCCATCATTCAAACACGACTGAACGGCACTGTAAACGGGCCCCAATCGATTCCACCAATCTTCAGCTCGATCGGGCCCCAGAGATTTGTTGGCGATGACAAGGTGTGAAATCCGTCGGTTTGCCAGAAAACTATGGAGCGCTTCTGCGGTACCGAAGTGCTCTGGTGGTGTGAGCCCCGGCGCCTGAAAAAATGGAGTGCCGATGATGCAACACCGCGGAATGTACAAACTGCGGTTTTCAATCAACAGTAGAATTCGCGAGCCCGGAGAAGTGGCTTCGTCAATCTTTGTCGCCAGTTCAATGTACTCCTCGGTCAGCGAGTCATTCACCCAATCTGTACGGCTCCAAATTCCAAGATTCGTTTCCCAGGAGGCGAAATAGTAGCCAGCGTTTGCCCAAGGAAGGCTGACGATCGTCGAAACAACCAGCAACCATTCCACCAGCATTTTTGTGCGCCCAGCTAGGGACTTGATAGCCGCAGCACCTAATACCACGACAACAACGAACAGTGGAATCGCCAAGCGTGATTGCTGAGCGGTGAGAAACCAAAATAGATACAGGATCAGGGCAGTTAACAACAAATGAGTCGGCCACGCCAGTTGGGAGTATGATACATTGATGGCTGAACGATTTCCGGTGGCAGGTCGGCTTGTTCGGTTGGGCATGCCGACTCGCCGACTCGGTCGACCATGCGTTGCCGCGGCCAGCCAGCCGACTCGTATCGTCAGCCCGAGCAGTACTAGCCACTGCCAACCAATTCGACCATCAAAAAGCGCTTGATCCCAAGCCAAATAGATTGGCGAAAAAAGCAACGCAACGACTCCGCGCATGCCAAAGACGGACCCTCCAATCGCATGGTGATAATTGCTTGTTTCTAGCATTGCCGTATTTGACGTAAACCACGCGGCAAAGAATGGGTAACACGGATTGCCTGCCAAAAACCATGGCCGCAAAAAAAATGGAGACGCGATCGCCACCATGGTTACCACCAACATTGACGCCCTACACGAAATCAGAGGAATACTCCTGGTCGATGCGCTTAGGCCGCGCAATTTTCTTTGCTCATGCGTATCGACAAATTGTTTAGTGGCCAATTTGCCTCGCCGAGAGCCAGTCTTGGTGATTACGGGAACTTCCGGTGGTGAGATATTAGAATTCCATAATTCTGTCACCAACCATAACAAAGGAATGACCACAAGAATCCCACCAGTCAATTTTGTCGCAGCAGCTCCACCAGCAATGATTCCGAGAATTATCAATGGACTCACACTCGAGCCACCCGCCCGCCACTGCCGAGCCAAAGACCGCATGATGACTAACATAGCTGCGACGAATAACAGCAAGAAAACTTCGACGTAGCAATTCTGACTGATCATCAGCGAAGTCTGACTCGCTCCAAGCGATAGCGTCAGTATCAATGCCGCGCGAGCATCTGAGACGTCTCGCGCGACGGTGTACAATAAGTATAAGCCGATGATCCAGATGCTCCAGGCAAGCAATCGCGACGTCACGAGAGACTCGATCGGAGCCGACATCCAGCATAGGATCTCTACTAACGACGGAAAGCCTGAGTAGGGCAAATCACCGTAGAACGCAGGCCAGCCATCAGCCATCCAAAGTCGCGGCAAAACTGAGTGGTAGACCAGTTCATCCCAGCCAGTTGGATAGTTCAATGCAGGCCCGAGTGTCAGCAATACACAAGGTGCAACGAGCAATAACCGCAACCTGGGTAGATCGGGAAAGTAGTAGCGCGAACCCGACGTACCAATCGGCTGCATTCGCACTTTCTTGGCTCGTTCTAACAGCCCAACGTGGATCGAGCGCACCGCCGATGCGAGGCCGTAAAGAGAAAACAGCGCCAAAGGCAACAACGAAAATGCGCCTGGCAGACCTGCCGTTGCACCAATGGTTACGCCGGAGAATGCAACAATTGTCAAGCCTGCGGCGGAATAGGCTAGTTCATATTCAAGGCCAGTGGGACAGGCGCTCTTCAGCCATCGCCTGAGCAATAACCCCGCTCCCCATGAGGCAATGAACAAGAATGCTACACCGACAATTGCCCAAGAAATCGAACCCATCGACTCAAGTGAAGGTAATCGTTCGATTCCTGCCATTGTCCTCATTCGTATTGCCTACTCACGGAATTCTTAAAATTCGCGTTCTTCTGGGAATTGCGGTATCCGGAGCGATTGGCGGTGTCTGGAATAGCTGATGGTTTGGAGCAATTGAGGACAATTGCTCTACCTCTTATACGCGGCCGTGAGCTTGCCAGAGGTCGAGCAGCTCGACAAGGTGTTCAACCGCGGCGGCCATTTCGTTTAAGGATGTGAACTCGAGGACGCTGTGTATGTTGTGCTGGCCAACCGAGAGATTGGGAGTCACTAGCCCTTTCTCGCTGAGCATCGCGCCATCGGTTCCACCGCGAATGATGTCCAACTTTGCGGTTCGCCCCAAGCGATCGTGGGCAAGTTGGGCCAGTTCGAGTACCAGTGGGCATTGTCCCAAATAATCCGCCATATTGCGATATTGTCGCGTTCGCTGAATGTCGAATCGCAATCCTGGGAATCTGTCGGCGATCTCGGCTGACTTGTTCTGAACCAGTTCCGCATAAGTATCGAGTTTGGCGGAATCAAAATCGCGCAGCAGCATTTTCGCTTCGGCATTGGCAACGTCGCCGCGCAGGCTGTAGGGATGAATAAATCCGTCGCGACCGTCGGTCGATTCTGGCGACAGGCGGTCGCGCGGCAATTCGGCCAGCAACATACTCAATCCTCGCAAGGCGTTCACCATGCGCCCTTTCGCAATCGACGGGTGGATGACTTTGCCGATCGCATGAACGGTCAGCAAATCTGCCGAAAAATTTTCACCTTCAACTACACTGGCGCCGCTCCCGTCGAGCGTGTAACCGGCGACAGCATCCACGGTTCGCAAATCGACATGCTGCGTTCCGCGTCCGATTTCCTCGTCACATGTAAACAAAATGCGTACCGGACCGTGTGGCAAATATGGGTGCTCGATCAGATGACCAGCCAACTCCATGATCGCCGCTACTCCTGCTTTATCGTCACCTCCCAACAGCGTCGAACCATCCGTGGTAACTAGGCAGTGTCCCTGCAAGTCCTGTAGAGCTGGGGTTTCGGCTGCTCGGATGATTTGACTGTCGCGCGCCAGTTGGATGTCGCCACCGGCATACTCTTCGATGACTTGTGGGTTGACACCGGCACCCGACGCATCGGGCGAAGTGTCTAGATGTGCGTTCAGTAGAATCGTTGGTACTGGACCGGTCACACTCGCAGGAATTGTTCCCCACACTAACCCATGTTCATCCTGGCGAGCATCCTCGATACCAATCGCTCGCAGTTCTTCCAGCAGCATTCTCCCTAGTTCCAATTGTCCAATCGAACTCGGATAACTAGTCGCTTCGGGATTGGCCGTGGTTTCGACTCGGACATAGCGGAGAAAACGATCTAGTAAACGGGCTGTGTTGATGGGCGGCTTCATAGGAAACGGAGTCCATGGTAACTTCGTGTTGGGTTGAACTAAGTCAAAGACAGGCCCATACTGAGCCGTCGAGATTTTATCCGCTTTGTGTCGTTGAGCGAACCGTACCGCAAATGAATCACGACTATCCACGTGCCCTAGATGACTAATCGAGCATAAGCCAACTCACATGAGCACCAATGCGATCCGCGACGTCCATTATTTCTTATTCGACGTGGAGAGCGTGGCTGACGGGGAACTGGTGTCAAATTCGCGATTTGCTGGCCAGGGGCTCGCGCCTCAGGCCGCAATATCCAAATTTCGTCAGCAACTGGTGATTGATACTGGACGAGACTTTATTCCGTACACTTATCAAATCCCTGTCGCGGTGGTGATCGCTAAGATTCGCGAAGATTTGAGCTTGATGGAAATCGTGTCGCTCGACCAGCCCGAACATCGACCACACGTGATCACCAAGCATTTCTGGACAGGTTGGGAAGCTTATCAGCGCCCCACGTTGGTCACTTTTAATGGACGTGGATTCGATATTCCATTGATGGAGCAAGCTGCATTTCGCTATGGAGTTTCCGTGCCGCAATGGTTCAATCTACTGGATCGAACCTATGAACAGAACCGCAACCGATACAACCTGAACAGCCATATTGATCTGCACGAAATACTCACGAATTTCGGTAGCACGTGGTTCCGCGGTGGATTGAATCTGGCCGCGAACTTGCTGGGAAAGCCTGGAAAAATGGATGTCCAAGGCGATATGGTACAAGATTTGTATGAGTCCGGACGCATTGCTCAGATCAACGAATATTGCCGCTGTGACGTGCTGGATACCTACTTCGTTTTCCTGCGAGTGTCCCTTATGATGGGGAAAATTACGCTCGATCAAGAACAAATGCTGGTGCAACAAACGAAGGAATTCATTCAGTCGCAGGTTGACCAGCATCCGGCATATCGTCAATATCTGTCGCAGTGGGGAGACTGGAAAAACCCATGGAAAGACAATTGAACCAAGGTGACTTTATGAATTTGATCACACGCATATCGATCATCGCGATTTTAATCCTGGCAAGTCGCCAATTGTCCGCGCAAAGCAGCGTAACTGCGATCGATCCAAAATATATTCCATCGAGTGCGATCGGATTCGCAACTCTCAATGCCAAGACGGTAATTTCGTTACCAGAATTCAAGCTCTATCCGACCGAAGTTCTCTCGGCGGCGGGCATGGAAAACGTTGGCATCGATCCGCTGAAGATCGAACGCGTCGATTTTATCACAGGAATGCCCGGGCCAGCCGGTCCGATCCTTGCCGCGATGATCACCATGGCTGAACCCATCAACGAAGCGGCTCTGAATCCGCAGTTGTTCGCTGGACCCGATTGGCAAGATGATCGCGGGTTCAGATTTCGGCAACTGGCGGTCGAGCCGGCGTTGAATTTGGTTTTTCATCCACTGGACGATACTCGGTTGTTAGTCGGAACCAAGGCGTTTGTACGCATGATCGCGTCCGGTAAGAACCAACCTGGCCATGTCAGCTCGATCTTGGCGAAAATCAAATCGCAGCAGTCGCTCCTTATTGCTCTGTCCTTGAAGACATTGCGGCCAATGCTGGAGGGATTCGCGGAAAGCGCTCAAGCACAATTGCCAAAGCCGATTGCCGATGACTTGCAGGCACTTGCGTCGAGCATCGATTACATCGCTGTGCGCAGCAGCGTTGGAAGCGGAACCAAGACGCAAATCCTAATTTCGGCGCAGGACGCCAGCGCTGGTGAAAAAATCGAGGCTAGTTTGCGCCGTTTGATGGCTATTGGAAGTCAAATGATGGTAGCTGAAGCGAATAAGGGCATTCGAGGAAATTCGCCGACGGAAAAAGCGCTGCGTGCCTACGCGAATCGATTATCCAAGGAGTTAACGACACTGCTGGCTCCAAAACGCACAAACGAACGCTTGCTGATTGAGCTGGAGAATAACTCTTCGGTGGCCACCACCGGTGTATTGGTTGGCCTGTTGCTACCCGCAGTGCAGCCTGCTCGCGAAGCCGCGCGACGCGCGCAATCTTCCAACAACCTCAAACAAATCGGGTTGGCGTTTCACAACTATCTTGATGCACATCGAAAATTGCCGCCGCCCGCGATTCGCGCGGCCAATGGGCAGCCGTTGCTAAGCTGGCGCGTGGCGATACTGCCGTTTATTGAACAAGCGCACTTGTACGAAAAGTTTCGTTTGGACGAGCCTTGGAATAGTGAACACAATATCAAGCTGGTCGATGAAATGCCCGCGACCTATCGACATCCCGCAAGCAGTGGGCCCGTGGGTCGAACAGTTTACCTGGCAGTCGTGGGAGCCGAAGTGGGCTTGAAATCCGAGGGCGACACGAATCTGGAAGACATCACCGATGGAACGGCCAACTCGATTCTCGCGGTCGAAGTCCACGACCACGCTGCCGTTACCTGGACAGCCCCCGATGATTTTAATCCGCTCGAACAAGACCCGATGGGAGCGATGAGAATTGGGATGGGTTCGCGGACGGCTAACGCGCTGTTCTTTTCCGGGGCGGTTCAGGCTATCGATGCGGCAATTCAGCCGAGCCTGTTTTGGAAATTGCTTACCCGGGCCGGTGGGGAAGTCGTTGAGTTGCCGTAGAGATTGGCTTTAGGGGTCGCGCTTTCGAAATTCAAAATTGGCGGGGGGATTTCGTTTTCTATAATTGTTTACGGTCTCAAATTCGAATTTTGAACGCGCGACACCACCACCTAATGCGTTTGCAGCGTTAGAGACACTTTGCCCCTTCGTCGGTAGTGCGACTGGAGTTATCATTTTGTTGTGGTTTCTCATTAGCTGCTACCGGTATTGAGGACCATCAATTAACATTCGCATTCAGTCGAACGCTTCCAGCTTGTCGACCTGAAGGTCAGATTCACCCAAGTACGGTTCTAATTCTATCTGCCTACTTGAAGGCTCAAACTGAGGAACTCTCCATGAAATGGTACCTTTTGGCGGTTTGCTTCATTCTACTATCGACAGCGGCTGGGGCCGCGGATTTTGAACTTAGGAAAGGTGACCATATCTGCATAATTGGCGGGACTGTTGCTGAGCGAATGCAGCATTATGGCTGGTTGGAGACACTGATTCATGCTCGATTTCCGGAACACCAACTGGTCTTTCGAAACCTAGCTTACTCGGGCGACGAGATTGATGGATTTCAAAACAAAGACCATCGATTGCGTTCGCGCGATTTCGGCAGCTTTGACCAATGGCTGGAAGGGAATGCTCCGTGTCCTCAACCGGATAAACTATCACCACGCGACTTGGACAAAGTTCGGCAGAATCGGTTCGAGCTCACCAATACTAAGGCCGATGTGATTTTTGCGTTTTACGGCTACAACGAATCGTTTGCCGGTCAAGCTGGCTTGGATAATTTCAAGGCAAATGTGGCCGCATTTATCGATCATGTCGCGGGACAGAAATACAACGGCAAGTCAGCACCGAGATTGGTGCTATTTTCGCCGGTGGCTCACGAGAATGTCCAAGATCCCAATTTGCTCCCGCAGAAAGCGGTCACGGAGCGTAATATTCAATTGCGAATGTATGCCGATGCGATGGCGGGAGTTGCCAAATCAAAAAACATTCCTTTCGTCGATATCCTTTCCTCGACAGAAGGTTCGCGCCTGGTTGGTCGTTCCATGACGATCAACGGCGCTCATCAAACCGAGCAAGGAGACGCGGCAATAGCGGTAGCTTGTGAAAACGGCTTGTTCGGCAATTCCAAGTATTCTGCAACTCTGGAAAACCTGCGCAAGACCGTCACCGACAAAAATTTCTTCTGGTATAACCGCTACCGCGTAACCGATGGCTATTCTACATATGGCGAGCGCGCGTTTCTGAAATTCTCGGAAGGGCCCGGTGGCTACGGGGATGGCTTGTCGAACTATTCCGTTGGTCAGCGAGAATTGGACATTCTCGATGTGAAGACTTCCAATCGCGACCAAGTTATCTGGGCGACCGCACAAGGAAAATCGGCTCGCGCGGACGATTCTAGTATTCCGAGCTTGATCCCAGTTATTTCCAACAAGCCTGGGCCGCTTGACGATGGCAAGCACGAATTCTTGTCGGGCGATGCGGCTATCGAGAAGATGACCATTCACAAGGACATGATTGTCGAGTTGTTTGCTGAGGAAAGCAAATTTCCCGAACTGGTGAATCCTGTGCAAATGGCTTTCGATACCCAAGGGCGATTGTGGGTAGCCGTCTGGCCAACGTATCCTCATTGGCAACCAACCGAGCCGATGGCGGACAAACTGCTGATCTTGGAAGACACCAATAACGACGGCAAGGCGGATGTGTGCAAGACTTTTGCGGGAGATATACACAATCCAACGGGATTTGAATTTTGGAATGGCGGAGTCTTGGTCGCCCAGGGACCCGATCTTCTATTCTTGAAAGATACCAACGGCGATGATCGGTACGATATCAAAGAACGATTGATCCACGGCCTAGATACTGCTGATACGCACCATACTTCCAACAGTTTCGCGCTTGATCCGGGTGGAGCGGTCTACTTTCAGGAGGGCACTTTTCATCATACGCAAGTTGAATCCGCTTGGGGTGCCCCGCGCCGCGTAGCGAACGGAGCTGTCTTTCGATACGAACCGCGAACTCAGAAATTCGATGTCTATGTTTCTTTTGGATTCGCCAACCCGCATGGACATGCCTTCGAACCATGGGGGCAGGATTTCGTTTATGACGGTACCGGGGCTCAGCCCTATCACGCACTGTTATTTTCTGGCGATGTCGACTTCCCGCAAAAACACGGTCGTCCACCACAAGTGTACGAACAGCGTACTCGGCCCTGCGCCGGTGTCGAGATTCTCAGCAGCAGTCACTTTCCCGAAGAACATCGTGGCAACTTGCTGGTTTTGAACGTGATCGGATTCCAAGGAGTATTGCAGTACAAGTTAATGGAAAAGGAATCTAGTTTTACGGCCACCGAAGTCGATCCGATCGTGTTTTCATCGGACCCAAACTTCCGTCCTTCCGATATCGAAGTGGCTCCCGATGGTTCGATTTACTTTACCGATTGGCACAATCCCATCATTGGTCATATGCAGCACAATTTGCGTGACCCCAGTCGTGACCGCGATCACGGCCGCGTCTATCGCGTGCGGCACTATAGTCGCGAACTGTTAGTTCCCGCACCAATCGCTGGCCAGCCGCTGGAGAAATTGGTGAAGTTGCTCGAATCGCCCGATGATCGCGTACGCCATCGCGCTCGCATTGAACTTTCCGGCCGCCCATCTGACCAAGTTCTTGCCGCTGCGAAAACTTGGACAGCATCACTGAAGAAGGACGATCCAGCTTACGAGCACCATATGCTGGAATCGCTGTGGTTGCACCAAAGTCACAACGTGGTTAACGAAGAGTTGTTAAAAACGATGCTCAAATCGTCTGACTCGCGGGCTCGGGCGGCGGCCACGCGCATCGTTGTCTATTGGCGTGATCGAATCGCCAACCCTCTCGAACTGCTCCAAGCTTCAGTGAACGATGAACAAGCAAGAGTTCGCTTGCAAGCCATCTGGGCACTCAGCTACTTCACAGGCGCCGATGCCGAAAAAGCGTCTGAAATTGCAGTAGAATCGTTAGTTTTTGAACAAGACGATTACATCAAGCATACTTTGGCGGAGACCAACAAGACGCTCGATGCTCGAGTGGCTAGCTTCAAAAAGGCTCAAGAAAAGTAGTGTTTCGCGAGGATAGTAGGAAACCGCTAAGCATCGGCGCAAAAAAGAGTGTCGTCTTTCGCTCCGCGAAAGAACATACTTTCGCGGAGCGAAATGCGACTATCCTCTGACAGTTCTTCCTGCGCCGATCCTAAGGCTCGATGCACGACGCTCGAGCCTTTGTTTTTTGCGAGTTGCTCGTTCAATACATCGTTCATGCAAGCGTAAGTAAGGGTGAGATCAGCGGTGGGAACTTGTAAGTTTGTTCGATGCGTCGCGTTGAGCGTGATCTTTCTGGCGACTCACTGCGCCGGGATCTCGTCGGTGGCCCAAGAGCCTGTTAGCGCGGTAGGGCCATTGATGAAATTGTTGCAAGGGGGCAGGCTGCTCCCGGAGCGACAGGGACCGGTAGTGGAAATGATTTGCAAACGCGGTAACGCACACGATCTGCGAGTCATTTTCGATCGCATTGTGGCGCCGACTGGATTCGCCGCAGATTTGCGGATGAAGTCCATGGATTGGTTAACCGATGCTGCGGCTACGCGCAAGGTTGTTCCAACTGGAGATCTAACCGCGATTGTTTCGTTGGTCAGCTCGACAAATCGCGATTTGCAATTATCGGCGATTCGATTGGCGGCTGCTTGGAAAGTCGAAGCCGTCGGTGACAATCTACAGGCCATTGCGCTTGATTCGCACTCGCCGGTTCAACTGCAGCGCGCCGCGATGGAGGGTCTGGTCGTTATCGATAGTCCGGTAGGCAGAGCAAAACGACGATGTTTCGGTTGGCTGCAAAGGGACAGGCGAATAATATTCGTATGCTGGCAGTGCGCGGTTTGGCTCAGTTGGATCTGGCGGCGGCGAGCGAACAAGCAGCATCATTGCTGGCTGAGTCTACTGCGGAAGTCGATTCGAGCGAAACGCTGTTAGCGTTCTTGGACCGCAAAGATGGTTCCGAGACACTGGCGGCGGCGTTGTCTAAACATAAATTGAATGTCGATGTCGCGAAGAAAACGCTGAGGTATATGTACTCGATCGGGCGCAGCGATCCGGCTTTGTCGGCGGTGTTGAGTGAAGCGGCCGGCGTTGCCACAGATCCACCGCCTCCAACTCAGGAGGAAGTTGCTCAGATTGGGCAGGATGTCCTCGCCAAAGGGGATGCAGCACGAGGCGAGGGCATTTTTCGCCGTGCGGACCTGAGCTGCCAGCGCTGTCATGCCATTAATCGGGCAGGTGGGCAAGTCGGTCCCGATCTGAGCGCCATCGGCCGAGATTCGCCGATTGACTACGTGGTCAATTCGATTCTCAATCCAAATCTCGCCGTGAAGGAGTTGTACGTAACCAAAGTTTTTCTCCTGGACACCGGCAAGATCTTAACCGGAGTTGTCGTAGATAGGGATGACAATCGGGTTCTCGTCCGCGATTCGCAAAGCAAGACCGTGACGATTGCCACAGCAGATATTGAAGACGAGGCGGAAGGTAAGTCGCTGATGCCGCAAGGACTGACAAAGTTCTTGACGCGCGACGAAGTGCTCGATTTGGCCAGGTTTATCTACGAACTGGGCAAACCTGGACCATTCGAAGCTCGGAAAACTCCCAGCATCAATCTGTGGCGAATCATGACCGCGCCTCCTGACGAATTGACCAAGGAAGTGCCTCATCTGGAGCACATTCGGCAACTGGTGCTCAACAGTGCCGCGGATCAGTGGATCAGCGCCTATTCCAAATTCTCCGGCGCGCTGCCACTGAACGAACTACGATCGGGCAATCAAGCTACCGTAAAGATTATCCAAGGAGAAATTCAGATTAACGAGGCCGGCAAACTCAAATTTCAAGTCCGCTCAACGGAACCTTGGCAAATTTGGTTGAATGACCAGCCGCAAACGAATAGTGCTGATTTCGAAGCAATGCTTGCTACCGGACGCCATAAATTAACCGTGCGCATCGAGCTTTCAGATCGACTAAACCCGGAATTGCAGGTCGATGTAGTTCGCCCGGCAGATTCGCAGGTTCAATTTGAAGTCGGCAGCGGTTCGTGACCCGGTCGAATCCTCGTTTAACCCCAATACCGTTCAGCGAACGTGGGATAAGCTTCCAGCTTGTC
>SXGS01253044.1_pt1 | contig 33316 bp, 27 predicted proteins | sample 3174681 | NCBI WGS metagenome assembly SXGS01 (sample SAMN11356861, study PRJNA531348) | freshwater metagenome | isolation source: freshwater sample F1-80 | place: China: Fuxian Lake, Yuxi | collected 2017-12-25
GATGGCGTCGTCGAACTGCAGCCTGCCTTGCAGCGAGGCGAGTTCATCCGCCGACACCTCGTTGGCCGCAGACAGCAGCTCCCCCCACGACCAGAAGCCATCCGGCGGCTCCTCGTCGAGCGCGACCAGCCGCTCCACCTCCGGCGCCCCTTCCAACCGGAACGGATCGGGTCGACGCGGCATTCGATCCACACCGGGAAGCACCTGACGCAGGATCTCGTAATAGTCGGACGATCGCAGGCGAGGCGAAAATATCAGGAGCTTCAGCCCGGACTGCCGAAGCACGTACTCGAGCTCGCTGGCCCGATACGCGGGGTTGATGTTGACGAGGATAACACCGATCTTAGCGGTGGCGAATTGCGCCACCGTCCACTCCACCCGGTTCGGCGCCCAGACTCCGACCCGGTCCCCGCGCCGGATCCCCATCGCAAGCAGACCCCGCGCGCACACGTCTGACTGCCGGCGCAACTCGCCGTACGAGACTCGCGATCCGGTCGCCCGGCAAACAATCGCTTCGTGGTCCGGCCTCTCGTCGGCAATTCGATCCAGGTAGTCGCCGATAGTGAGCCCAATCAGGGGCCGATCCGCCGTTCCGCTCGAATAACTCCACCGCATCGTGAAGCCGCCTCCATGAGTCTCGCTCGCCACGCCCCTTCCCAATACGGCAAGGAGTCCCGAACGACCGATTGGAGGGATACGGCTCCGTGTCCTTCATCCATCGGGACGAGTGAGGAACTGAGGTCGCACGTCACCGCATCTCCCAGTTGAGTTCCATGGTGTTCATGAGGGACTCAGCGGACACAGCGATCGGCATGATCCGGCCACCATCCCCTGCTTCGAGCCGAACGTAGGAGAGGAGAGGATCGGGACCTACATTGACTTCCGCCAGTCCGACGGACGCGGCGTGAAGGGATTCGATGCTGTGGGTCGTCGCCACAAGCTGGCAACGGGAGTGGAGGACGGCGACATCAATCGCTCGCCAGATGTTCTGGAGCACTGAGTAGTGGAACCCGTTTTCCACTTCATCCACAAAAAAAAGAGCGAGCCCGCCCCGGAGCTCGCTCTCTGATCTGACAGGCGGGACCGTTACGGGCTGGTGTCCTGGGTGGTGGTCCAGTAGGCACGGGACTTCGCGTTGGCCGGGCTAGGCACGATTTGCTCTGCCTTCAGGGCCTTCGCGTGGCCGTCGCAGAAGCCGACGATGACGGTGCCATGATGCCGGCTGGCCGCAGTCTGCCGGATGAGCGCGCCGGTGTTGGTGCCGGTGAACCACGCGATCCCGGTCGGGTTGTCATCGGCGGCCCAGAAGTGTCCGGCCTGCTCGATCCACATCACCTTGTCGGATGAACGCAGCACCTGTGCTGTCGTGACGGGAGGCTCGTTGGGCCACAGATTCTGGTTCGAACTGGCGAGCCCCCACGCGCCGCCGTTGCCGACGAACTGGCAGTTGTAAGCGTACGAGGTTCCGGGCTGGTCGTTGCCGCCATACCGGGGGGTGATCGACTTACCGCTGGGGTTCTGATCGCTGGGGCAAATGAAGACCTGCAGGTTCTTCACATACGGCTGGACCTTGTTGTGGGCGTTCTGGATGGTGGTGCCGCCGCGATCGTACCAACGATACTGGGGCGGCGTACCGCCGGTCTGAACGTGGTACGTGGTTGGGAAGCACTCATCGAAGTCCTGCACATACATCATGGTGGCCGTGGCCGCCTGCTTCATGTTGCTGGTGCACTGGGTCTTGCGCGCGGCTTCTCGGGCCTGCGCAAAGACCGGGAAAAGAATTGCAGCGAGGATCGCGATGATGGCGATGACCACGAGCAGTTCGATCAGGGTGAACCCTCGTCTCCGGGACATGGATCGGATCTCCTGGGTAGCGGGGGTGGGCGACGATTGCCCGCCGAAGTTCGACGGCGTCGCCGCTCCCACGAATGAGGGCCTGAAAGCCCTCTCCATTGAGCAATATGGGTTTCCTTGGCTCAAGTCTCAAACGATTCCTTCTCGATTCGCAAACGATTGGCTCCCGGTCCACAGGAAACCGAATGCAGAGGCAAACGATTGGCCTCAATCTCCATCCACTCACCGCATTCAGGGCAGGACTGCCCCCGACGGCGGGAGAAGTGGTGCGCCATGAGACTTGCAGACACGGACTGGGAACGGCTGACGCTGGGCGAGCGAATCCGCCATCTTGAAGTTGAGGGCTACCTCGTGCTGCCGGACCTGCTGGATCCCACGCATGTCGCCGCGTTGAAGGCGCAGACGGCGACATGGGAGACCGGCGCCGTGGAGTACAGTGAGTACCAGAGGTATCGTCAGCACGTGCAGTTTGAGGGCGGTCCCGTCACCGCGCTGATCGGGCACCCGCCGACGCTTGCCTTTCTTCGGGAACTCTTCGGCCCGGAGGTGCTGCTCGCAAGCTACCACTTCGCCCGCTCCCATCCGGGGCATCCCGGCATCAGCCTGCACGCGGACGGTCAGCCCTACGGCTCCGCGATCTTCGGCTACGAAGGGAGTTGTCCCACGCTGGTTCGGGTGCTCTACTACCTGGACGACCTGACCCCGGAGGTCAGCCCGTTTCGTGTGGTGCCGCGTTCCCACCTCTCTCTCCATGCCGACGCGAACCCCTATCTCCGGTACAACTCGCACCCAGAAGAGTTGATGGTGACGGCGCGTGCCGGATCGGCGGTGCTCCTTCACCACCGGGTGATCCATGGCAACTTTCCCAATGTGGGCGATCGTCCTCGCGAAATGCTCGCCCTCGGTTACCGACCCGCCTGGGCCGGCCCCATCGCACTGGTCAAGGATTGGGATCGGGAGCAGGTGGCGCGGCTGCCCTCCGAGTTGCATCCGTTGTTCGGAGATCCGAACACGCGTCACTGGGACTTCGACGCCGGATGCAAGCCTCCCGGTATGCGAGATGATGCCCCGGGAATCAATCCCAGCCGATGGGACCGCGTCTCCTGAAGTTGCCGCAGGCGCTGCAGACGCGGCCGGGGAATGGTCTCTTGTAAAGCTAGTGGGAGCGCCGACGCTCCGAGGAGTCCTCAGAATGCGCATTTCTCATCGAATCGCAGCCGCCGGGTGCATCCTGGGGTGCTGGTTGCTGTTCCCGGCACGGTCAGCGGTGCAGGATGCGGGCGCCCCCATCCGCCTCTGGAGCGGCGAGGCGCCGGGAGAACGAGGCGCCGTCCCCGAGGATAAGGTTGAAGAGCAAAATCCCAACGCATCCCCCCGGAGTAGACGGGTGACCGCCGTCGGGGCCCCCACCCTGACGCCGTTCGTGCTGCCGCGAGATCGTGGGACGGGCGCCGCCGTCATCATCGCGCCCGGTGGCGCCTACCGGTTCCTGTCATGGGACTCCGAGGGAGAAGAAGTCGCGCGAAAGTTTAATGAGTTCGGAGTTTCGGCGTTCGTGCTGAAGTATCGCGTGCCTCGCCGCGACTTTGACAGCGCCAACAGTCTGCCGCTGATGGATGCTCAACGCGCCATCCGCCTCGTTCGGAGCCGCGCGGGAGAGTGGGGGCTGCGGCCGGATCGGATCGGCTTCATCGGCTTCTCGGCTGGAGGTCACCTCGGCGCCAATCTCTCCACCAATCACGCGCGGCCGGTCGAGGGCAAGACGGATGCTCTCGACCAGGGCGATGCCCGCCCGAGTTTCAGCATCTTGATCTACCCGGGCGGATACGTGGATCGGTCGGACCCCAACAAGATCGCCGACGGCTATCCGATCGACGCGAACACTCCACCCACCTTTGTCTCGGTGGCGGCCGACGACAAAGGTAGTGTCGACGCCAGCGTACTCTGGTGGAGGACCCTGAAGAACGCCGGGGTCAAGACCGAGCTCCATGTGTTCGCTTCCGGTGGGCATGGGTTCGGATTGCGCCCCCGAGCCGGCAATGCCGCGACCTGGCCGGCGCGTGCGGCGGATTGGCTTCGGGAGCTCGGCTTCCTGAGGAAGGACTGAGCAGCATCGGGGAAGACCCGCCATGGGTTTCTCGAGGGTTGGGCGGAAACCCCGAGGAGCGGAAGTTCACGGAACTGCGACGGAAACCACCTGTCGCAGTTCCGAACGGGCGCACTCAGCCGACTCCCACCCGATAGACGGCCTTTTCGGTCCGAATGATCAGGTCGCTTCCCGTCACCGCCATGGATGCCAGCGTACGCTCCTCGAGTGCGCTGATTACAGGCGCCTGGAACGTCTTGCCCGGCTGCACGACCGCCGACTTCCCCTGCTCGTCAATGGCATAGATCCGTCCGTCGGCGTGGAGCAGCGATGCCGAGCAGGCGCCCAGCAGGCGCTCCTCGTAGTGCACCGTGCCGGTGACGGCATCGCGGCTGGAGAAAATGCCGCCGTCATCCAGCATGTACAATTCGTCCCCGATCACCAGCATCGAGGAGTTCCGCGGGATCCGTTTGTTGGCGGTCCAAGCCATGTGCGTCGCCGTGACGTCCCCTGCTCCACCCACCCGGATGGCGTACGCCGACGGCGAGTTGTAGCCGGAGCTGACGAAGATCATCCCGTGAGAGAACACGGGGCGCGGCACCACCGAAAAGCCCGTGCCGTAGTGGAACCGCCAGATCTCACTTCCATCCGTGGGATCCAGAGATTGCACGACACCGGCGCCGGGCGTGATCACCTGCCGGCGACCGTCCACCGTGATGGCGAGCGGGGTGCAGAACGCAAACTTGCTGGTTGCGGCGGAGGCGGGCCGGGGCGACTTCCACTTGAGGCGTCCGCTCTGCTTGTCGAGCGCCAGAACCGCAGGATCCGTCGCGCCGTCGGCACTGTAGATCAGGTGGTCGCCGAGAATCACCGGGCTCCCGCCGGTGCCGTGAACCGGTGGATAGCGGTGCTCCTGAGTCTTCCACACCACGCCTCCGGATGTGTCGAGACAGGCGGTGCCATGGTGACCGAAGTGCGCGTAGAGGCGCCCGCTCTCATGGATGACAGTGGGGCTTGCGTGACTGTTCTTGTCGTGCTTTCTCAGCGCCGCGGGATCCGTCTGCCGAAACACCTCCGAATCCCACAGCAGCTTTCCGGTGGGCGCATCGAGCGCGAGCACTCGAAGGCTCGCGACACTCATCGGATCGGCTCCCTCCGGGGTCACCGCGTTGGTCAGGAAGATGCGGCCGCCCGCAACCACCGGCGACGACCATGCCTGGCCCGGCAGTTCGGTTCTCCAGCGGATGTTCTTGCCCGGTCCCCACTCCACGGGGAGGCCCTTCCCGTCCGAGTGACCCTGTCCAGTGGGGCCACGAAACTCCTGCCAGTCGGTATCGATCAGGGCCGCGCCACGCGCCGGGAGCACAAGCCCACTCCCAAGAAGGCCGAGACCCCCCAGGAATGCGCGGCGTGACGGCCGGGGGAAGCGGAGCTGTTGGGGGTCAACGTTGTCGGAGTGAATCATGCGAAGAGGCTTCCTGGGTCATGGACTGTGGGGCGGCGACGCGGGGCGACTAGAGCGTCGAGAGGGGCAAGGGGATTCAAGGTTGTGGGCGATCTCATTCGAATGGCGTGGTTCAAGAGCTACTCGGAACTCAAAGGCTGCACGAAACGGATGGAGTTTCGGTCGGCATCCTTCACGTACATCTCCCGGTTTCCCCACGTCTGGTCGGTCGGCGGCAGATCCACCGGTACGCCGCGATCGGAGAACTCCCGATAAAGGTCGTCTACACAGTCGACCAGCACGTAGACCACCCCCGGACAACTGCCATCCCCGGAGAATGAGGAGGCGTGGAGTACCACGCCCTCTCGGGAGACACCGAGGTAACACGGGTCGGTCATGCCCTCGGCCGGTCGGTAGACAAAGTCCAGACGGAAACCGAGATCTCGGCAGAAAAACGTCTCCGCGGCCTCCGAACTGGAGACATGCAGCACCGGGATGGCTTTATGCAGCAACGACGGCCTCCAGATCTCAGGGGTTCGCCGGGACCCCGGGGACGCCGTCACGTTCGGTTGAGGGGGGAAACTCTCCTCTGGAATCCCCACCCGGCGATCCCTGCCGCCGGTAGACGTAGAAGACCATCGGCTGAAGATCCCCTCGCCGCCGCAGCGAGGTGGAGTTGACCCGGGTGTAGTGCGCATCCCAACTCGCGCCCGCCGCACGGGCGCCCGCTCGGACGTGCTCCAGTTCTGCGGGCCGCAGCACGCACCACTCGGGCCGGAAGCGCTCGGCGATCTCCCACAGCGGGTAACCGACACCGGAGCGCCAGATCGGCAGCACCTCCGGACTCACGAGCCCGATCACATCCAGAATCCGATGGTTGGAGTAGTAGCCGATGACGCCGATCGGCTCGAGCATGATGCGGTCGCCCGGCGCGGCCATCTCGGCCAACTGCTCGGCGAGGGGACGACGCAGCCGGTTCTCGATCTCCTGAGTGTGGCCGGCCGCAGTGGCCGCCTGCATCACCAGGGCCCCCGCCGCCAGTCCGCCGAGGATCGCTCGGGCCGGACGGGTCCAAGTCGGCCAGCCGGTCCACTGAGTAACCGCCCCGAGCCCCACTGCGAGGAAGATCGTGTGGGCCGCCAACGCCGGCACGAGGTGCCACTCGAAGACGGGCATCCCCGACGCGCCGATGAGAGTCAGCACGGCCAGGGCCCAGCCGAGCGCCGGGACCACTGACCGGACCCGCTCGCGCACGCACACCCATACGCCTCCCGCCGCCAGGAGATTGGCCGCGAGCGAAGCCGGATCGCCGACCAGTCGTCGCCAGAACGGCGGGGAACCGGGAAAGAGGTCCCGCGCGCCCGGCCAGTGGTAAACCGTCCATTTGGCGGCGGCGGTTCCGGGGATTGGGTTGCCGAAGTACCATGCCGCACCGTAGAGCCACGGCGTGCAGATCGCCGCCATCAGCGCGAGCGGCCCCCATGGCACGCGGCGGGATCGCGCCACCTCGGCGACGGTCAGCACTCCCGCAAGAGCAAGCCCGTCCCAACGAGTGAGGAACAGTGCGCCGAGAAGTCCGTACGCCGCCCAGAGCCGGCCCTGGCTCCAGCGCTCCCACGCCGCCGCGCCCAGGAGTGCAGCGAGGCTGGTCTCCATCCCCGAGATGGACCACCGGATGAAGAGGGGATGCACCGCGATGAGCGCGGCGGCGAGGCGCCCGTCCGCCTCCCGACCCAGACCCGCGAGCCAGCGGTAGACCACCACACACAGCAGGCCATCGCACAGGATGTTGAGGCACTTCCCCGCCGCGAGGGCGGGAAACCCCGCCTGAGCCGCGCCCGCCAGGAACAGCGTGTAGAGCGGTGAGGTGGTTCCGAGCACCCGCTCGCCGGGGTTGTAGCACCAGCCGGCCCCGGAAGCGAGGTTCTCGGCATAGCGGAGCGTGATGAACGCGTCTTCAGCGGTGAACTGCGTGGTTAGCGCGATGAACGCCCGCACCAGCACCGCCGCCGCTGCGGCGAGCAGGGCCACGCGCGGGGCCGTCCACCGAACGGTGTGCAGGCCCGCCGCCGCGCCCTGCGACGCGGCCCTACCGGTTCCAGACGAAATCGCCGCTCTCCGCGCGCCAGTCCGAACCGAAGAACCCGGCGGCGCGAACGCCTGCCGAGCCCGTGAGGAGGCTCTTGGGATCGAGCACCAGACAGTCCGGAAACCCAGCGCCGGAGACAAAGTACGGCAGCCGATCCGTCAGCCGCATTCCGGCCAGCCCACTCCCGCCGACCACGCCCACGAGCGCCCGATCGCTGCCCCGGCGTGGCTGCACGAAGGCCGCTGCCAGATCCCCGCCGGAGAGCATCTTCCTACCCACGCGGATTCCAGTCGCGGTCACATCAACCGCCGAGCGCTCCAGCACGGCGTCCCAGGCCCGGTTCGTCTCCCGGTTGCCATAGAGGATCACGTTGCGATCGGGCTCCCGGGCTGCGTCGAACTGCGTATCCGGCACGATATCCACCGAACCATTGCCGCGATACCAGAAGGCCTCCGCGTCCAGACGGGCGCGTGCGAACGCCCACTTGCGAACGCTCTCATCTCCCCCGGTACCATAGACAAGCACCATCCGGTTGCGAAACGCCTCCTTGAAAGGTCCGCAACGCTCCGGCCGTTTCATGGCGGCGGGGAGCGGCCCCGCTAGGTTCCATCCGGCGCTGCCGCGGGTGAGGTGCACTCGCCCGCCCGCGGGAAGCTCCGACAGTTCGATCTTCCCGCCATCCAGCGACAGGACGAGCTTCCCCGCCGGGAGGACCCGTCCCGCATCCAGCGCCAGCCGGGAGACGTTCTGCGTCGCGCCGGAGATGCGGCGGGCCCCGGGATCCAACCGGAGCGCGAGGGTGCTCGGCTCACTCCAGTGCTGCTGACCCTCGACCCCCGCCCAATAGCTCCAGGCGGAGATGGCGGGATGAACAGTGGTGAACTTGATCTCCCGCACCCGCTCCACGCCGGGGCGAGCGTGGCGGCCGAAGAAGTCGAACAACGGCGCCCAGTCCACGCAGTCCGCCCCGGGCTCGTCCGATGCGTCCCACCAGTGGCCCGCGCCCTTCTGCTCGAAGTAGTCGAACGAGGGGTGGCCGGGCATCAGCGCGGACTTCATGCTCCGGGCCTGATCCACCGGCACGTTATCGTCGGCATCTCCGTGCAGCACATAGACTCCGAGCTGTCGGAAGTTGCCCTGGAGCGCCAGCGTGTCGCTCTGGCTGGAGGCTCGGAGGAGCATCGACTCGGCGGGCGACGGATTCTGAGGTCGTGGGCCGCCGGCGTAGGACCAGAAACTCACCCATCCGGCGCTCGGTCCGATGGCGGCGAAGCGATCCGGGAAGTGCGCTCCCAACTGCCACGTGCCGTGGCCGCCCATCGAGTGTCCGGTGAGGTAAATCCGTGCGGGATCCGGGTTCAGTTCCTTCTGTGCGTGTGCCAGCACTTCCATGGCGTCGATCCGGCCCCAGTCCTCCCAATCGAAGCCGAAGGGACGGCGGTTGGTCGGCGCGACGAGATGCCCCCACGACTTGGGTGAATAGGCGTCGGCCTGACCGATGGCCTCGACGCTCGCCCCGTGGAGCGAGAGAAAAAGAGCCGGGTTCTTCTGCGGGAGCGAAGCCGGGTTGACCGCGTAGTACTGCACGCTGCCGTCGATGTCGCTGATGAAGGTGCGGCGGTAGGTCTGATGCGGCTCGCGAACCCTCAGCTTGACGGGAAGCGGCGCGGCGGTGACTCCCCGACCCATCAGGCGCACCGTGACCGTCCGCTCCCCGGTGGTCGACGGCTTTCGTCCCCGGATCCGATACCCGACTTTGCGTACCGACAGGGGCGCCAGAGGCGGCACCGCGGTTCGGATCGTGGAACCGCCCTCCCAGCGGCTCTCCAGTTCCAGCCCGGAGGTCCAGGCATCGGTGGCGTTGGTCACGAGGAGCGCGGCCCACGTGTCGACCTCTTCCCCCCTCCGGAGATCGGGCAGGGTCTGATCCTGTGGGGAGAGGAACACCGGGCTTGGCGGAGCGGTGAGGCGGGCGCTGAACGCTCCCCGACCTGAGAGGAAGAGCAGTTCGTTCACTCCCCGCTTCAGGTGGACCGGCGCCTTGACGGTACCATAGCCGTAGGGATCCCCCGGCCGCGGCTCGCCGTTGACATAGGCGATGGAGTGACCCGACGCCTCCAGCAGCACCACCCGATCCGCGGACACGTCGATCGAGGTGAAGGCGTAGCCCGCCCGAAACCCGACGCCGATGAGCTTGCCGCTTGCATCCGCAGCCGCCTTCTGCCACTTGCGGCTGGAGCCGTCGGGCAATTTGATCTCCGAGCTTTCCTTGGGGCTCTTCCACTCGCCGGAGACGATGAGCGCCTCCACGGGATCCGTGTGGAGCGCCGAGCGTCCGCCGCGGTTCACGCCCGAGAGGGTGAGGTACTCCGCCGGCACGAGCGGCGGAGCATCGTCCGCCGGGACCACCCGCGCCGAGGCGACAAGACACACGGCGCCGAGCGCCAGAACCCGCCCACACCACCGATCCATGCGCTTCGTGCGCTTCATGTCTGGCCCCCGGGAAACTCGCCGAACCGATGCGGGCGGGACTTATGCCAGCACAGGTTGGATCACCTCGCCGTGGACATCCGTCAGCCGCCGCCGCACTCCGTTATGGTAGTAGGTCAGGCGCTTGTGGTCCATTCCCAACAGGTGCAGGATCGTCGCGTGGAAATCATAGATGGTCGTCGGCTCGGTTCCGGGCCGATAGCCCACCTCATCGCTCTCGCCGTGCGAGACGCCGGGCTTCAGTCCCGCGCCGGCCATCCAGCAGGTGAAGACCAGTTGGTGATGGTCGCGCCCCCGCGTGCCGAGCCCCTGCGTGATCGGCGTTCGCCCGAACTCGGTGTTCCAGACGACCAGGGTATCGTCGAGCAGCCCTCGCCGCTTGAGATCCTTGAGGAGACCGGAGACCGGGAGATCCATGCTCTCCGCCTGATTCGTGTGGTTCTCGAGAACGTCCTCGTGCGCGTCCCAGTTTACCCGCGGCGCGGAGAAGGCGCCGCCGTGGTAAAGCTGCACGAACCGCACGCCCCGTTCCACGAGTCGCCGCGCCAACCGGCAGTTGCGGCCGAACGCGGCGGTCCGGGGATCCTCCAACCCGTAGAGCTTCCGAACCTCCGCCGACTCGGAATCGAACTTCGTCGCTTCAGGAATGCTGAGCTGCATCCGAGCCGCCAGTTCATAGCTTCGGATGCGCGCCGAGAGACCGCTTTCATCGGGATAACGTCCGGCATATTCCCGGTTCAACTCGCCGATGAGGGAGTGCGTGTTCGACTCGGTTCGAGCGTCGAGCTTTTCCGCCGGAAACAGATCCACGATGGGGTCGCCCTGCGAGCGGAACGCGATGCCCTGATGCGACGCGGGCAAGAAACCGGACGACCAGTTGATGGACCCACCCGCCGGCAACTGGCGAGGATCCGGCAGCACCACGAACGCCGGCAGGTCTCGACCCACTGAGCCCAACCCGTAGCTCACCCACGACCCGAGGCACGGAAAGCCGTTCATGGTGAAGCCGGTGTTCATCTGAAAGGTAGCCGGCGTGTGGTTGCTCGAGCGTGCCGTCATCGCATGGAAGAAGGTGAGGTCATCCACACACCCGGCGAGGTTCGGCAGGAGATCGGAGACCCAGCGCCCGGTGCGACCATGCCGTCGAAAGGCCCAGGGGCTCTTCATCAGGGTGCCCGGCTGGGCGAAGAACGTGTCGATCTTGCCCTTCCCGGTGAGCGGTTGCCCGTGCAGTTTCTCGAGTTCCGGCTTGTAATCGAAGGTGTCGACGTGGCTCACACCGCCGGTCAGAAAAATCTGAATGACCCGCTTCGCCTTCGGCGCGAAGTGAGTCGAACGCGGCGACCAGGGGCCCTCCGCGTCGACGTCGCCCAGAGCGCCTTCCTCAGAAAGCAGCATGGCGAGCGCGGCGGAACTCAACCCGGCGGTCGAGCGCCAGAGCGCCTCGCGGCGAGTCATCGGTCCGGATGCGGGTCCGGGGCATGGTCGAGATCGAGTCATGGTCGAACTCCAGCGCCATGGGAGGCGTTGCGGTGGGACGCAGCGATCATGGTTGGTAGAGAAACTCGCTGCTGTTGAAGAGGGCGCGACAGAAGGCGGGGAGGCCGTTCGCGGCGACGAACCCCTCCGATCGAGCCTTCTCACGGGGCAGCGGCGCCCGCTGAAGAGTCAGCCGATACGCCCGTTCGATCTGCCGACCCGGCTCTGTGCCGGCCTCCCGGGCGGACCGCTCCGCCAGCAGCCGCGACTGCCGCAGCGTGAACGAACTGTTCGCCAGCACCAACGCCTGCAGCGGCGTGATGGTCGAGCCGCGCCGGGGAGTCTTCACGCTCGGGTCGGGACAGTCGAACGCATCGAGGAGCGGAACGCCTCCGCTGTTCACGACCGTCCGATACACCGTTCGGCGCTGGTACTCCGGCTCGGTTCGATCCTCATAGGTGTAGAAGTGGGTGTTGGCCACCACCACCTTGAACGGCCGAAAACCCGGACCACCGGGGGTGAGGTTGAGCTGCCCGGACGCATCGAGCATCACATCGCGGATGGCCTCCGCATCCAGTCGTCGGGGTGGGTTGCACGAAAGCAGCCGGTTGTCCGCATCCAGCCGAGCCGCCCGGGCGGACATTCGGCCGCTCTGCCGGTAGGTCGCGGAGGTGACGATGAGGCGGTGCAGGCGCTTGAGGCTGCGACCCTCAGACGCAAACCGTGCCGCCAGCCAGTCCAGCAGCTCAGGGTGGGACGGACGATCCCCATTCAGGCCGAAGTCGCTCGGGGTGGAGACCAGCCCCTTGCCGAAGTGGTAATGCCAGACGCGGTTGACCATCACCCGATCCGGGACTGGATTCTTCGGATCGGTGAGCCACCGCGCCAGTGCGAGGCGACGCTCGGCATCCGTCGATTTCTCATCCAGCTTGAAGTCGCTCTCCACCCCGGGAATGCACGCCAGACCACCCGGCGCCACCCCTTCTCCCGACTGCTCGGGGTCGCCGCGCTTGAGAATGTGAACTGGACCCGGTTGGGTGGGATTGGCGGCGTAGGCGAGTTCCGGCACATTCAAGCCATCGATGCGATTCACCAACGCGTCCCGCTCCCGGGCCAGGAGGGCCACCCGCTCGCGATCCGCCGGAGCGAGGCTGCGGTCGATCTCCCCCGTGGGAACGCTGATCGGTCCGCCCTGGAACTGCTTCAGCACCTCGTCCGCGGAGAGGGCGCGACCGTAGACTCGCGCCTCATCGATGGAGCCCAAAAGCCAGGCGTTGCTGCCGGGCGAGCCGGCCGCGCCATGCCTGAGACCCAGCCGAATGCGCCCCGTATCCGGACGATAGGTGACCAGCGGCGACGGTGAACGATAGGGGTTCCCGTACGGAAGCCCATTTCGGTAGAGCGTGACGAGCCCGTTCTCGGCATAGGTCACGGCGATATGAACCAGTCCCACGGCATCGGTTTCCGCCGGGCCACCCACATTCACCGTACGGCGAAACCCATCGCTCCCCGCCATCCACACCCGCGGCTGCCGCTCCCCGAAGACGATGCCGTCGAACACTACCCCCGCCGCATCCTCAACGACGAGGACGCCACCCCCGCGCTGCTCCAGATCCGGCAGGTTCACCCAGGCTTCCAGGGTGCGTGCGCCCAATGCGGCGGGCAGATCGGCAGTGCGGGCGGATGCATCCCGTCCATTCAACTCCAGCCGGCCGCCCCGGATACGAGCCCCGCCCTCCAGCTTCAGCTCGCCCTCCAGCGCGCTCCCGTCGCCCTCGAATCCCCACCGGACCAGCGGCTGCGGCCCAGCCGCCGTTCGGCCCCCCGGGTTCCGCTCACGGATCAGTCGCTGCCGCACCGGCTCCCGTATCGCGCTGAGACGAGCGTCCACCTCACGCACCCGCTGCTCCCATCGCACTCGCTCCGCGACCCGCGCCTGCTGCACCGCGGGGGGCACAAGATTGCGATCCCCGTGGCGCACGCCGGCCAGCGCCGCCTGAATGCGGTAGTAATCCCGCTGTGGGATCGGATCGTACTTGTGGTCGTGACACCGGGCGCAGTTGACCGTCAGCCCGAGAAAGCTCTGTCCCACCACCGAGACAACATCTTCCAACTCCTCCTCGCGAACCCTGGCCCGCATCACATTGGAGGACTGCGCGTTGCCGACCTCATCAAACGGCCCGGCTACCAGGAAGCCCGTCGCCGAGATGGTGCGGGCATCCGCCTTCGGGAGCACGTCGCCGGCAATCTGTTCCCGGATGAACTGATCGTACGGCAGGTCACGGTTCAGGGCATCGATGACGTAATCCCGGTAGCGCCACGAATGATCGCGAATCTTGTCGCGCTCGAACCCCTGGCTCTCCGCAAACCGCACCACATCCAGCCAGTGCCGCCCCCACCGCTCCCCATAGCGGGGCGACGCGAGGAGTTGATCCACCAGTCGCTCGTAGGCCCCGGCGACCGGCGAGGCGAGGTACTCCCGAAGCTGATCCTCCGTCGGCGGCAGCCCCGTGAGGTCCAGCGCCACCCGTCGCGCCAACTCCACCCGACCCGCCGGAGGCGCCGGCTCCAGCCCGTTCTCTTCCAGCTTCTTGAGGATGAACGCATCAATCGGGTGTGCCGGCTGCCGGCACTGTTTCAGGAGCGGCGGCCTTACGGCACGGATCGGCTGCGCCACCCAGGCCCCACCCTGCGCCCGCGCATCTCCACTCCCCGCCGGCAGCCCTACCAGGCCCAGCGCCGTCCCCGCCGCACAACAAATCCACCCACGGATCGTCATCGATTCCCACCTCACTGAAGGCGTTTCCCCCCGACAACCCTCCCTCCTGCCTCCGCGCCGCCACTCCCCGCGCGCACCCGATGCTCCGAGAGAGAGGATCCGCTGCGGCGACCGGATTCCCGTGCTGCGGACGGTCGCCCGGGAGAGCCTCCCGCTGCCCCCACCCTTTCAGGGAGTAGATGCCCGCGAGGAAGTGACCGTCGTCGAGGTCGAGATATCCCTCGGGCCCGAGGCGTTCCGGCGTACCCGACTGGCGTGTCATCGAGGCGCGAGGCGGACCGTCGCCGCTGGGGGGTCGCGCTCAGTGGCCGAGGTAGTAGTCGTAGCCACGTTCCGCCCAATAGTCAGCGGGTCTGCGGTTGGTGAACTCGATCCGGCCGATGCGCTTGAGGTTCTTCACGCCGTATTTCACCGGGATGACCAGACGCAGCGGTGCGCCGTGCTCTTCCGGGAGCGGTGCGCCGTTCATCTCGAAGCAGAGCATGGTTTGAGGGTGCAGGGCGCTCTTCATGTCGACTCCCACGTAGTAGCCGCGGTCCGGCGTCTCCAGGCCCACGTACTCCACGAGATCATCGGGACGCCTCCGAGGGTCGGGAGCCTCCTCGGAGCGGGTGGCGGGGCGGTAGCGGTCAATGAAGTCCGCAAGCCGCACGCCGCCCCAGTGCACCACCTGGCTCCAGCCTTCGATGCACTTCAGTTCAGTCACCATCTCGAAGTAGGGGAGCGCGCGGATGGCATCCATGCCGAGCAACAGCGCCTGCCCCCGTTCGTCCTCCTCGCTCTCTGCGCCGTCGGGCAACTCATGCAGCCCTACCACCCGAAGCTTCCAGTCCGCCGCGTTCAGGGCATCCGTAAGGCCTTCCTCGCCGTTGGCGCGAGGGACACCCGCCATGGACCGGGGAAAAGTGGTCGCCAGTCGGGAGCCGTTGAAGGAGTCTCGCCAGAGGCGCTCTGAGACGTCCAACCCACGGCGGAGGGGCCAGGGCACGGCGTCCTCCGTGGGGCGAGTCGCGAGCCACGTGCCGCCGGCCAGCCCGCCGAGCAGGGCGGCGCCTGCCCAGGCGAAGCTCCGCCGCGAGATCTTCCGAACTTCGCGCTCGGCATCGTTGGGAGTCTCGGGGGCGCAGACCTCAGACTCCTCGTCAGATCTCTGTGAAAGAATCGGTGAAAGTGTGTTTCGCTCCAGGGCCATTTTGGTCGCTTTTCTGTCGGGCGACGGCAGCGGCATCGCCGCGATCTCGGGGAAGTAAACGGAAGTTCGAACCTCACCGAGGTCCTCATAGCATTCGCAGCCGGCAGTGAGCTCCGGAGAGTTGGGCAGCTCGATCTCGCGGCTCGCGGCTTCGGTGAAGAGCACGTACTCGGATGCCGGAACCGAGTTCTTCAGCAGGCGGTGGATCAGGATGACGTCCAGCCCGAAGAGTTCGTCGAAACCACACACCCGGCTGAACAGAGCTTTGCCGGTGTGAACGAGTACCTTGAGCCGCAGCCGTTCGATGCTGACGCACGCGTCGCATTGGCAAATGCGGCCCCGCGCCAGTTCATCCAGCCGCTGCGAGAACACCCTGAAGAACTCGACGATCTTCTGACCTACCCGCGCGCCGGCGACATGCACCGGGAAGTCTTGTCGGAGCGCGTAGAGAAAAACGGCGTCGCCTTCGAGTTTTGCCACCCGTATGGGGGCCTCCAGCCGGGTGATCAGCGTGTCGAGCAACTCGTTGATGATCAGGTGGCTGTGAATGATCGTCGTCTGGTTGGCGGTTACGAAGCGGGTGTAACCGCTGATGTCCGCGATCAGCAGGAAGACGTCTTGCTCGACGCCTTCGCTCTCGTAGAGGGTATGGCGAGGTGCGATCATAGTCCCTGCCTCCGATCGTGGACTAGTGCTCGGCGGCATCGGATGCTCGAACTAGCTCAAACCCGGTGATCATGGCGCGGAAGTTGTTCCAACCGCTTTTCACAACCATGGCGATGTGGACCCCGAAGAAGGCGCAGTAGCCGACCGTCAACCAGAAGTGCTCCAGTCGAGCCGCTTGATAGCCTCCGAGGAGCGTGCAGAGCCAGGCGAACTGCGTCGGCTTGTAGATCGCCAGTCCGGTGACGACCGAACCGGCGCCCATCAGAATGATGCTGGTGTACGCGATCTTCTGGGCGCCATTGAAGCGCCGTCTCGGGGGAGGGTCCCTCCGGATGCGAAGATCATGCAGCAGCACATGCAGCGCTTCCCGCAGCGTTGAGCGGCCGGGCACGATGTGCCGCCATTCGCCGGAGATCGCCATATAGAGCACGTAAGCGATGCCGTTAAGCGCGAACAGGTAGGCGAAGTTGAAGTGCCAGGCCACGCCCTCTCCCAATCGGAATTCCAGCTTCAGGCGTTCGTAGAACGCTTGTGGGAAGAACTTGAAGAGCGTGTGCTCGCCCCAGCCGATCCGGTAGACGTCGTTCGCCCAGTAGATCAGCAGGCCGCTCCAGATCATTACCATCAGGACCGGAAAGTTGATCCAGTGACACCAGCGCACCGCGAGGGGGTGCTTCTTCTCCAACCGCAGCGGCGTCGATGCCGCAGAGACTTCGATTGACACGTTCAGCGTCTCCCACGCCCCTGGATGGACCGGCCCGGAATTCCGGGCCGGCGCTGCGGTCAGGGCTTCTCCCGCAGCAGTTTCTCGATCAGTTCGGTCATCCGGGCTTCGCCGCCGGCGCCTTTGTACTCCAGCTCACCTTGCCATCGATAACGCGCCATGCCCTTGCGGTCGATGAGCCACACGGTGGGCCAGTACCGCTGGTTCCAGCGCTTCCAGTTCTCGCCGCCGGTATCCACCAGCACCGGGTAGGTGATCTTCAGGTCGCCGATCTTCTTCTCGACATTGGCGGTCACGCGCTCCGCCGCGGTTTCCGGAGTATGAACCCCGATGATCTCCACGCCCTGCTCGGAAAAGAGCTTTTGCCAACTGCCGTAACTCGGCAGGTTCCGGATGCAGTTGATTCAGCCGAAGGTCCAGAAGTGGACGATCGTGACTTTCCCCTTTCGACTGGAAAGCGGTAGGGGCGCGTTCTTGGGGGTGTTGAACCACGTCTTGCCGACGAGTTCCGGTGGGCGCCAGTTGCCGGTGTCCTGCGCTCGCGCACCGGGCGCTCCACTGAGCAGGGCGCCTTCCAGGCTCGAGGCCAGGGCGGCGCGGCAAAAGTCTCTGCGTTCCATCCCGTGCAGTCTCCATCCGCGGGGGTGATCTCCGCGGGTTCACAGCACTCAATCGCCGCGCAAGGCAATGGGTTCCCGTTCGGATTTCAAATCTTCGTTCAGCAGGTGCGGCGACTGAAACGGGGAACTGTGGTCCGCGAGTTCGAACGGGAGATTAGCGGTCCATGCAGCGCGTGAGAGGCAGAATCTGGGTTGGAACCATCCTGTTGGTGGCGGCGTCCACGTGTCTTGCGACTTCCGTGGCGCCTGCGGCGCCCGGTGTGCGTCCCGCCGAGCCCACGGTGCGGAGGGTCGCCGATCGCCTGCACCCGTTTACCGGCTCTGTGATGAAGGACCACTGTTTCCCGGATTCGCCGGCTGCCGTGAACTGCGGATCAACTCTTCCGGCGAACGTCGAGGATCGAGAGCCCGCCTTGACCGCGCCGGAACCCCTCTTCAATCCCGGCCCGAGATACGCGGCCGAGACCCGCCGCTTTCAGGGGATTCCCGGCATCGAGAGGGCGCCCGGCGGACGTCAATGGGCGGTCTGGTACGCAGGGGGTCTCGACGAAGGCACCGAAGGCCCCGGCAACTACGTGGTGCTGGTCAGCAGCGGCGATGGCGGCAAATCGTGGTCCGGCCCGCGCCTGGTCATCGATCCTCCCGGCGCGGTGAGGGCGTATGATCCGTGTCTGTGGATCGATCCGAGCGGAAAGCTCTGGCTCTTCTGGGCTCAGTGCTACAGTGCGGGCGACACCCTCATCTGGGACGGGCGGGCCGGCGTCTGGGCGATGGTGAACGAACAGCCCGACCGTGCGGATGGGAAATGGTCTGCCCCGCGCCGGCTCTGCGACGGCGTGATGATGAATAAGCCCACGGTGCTCTCCAGCGGCGAGTGGCTCCTTCCGGCGGCTATCTGGCGGACGCGCCCCAGCGAACTCATCCCCGAGGCGCTTCGGGTGAAGAACCCCCGGCCCTATGGCTCCGGCGTGCAGGTCTCGCGGGATCAGGGGAAATCGTGGAACTTCCTCGGCAGAGCAGACGCGCCTCAGACCGCTTTTGATGAACACATGGTTGTTCAGCGTCGAGACGGATCGCTCTGGATGCTCATCCGCACCTCCTACGGGATCGGAGAGAGTGTTTCAACCGATGGGGGTCGCACCTGGAGCCCCGGCCGACCGTCCGGCATCCCGCACGTCAACGCCCGATTCTTTATCCGGCGCCTCAAGTCGGGACGGCTGCTTCTGGTGACTCACCGTCCACCCGACAGCAAGACGCGTTCTCACCTGACGGCTTTTGTTTCGGAAGACGACGGCAAGAGTTGGAGGGGCGGGCTGCTGCTGGATGAGCGCACTGGTGTGAGCTATCCCGACGGCTTTGAAGCGCCCGACGGCCGCATCACGGTCATCTATGATCGCAATCGTCGCTCGGATCGCGAGATTCTCACGGCGAGTTTCACCGAGGCGGACGTGCTTGCAGGCGGAGGCTCTCTCGTCCGAGCGGTGGTCTCACGCCCGACGGAAGCGGTTCCGGCGCCCTGACGGAGGGAGCGGGCGGGGCTTCGAGCATCTGGTCGATGGTCACCAGTTGCAGTCCCCGCCGGCGAATCATAAGGATCAGCTCCGGCAGAACATCCAGGGTCTGCTGGATCCCGTCGTGCACGAGGATCACCGCCCCCGGACTCAGCCCCGCCTCAATCCGCTTCAAGATAACGGCGGGACCTGGGCTTCGATAGTCCCCCGGGTCTGAGGTCCAGAGCACCATTCGATAGCCCAGACCCACGGCGAGTTCGGCCACTTCGGTGTCATAATCGCCGCCCGGCGGTCGGAAGAGGCGCGGCGCCCGGCCGACCACCGAAGCGACGACCTCTCCACATGCCTTGATCTCGGTCGCGATGTAGCGCCGTGGGATCTTCGAGAGGCTGACATGGTGGTAAGTGTGGTTGCCGATGGAGTGGCCGCCGCGGGATTGCTCTCGGATCAGTTCCGGATATCGGTGCGCCATCTCTCCCACGACGAAAAACGTCGCGGGAGCCTGGAAGTCGTGCAGCACATCGAGAATCTGACGCGTTGAATTCGGGTGAGGGCCGTCATCAAAGGTCAGGGCGACCCACGGCCGGCTCGTATCCCCGCGGACCAGCGTGCTGCGGTGCACCGCAGCCGACCGGCGCCGGGGCGGCGTGGCGTCGATTCGCTCGAGTGCGTCGAGCCAGTACGGGTTTTGTTCCGCCTCCTCCAGGGCCAGCGCGGTGGCGGCGCTGAGTCGGTTTCGCGCACGTCCGGAGCCGGTGCGAGTGAGCGGATCGATCCGGGGAGGCGGCTGGAGCTGGAGCGAAGCGGCGGAACAGAGGCACAAGAAGTCTCGGCGGTTCTGGGGCATGGGATTTGGAGCGGGTTGGGGAAAGCTCAATTCTCCGTGCAGAGTTGTCGCAATGCTCTTAGACGCGGCTGACGGCCTGTGGGAGAGTCGAGACTGAAAGAGCGGGCGTCGCCGAGGTCTCTGGCCACGAAAGCGCGAGCCTCTTCCAGGCACGAGTTGAAAGCCGGATCTGGATCGGTGAAACTGTGCCACTCGATCTGGGCCTCGTCGGGATCAAACTCCCAGAGACCCACCAGGCGACCGCGGTCGAAAATCCCGTGGCTGGGGAGATCGGAGAGGCCCCCCGCGCAGGTGATGGTTTTATCCCCAAGCACCGGACGATCTCGATCCACAGGATCGATCGTGGCCGCCAGGTCTCTCCTGAGATGAATCAGTCCATCCATGCTGCCAACGAACGCGTAGTCCGGCCCCCCATCGGACCGGAACTGTTGAACCGCGGCGAGGTCGGATCGGTGGATCAACAGCGGCGACCCGAGTTCGATGGGGACGAGATCCAGTTCCGCGAGAGTCTTTTTCGTGGCGCCGACTCCCAACCCGCTAAACCACTGAAAGTGCGCCGGAGCGGCGGGTCCGATCCAGTCGAAAAACCGCCGGGCCAACTCGACGAACGCTGCGTCGCGGTCGAGACGGGCGCTGGAGAGGGGTGACGAGTCCCACCGGGCATAGCGGTAGCGCTCCTGATCCAGCCGTCCATCCGTGGGGATGCGTCGAATCTCGCCAAACGACTGCAGCCTCCCCAGCGCCAGCGGTAGAGTCGTCGTCTGGCCCCGCTTCTTGCCTTCCGCGCCGAGGTTTCGGACGGTATCTCCCAGGGCGGTTCTCAGCTCCCGAGGATCGAGCGGACCGGCTCCCAGCGCGTCAACCACGTTGGCCATCAGGGTATCCAACTCGCTGTCGGTCACGCCCAGGTACTTCTTCGCGGTGGCGATGGCGGCGGACTCGGCGAACCCCTGACTCACGGTGAGGGCCAGCGCATACTCGGATCGGGGAATGAGGTAGGTGCAGCCTCGTGCCGAGGGCAACTCGTGGATCTCCCCGGCTGCCAGCGCGGCGTCGACGGTCTCCCGCGAGAAGCCTCCTCGGGCATGGAGCGCCAGGTAGGGGTTGGCGCCGCCGACGGTTCTCACCCATCCGGCCGCCTCGAGAACATCGGCTGGGGATGCGAACTTTCGGCCGCCGGAGAGCCCCTGACGAGACGACCACCATGCGCGGAGATGGGGAGTGGACATCAAGCTGATTTCCCTGGGAGCCACGAGGCGACGGGAGGTCCGTCGGAGAGGATGCGCCTCTCGATTCTCGGTTGTTTCCCGGAGGGCAGGCAACCTTCTGTGCTAGAACCGTTCGGGCGAATCGCCGGGAGTGGTGCGTGCGGTTCGATCGAGGCGAGCGCGATGAGGATTCGAAAAGCGATTTTGCCCGCGGGTGGATTGGGAACCCGGCTCCGACCGTTGACCCATCTGATGCCCAAGGAGATGCTGCCCCTGGGCGGGCAGGTGGTGCTGCAGTATGTGCTGCAGGAGTGCGACGCGGCGGGGCTCGATACCCTGCTGGTGGTTCTCAACCGGAACAAGACGGCCCTCTTCCCGGTCTCGCAGGAGACCCCCTGCCCGAGGGATCCGGTGACGGGGATTCCCTCGCGCAACGTTTACTTCGCCAATCAGGAAGAGCAGGGCGGTCTGGCCCACGCGATGCTTCATGGCGAGGCGTTTGTGGGGAGCGATCCGTTCGCTGTGGCCCTGGGCGACACGGTCATCCACGGGGGAGAGCGGTCGCTCCTGGGTCGACTGGTGGAGGCGCACCTGGAGAACGGCGCGGCGGCGACGGTCGCGGCACAGGTGATCGATGGTCCGGCCATCTCCCGATACGGCGTCTTCGATCCGGTCGGCGAGCCGGGGGAAGTGTTCTCCGTTCGACGCATCGTGGAAAAACCGAAGCGCGAGGAGGCCCCTTCCAACCTGGCCATCACCGCACGCTATGTGTTTTCTCCCATCATCTTTCAGGCCTGCCGGGAGTGTCGCCGGAATGCAGCCGGAGAGATTGAGCTGACCGAGGCCATGACCTGGCTCTCGGAGCGAGGACATCGGATTCAGGGGGTGCGCATGGATCCGGGTCAGTCCCGACTCGACATCGGAAACCCACAGTCCTATGCCGACGCGTTTCAGAAGGTGATGGGATAAACCGGTTCCCAAAGGCCGCTGAGAGGGCATGATATACTCCCCGAGAAACGGGGAAGACCGAATCCAGGCGGCCGCAGCCGCCTCCCGAAGGTATTGCAATGAACGTCCTGATCTCCGGCGGCGCCGGTTTCATCGGTTCCCACCTCTGCGACGCACTGATTGAGGGCGGACACTCGGTGACCTGTCTGGATAACTGTCTGACGGGCAGCGAGAAGAACATCGCCCACCTGGTGTCGCACCCCCGCTTCCGTTTTGTGCGACACGATGTTACCGAGCCGTATGAGGGCCCCGGCCTCGATGACCTCGGCGCTGTTTTCCACCTGGCGAGCCCTGCCAGCCCCGTCGGCTACCGCACTTATTCCATCGAGACGATGCTGGTGAACTCCGTGGGCACGATGAAGATGCTGGAGATCGCCACGGCGGCGAAGGCACGCTTCCTCATCACCTCGACGTCGGAAGTCTACGGAGACCCTCTGGTTCACCCTCAGACCGAAGAATACTGGGGCAACGTGAATCCCATCGGTTTGCGGTCGTGCTACGACGAGTCGAAGCGTTTCGCTGAGGCCGCTGTCATGGAGTGGATCCGAAAGCACGGCGTGGATGCCCGCATCGTCCGCATCTTCAACACCTACGGGCCTCGAAACCAACTGGACGACGGCCGCGTGGTGCCGAATTTCATCACCCAGGCGCTGCGCGGGGAACCGCTCACCATCTACGGCGATGGATCCCAGACTCGCAGCTTCGCCTATGTGTCCGATCTTGTGGCCGGGTTGCAGGCGGTGATGTTCGGCGACGGGCTGCAGGGCGAAGTGTTCAATCTTGGAAACCCCGGCGAATTCACGATTCTCGAGTTCGCTCGGCTCGTGATCGAGCTCTCCGGCAGCAGTTCGACCCTGGACTACCGGGCGCTCCTCTTCGCCGATGATCCGGCCCGCCGCCGGCCGGACATCACCAAGGTCAATACCCGTCTCGGCTGGGAGCCTAAGATCCCGCTTCGCGAGGGCCTGGTGAAGACGATCGCCTGGTACCGGGAGCAGTTGGCGGGTTAGGCCCGATACGACGTTGAGTCTTAGCGAGTGCGGAGCTCCGCCCCAGGCGCCCACCGTCGATCTCCTCGGCCTGCGTGTCAGCAACGTGACGCGGGTCGAAACGATCGAGATGCTCCATCGCTTCATTCGCTCCGGCGAACCGCATCTGGTGGTCACCGCCGACGCGGTGGCGCTGGAGATTGCCGCGGGCGATCCTGAGTTTCTCGATATCGCCAACAACGCCGCGCTGGTAACTCCCGACGGCACGGGTTTGCTCTGGGCCTCTCGCCACCTGGGGCAGCCGCTGACCGAGCGCGTATCGGGCGTCGATCTCGCCGAGCAACTCTGCGCCACATCCGGTCCGAAGAAGTTTGACGTCTATTTCTTTGGCGCGGCCCCGGGAGTCGCCGAGGACGCGGCAAACGTCATGCGCGGCAAGTACCCCGGCTGCCGCATCGTGGGAGTCCAACACGGCTATCACCGCGAACCGGAAGCAGTGGCGGCGGTGGTGGCCGACATCGCAGAGAAGCGCCCGGACGTGCTGCTGGTGGCGATGGGGATGCCCCGCCAGGAAAAGTGGATCGTGGATCATCTTCCGCAGCTTCGCATCCCTTTAAGCATGGGAGTCGGCGGCAGCTTCGATGTCTTCAGCGGGCGTGTGACCCGGGCGCCGCTCTGGATGCAGCAGTCGGGACTGGAATGGCTCTACCGGCTCTATCAGGACCCCACCAAGTATGCCAAAGTGGCGTGCCTTCCCCGATTTGTGCTGCGGGTCCTCAGCCGGCAGCGAATCTCCGGCGCCTAGAGGCGGGTGGGCGGCCGCCCTCGCGGCCGTTGCTGCCGCGGCCCTGCTCGGCTGCGCGTCTCCTCCGTCGTCTCCCGGCGCCCTCTCACCCCCAAGCGAGGTCCACGCTGATCTGCCATTTGAGGAGGTGGCCGAGAGCGCGGGGCTGGGAGGTTTCCGGGTGATCGGCGCCCGGGGCGACGCCACCACCATCCGTGACACCATCGGTCACGGGGCGGGCACGCTCGACTTCGACAGCGATGGTCGACTTGATCTCGTGCTCACGGCGCCGGACCGAGTGCAGCTCTTTCGCAATCTTGGAAACTGGACGTTTGCACCCGTCGATGCCGGCTTCAGGCAAGCCGGATGGTGGGGCGGCATCGCCGTCGCCGATGTCGATGGCAACGGCGACCCGGATCTGTTTCTGACTGGATACGGCTGTCAGGCGCTCTACCTGAATGAGGCCGGACGCTTTCGGGAGGTGACCGATCCGTGGGGACTGCAGCCGCCCCCGGGAGCGCATCCCTCGTGGGGGAGCAGCGCCGGTTTTCAGGATCTCGACGGTGACGGCTGGGTGGATCTCGTCATTTGCCGCTACATCGACTTTGGGGCAGGTACGCCCCAGCGCTGCGCCACGATCCGTGAGGGAGTCACCTCGGTTTGCGCTCCGAAGGTCTACGAGCCGCAGCGGCCGCGGGTGATGAGGAATGTCGGCGGGAAGCGCTTTGGGGACGTTACGGATCGTTGGGGGATTCGCGGTCACGGCGCCGCCCTGGGGGTGGCGTTTCAGGACGCCGATAACGATGGGCGCCCCGAAGTCGTGATCGCCAACGATGAGCGCCCGGGCGACTACTTTGTGAAGCGCGGATCTCGCTGGGTCGAGCGAGGCGCCGACTCCGGTCTGGCGTACGACCGCGAAGGTCGCGTGCACGGGGGCATGGGCGTCGATTGGGGCGACGCGGATGGAGATGGTCTGCCGGATCTCAGCGTGATGACCTTTACCGGTGAGGACAAGAGCCTCTATCGAAACCTCGGCGGCGGACTGTTCGAGGATCAGGCCTGGCGATGGGGCCTCACACGCCCCACACGGATGGATATTGCCTTCGGAGTCCGGTTTCTCGACTTCGATCGGGATGGTCGGCTCGACCTCGCCATTGCAAACGGGCACATACAGGAGAATGCGACTGCGATTCGCGAGGAGGCCGGTTACGAGCAGCCCTTCCGGCTCTTTCGGGGTGTGGCGTGTGGGTTCGAAGAGGTTGCCCCGGGTGGCTGGCCCCAGTTGGTGGGGCGTGCGCTCGTGATGGGGGACTGGGACAATGACGGGGCCCAGGATCTGTTGGTGGGGAACGTGAGCGGTCCGCCACTTCTCTACCGTAATCGGGCGAAAGGCGGGCACTGGGTCGGAGTGTCGCTTCGGGGTCGAGCGCCAAACACCATGGCGCTCGGCGCGAGGGTCACGCTCTTGGGAGCCTCGGGCCGGCAGGTAAGGGAGGTTCAGACGGCCGGCTCTTACCTGTCATCCGGAGACCCCCGTCTGGTATTCGGATTGGGAGCGTCGACTGCGGAACCTCGCATCGAAGTTCGCTGGCCCGGTGGCCGTGTGACTCGGCACGATTCTCTGAAGCTCGACGCGTGGCGGACGCTGCATGAACCCCCGAACTGACTCTTTGCCGGAGACCCGCCGCCGTCGGCTGTTGGTATCGCTTTCGAGCGTCGCCGTGTTGATCGTGATCGGAGAGGCGATCTGGTTCAGTGGGCCGGTGCAAGATCGTCAGATCGCGTTGCTCACAGTCGAGGAACTCCGCCGCGTCGCCGCAACCGAACCTGGAAACACACGGGTTCGCTTCTATCTCTCCGAGAAGCTAAGAGAGTTGGGGCTCCACGAGGAGGCCCGGACTCAGGCGGAAGATGCAATCCGGATGGACTCCACCGAGCCTCGAACCCATCGGGCCGCCGGCCTCGCGGCGCTGGAGTCGGGCGATCTCGAGTCCGCGGCCCAGCGGCTGGCGCAAGCCCGGAGCCAGGGAGACCTCTCGGAAGCCAGCGTCGTCGGACTGGCTCGAGTGGAGCTGGCTCAACAGCGAATGGGGGCGGCGCTTCGCACTGCCGAGTCCGGCGTGCGACGGCATCCGAAGTCCGCGGAGTTGTGGTTCCTGTTGGGCCGCGCACGGGGAGCCCTGGGAATCCCGAGTGGGTGGCGGGACGCTATGGCGCGGGCTACGGAGCTCAATCCCCGGGTTGGTCGCTATTGGGTCGGACTCGCGGAAGCACGCCTCTTTCTTGATGATGGCCGGGGCGCCAGTGATGCAGCGCGGATCGCCATAGCCCTGAATACGGCAGACTGGCGCGCCTGGTTGGCGGAAGCTCGGGCTCAATCGATGGTGGCCCGGACACCCGACGAGATTGAGACGGCCCTGCAGGCGTTCGGGCGGGCTCATACCGGGGCTGGGCTCGACTCCGTGGAAGGTCTGGCGGAGCACGGCAAATACCTCCTGGTTCTCAATCGTCCCGTGCCGGCTATCCCACTCCTGGAGCAGGCGCTCGCCCTTGTCCCCGACGACCCGTCCTACGCCTACGCGCTGGCGGGCGCATACCGACGAGCCGGACGCACCGAGCAGGGCCGAAGGCTCATGGCACGGTTCGAGGCCGCCAGCGGAGTCCGGCGAGAGATTCGCTATCTTCGAGCCCGCCTGACCGCCAATCCGGCGGACTCCACCGCAGCTCGCCGACTGGAAGCGCTTGTGAAGTCTTCCGAAATGCCGAGTGAGACCCGAGATTCGACAAAAAAAGACTAAGACTTTTAGACTCTCCCGGTAAAAATCGCAGTATACTGAGAGCAGTCTAGTGAAAGTGTTGCGAACTTCGTAGCCAAGCGCACACTCCTGGACGCGAAGGGAGCCCAACATGCCTAAGCTGCGCGCGTTCACGCTCATCGAGCTGCTCGTCGTTATCGCGATCATTGCCATTCTTGCGTCCATCCTCTTCCCCGTGTTTGCTCAGGCACGGGAAAAGGCTCGCCAGGCCACCTGCGTCTCCAACCTGAAGCAGGTTGGTACGGCGGGCCAAATGTACACGCAGGACTACGATGGGATGTACACCCCGCCGTTTGCCTACACGGCGCCCGGCGGCTGTGCCAATCTGGACTGGTGGGACGACCTACTCCAGCCCTACATGAAGAACCGGGAACTCACACTCTGCAAGTCAAAGTCGTTCACCACCACCTGTGCCAAGACCGTCAACCGGTGGCGCTCCAATGCCAAGCCGTGGAGCTATGGCATCAACACCATCGAGCAATGGGATGGCAGGCACCCCACCTCTCGGGGCTGGACAGCAACCGCTCATCACGGTTTCCGAAATCCAAACCGGGGCGCATCCGGTCAGGTGGGGCTCGGCGTCAGTGAAGCCATGATCGAAGATGCCTCGGGCTCCATCTGGGTGATGGACTCGGACATCATCGAGATGTGGCGAGAGGACTACTTCGACTACTCCCCCGGACGTGCCGCGAGCTTCTCCCGGCATAACACCGGCTTCTGCGCCGTGTATGCCGACGGCCATGCCAAATGGCAAAAGGCCGGCTCCACGCTTCCCCGAAACTGGACTATTCAAGCCGACTGATCCTCTCGATCTGTCGACGTTGGGGCTTCGCCGGCCTCAACATCCGGAAGCCGCCACCCTTTGGGAGGCGGCTTCCAACCCTGGCTGAGGACCTGCAGGCTACCGCACCGCTTCGAGAGGGAGTTCAGTATGAGTGTCGGGCGGGACCAGCCTTGTCGGATCGCCAGGCTTCTCGGGGGGGAGCGGCAGCGACAGGGTGAACACGGCTCCGGCTCCGGGAGTCGCGGAAGCTGTGAGCGTGCCTCCGTGACTTTCCGCCAGGGCGCGGGAGATGGCCAGACCCAGACCCAATCCGCCCGCGTCTCGAGCTCGCGCTGCATCCACCCGGTAAAAGCGGTCGAATACCCGACCCAGATGTTCCGGGGAAAGACCGGGTCCCTGGTCTGCAACAGTCACTTCGGCATGATCGCCTGTGTCCGCTACCATCAAGGTGACCGTGGTGTTGGGAGGCGAGTGTCGGAGCGCGTTGTCCAGCAGGTTGTCCAGCAGCTGTCGGATCCTTGCCGCATCGACCTGCACCCATATGGGCTGAGGCGCAACCTGCTCCAGGCGGACTCCGCTTTCAGAGGCGCGGAGAGCGTGAAACCGGCCAGCCTGTTCGGCAATCTCAGCGAGGTTGCACCACTCCCTTGCGAGCTGCATGGGGCCGGCATCGCTGCGGGAGAGAGTCAGGAGGTCATTCACCAGACGACAGAGGCGCTCGATCTCGGTGCGGGAGGCCTCCAGGGTTTCCCGGTAGTCCTCAGCGGAACGGGGGCGACGCAAGGCGACTTCGACCGTGCCGCGGAGGTTGGAGAGCGGGGACCTGAGTTCGTGGGACGCATCCGCGACGAAACGCCGCTGCGACTCAATCAACTGCTCCTGCCGGCGAAAGGCTCCTTCGAGTCGCTCCAGCATGCTGTTCAGGACGTCCGACACCTCTCGGAATTCCTGATCGGGACTGACCTCTGGAACTCGCTCCGAGAGACGGCCCGCTCCAACCTCACGAGCTGTGGCGGCGATGCGCTCCAGGGGTCGCGTCAGTCGACGCGCCAACCGTCCGGCCGCCCAGGCCGACATCCCCGCGCCGAAGAAGACTGCGACGGTCAGCACCAGAGTCAGCGAGGCGAGAGCGCGCTCCAGGGGCGCCGTGGGGACCGCCACCACGGCCATCAGGGGCGCACCGCGTCGATCGTGGAAAGAGTAGCGAATTCCACGGAACCGGGTCGGTCCGCGATGCAGGTCGACAAACTCTCGCCGGTTTGAGCCGAGTGGCGAAAAGTGGTTCGCCGTGAGCGTTGGGCCGGTATGCATGTTTTCGGTGTGGGCGAGAACGGCGCCGCTGAGATCTCGGATCTCGGCAAACTTCTCGTAGCCCGAACCGGGCGCAAGTCCGAGAGCGGCGGGCTGTTCCTCGTGAATGTGGACGCGACCGTCGTGTCCGTCGAGAGCCGACGACAGCTCGGCGCGGGCAATGCTGAAGAGAGCGCCGTCCAGATTGCGATGGAGCGCCTCGCGGGCGCCGAGGTAGATCGCGCCGCCGGTCGCCGCGAGCATGGTCACCGCGAGCAACGTGGCGGACGAGGCCAGCCGCGAGCGAAACGTCCGCACGCCCACCTTCATGTTCGAGCCTCCGGGCTTACATCCGTCTGCGGCGTAGGATCCAGCAGGTACCCCGCGCCCCGGACCGTTTGGATGAGTGGATGCGCGCGGCCGAGCTTGTTGCGCAGGTAGCGAACGTAGACATCCACGACATTGCTGTCGGGAACCGCGTCGCTCTCCCAAACGTGCTCCCACAGGGCTGTTCGGGACACCACCCTTCCGGCGTGGCGGGCGAGGTACTCCAGGAGTTGAAACTCGCGCTGGCTCAAGACGATCGGTTGACCGGCCAACGCTGCGACCCGACGGTGCAGATCCAGCACCAGGGCTCCCACGCGCAGTTCACTTCCGATCGCCACCATCGGGCCGCGGCGCAAGAGGGCTCGCACACGCGCCAGAAGCTCATCGAACGCGAAGGGTTTGACCAGGTAATCGTCACCGCCGAGGTTGAGCCCCTTCACGCGATCTGAGATCTCGTCTCGCGCGGTCAGAAAGAGGATCGGCGCGGCGAGACCCTGGGTGCGCCAGTTCCGGCAGAGCTCGAAGCCACTCCCGCCCGGAAGCATCACATCGAGAATCACGGCATCGTACTCCGCGGTGGCCACCGCCGCATCCGCGGCTGAGGCGTCTGCGGCGACGTCCACTGCGAAGCCCTCTTCCGTCAGCCCCCGGTAGAGAAACGCCGCGGTGGGCCGTTCGTCTTCCACCACCAGCAGTTTCAAGACAACCTCCTGATTGCCGGGAGCAGGTTCGGCTCCCCTCAAAGGCTACCCCAACCGGGGCGCACCGACGAGCATCGCGATCCGATCTCAGGGTAACGCGCGGCAGATGAGAATTGGATGAGACGTGGGCGGAGTCAGAACCCAAGCACTCGGCTGCTGGTCTGAATCGAACCACGCCTGCTTCTGCGCCGCTGGAATCCCGACGTGGCGAATGGATCGGCCAGGGCTCTCATCGAGTTCTCATTCGCGGTGGGTTACGCTCCATCGTGACCTCAACGACTCTGGTCGTCAGGAGATGCCTGCCATGCCCATGCGGTTCATCCGCCTTTCACGAATGGATCGATTGGCCCCCCGTTCTGCTTCACAGACGCTCCGCCTCGTCTGCGGCGTGGTGCTGGGGAGCCTCGCGTTTGCTTCCGGAGCCCATGCCGAGACGCTTACGGTGGACAGCGCCATCGACCAGGCCCTGCAGCGGAATCGGAGACTTTCGGCGGCGGCTCGGACCATTGCCGCTGCCCGCGCCGGAGTCAGATCGGCGGGGGCACTCGCGAATCCCGAACTGCTGCTCGTGCCCGGCCTGACCAGCCTGGCGGGCACAGGGGAGGAACTGCTGCTGGTACAGCCGCTGGAGTTGAACGGAGCGAGATCGGCTCGCGCGGCGATTGCCGGAGGTGAGCTCAAGGGCGCTCAGGCCGCCGCAGTGCACGAGCTTCGCCAACTGGTATTTGAGACGCGCACCGCCTACCTGGAGCTGGCGCGGGCCCGAGAGTACCGGAGTGTTGCCGCGTCGATCCTGGCCTCAACCGAAGAGATGGATCGGATCGCCCGCCGGCAGGTGGAGGTCGGATCGCGGCCCGGGATCGATCGCATCCAGTCCGGGCTGGAGGTGTCACGAGCCCGCCAGCAGCTCGAGCGGGCGGATGGACGTGTGGCCGCGGCGGCGGCGGCGCTGAATACACTCATCGGTCGCGGTCCGGAGGAAGTCGTGTCCGATCTCTCTCCGCTCGACGCGCCGGAGACAAAGCTCGACCGGCAGCAGGCTCAGGAGCACGCGGTGCGGGCCAGGGCCGAAGTTCTGGCCGCAGAAGCTCAGAAGGATGTGTTCAAGGGCGAGGGTCGACTCGCTCGGGCTCAAGGCCGGCCGGATCTCGCGCCCCAGCTTCGATCCGGCAGCCTCTTTCACGGCGTGAGAGAAGCCGGTGTCGGTTTGAGCATCACTCTTCCACTCTTTGATCATGGCCAGCGACGCTACCGCATTGAGCAGGCAGAGCAATCAATCCGAGCGCAGGACGATCGCATCTCCGCTGCCAGAAGTCAGGTTCGTCTGGAAGTGGAGCAGGCCATGGCGCGGCTCCGCACGGCGGACGCCGTGGTGCGGCAGTATCGAGAGGGTGTGCTGGACCAGTCCAGGCGTCTCCTCGACGCAACTCTGAGCGGTTTTCGTTCTGGCTTCTCAACCATCGCGGCTGTTGTGGAAGCGCAGCGGACCTATCGCGGTGTGCAGACGGAGTACGCCGATGCGCTGATCGAGCACGCACTCGCTCGGGCTGAGTTCGAGCGTGCAGTGGGCGCCGTCTCTGCTTCGCTCATCCCGGATACAACGCCGCGCAAGCCCATTCTTTCGGTCTCCCCCGCACCGTCTCCCGGCGCAGATTCAGGCAAGTAGGTAGACCCATGACCCCACGAACCCGATTTCCCCGACACACGCCGCTGGTTGTGGCCGGTCTGGCGGCCGGAGTAGCTGTGCTCCTCGTTTCCCGCGGACTTCAGGCCCGCGCCGAGCCGACGCCTCCCACGGCGGCCGCCGGTGAGAAGCATGCCGGCCCGGCCGAAGGAGTCATTCACCTGGAGCCGGAAACACTTCGACTTGCCTCGCTCAAGATCGAGCCGGCTTCGATCGGGTTGCTCTCCAGTCGCCTTGAGGTAACCGGGGTTGTGGAGTCGGATCCGTCGGGAGTCGTGAAGATCACTCCTACCGTCGCCGGCAAAGTGGAGTCGGTGAGGGTGAATCTAGGGGACTCGGTGTCGGCCGGAGCCGTGCTGGCGGAGGTCTCCAGCAACGAACTCGCCACGGCCCAGGGCGAGTATCACCACTGCAAACACCAGCTCACGTTTGCGGAGAAACATCTGGAGCGCCAGCGCCAGTTGGCAAAGCTCGGCGCCTTCGGGCGGCCTCGCCTCGAGGACGCACGCAGTCGGGCGTCCGCCACGCAGGGCGATGTCGAGGTCGGCAAAGCCGAGGTCCACTCCGCCCGAAGCAAGGTGGCGGAGGCCCGCGGCGAAGCGGCGGCATTAAGGAGCGAGATTGCCGCAGCCGATGCCGAGGTCGCCGGAGCTGTGGGCGCCGTGACGGAGGCCCAGAGCGGCGTGAGCGGATTGGGAGCGGCGCTGGTGCAGGCGCGGACCGCCGAAGCGGTAGCTCGAAGCAAAGTGGACCGGTACAGCCAGTTGCTCAAGGAAGAACTGATCTCGCGTCAGGATTGGGAGCAGGCGCAGGCGGAGTTGCAAAACGCTCGATCGGGGGTCGAGAGCGCACAGGCGAACCTGAGTCGCGGACAGGCCGGCGTGGACGCGGCTCGATCCCGCGTGAAGGCCGTCCAGGCCCGCCTCGGCGCCGCCCGGGAGCGGGCCCGTCAGGCCGAGTCCAGGGTCGAAGCCGCGCTCGCCCAACAGGCCCAGAGCGAGGCACGGGTTGTCGCGTCGGCCCGGGCGGCGGCGATTTCCACCGAGTCGTTGACGCGCGAGGAAGCGGTATTCAAGGGCTCCTACCTGACCTCGAAAGAGCTCGTGGAGGCGGAGACGGCGCGACTGGAAGCGGAGCACGAACTCGAGGCCGCAGAGACGCGGGTCCGCCTGCTGGGTGGTGTGCCGGGCGGTGGAAACCGAATTCGGGTGCGGGCTCCGATCTCGGGTCGCGTGACGGAACGTGCAGTGAGTCTGGGTGAGATGGTCACTCCCGAGCGGGCACTGTTCACCGTGGTTGACCTGAACAGCCTCTGGGTCCAGCTCAGCGTCTATCCGCAGGATCTGGCGCGCCTGCGGCTCGGGCAGCAGGTGACGCTGAGCGCCGACACGGCTCCGGGCGCCGTATTCACCGGCTCGATCGAGCATCTGGGCAGCGAGGTGGATCCGGCCACCCGGGCGACCCATGTGCGCTGTGTCGTGCGGGGAGCACAAGGCCTTCTTCGACCCTCCGTGTTTGTTCGGGGGGAAGTCCTCACCGCCAAGAGCGACTCTCGGGTGGTCGTGCCCCGCGACGCAATTCAGGACTTCGAGGATCAGCGAGTGGTCTTCGTTCCCGCCGGAGCGGAGGGAGAGTTCCGAGCCCGACCGGTCATTCCCGGCCGGACGGCTGGAGATCGGGTCGAGATTCTCCACGGGCTCTCGCCAGGAGAGCGGGTGGTGACCGGCAATGCATTCCTGGTGAAGGCGCAGGCGTTCAAGGCGGCAGCCGCCGAGGAATAGCTTTGAAGCTGGGACTTCTCCCGGAGGTACGCCCGTCGTGATTGATGCGATTCTGCTCTTCTCCATTCGTCAGCGGATCTTTGTGGTGCTCGGAGCGCTAGCGCTTCTGGCGGGCGGCCTGGTGGCGGCGACCCACCTTCCGATTGACGCCGTGCCCGACATC
>SXGS01019055.1_pt1 | contig 33274 bp, 30 predicted proteins | sample 3174681 | NCBI WGS metagenome assembly SXGS01 (sample SAMN11356861, study PRJNA531348) | freshwater metagenome | isolation source: freshwater sample F1-80 | place: China: Fuxian Lake, Yuxi | collected 2017-12-25
GGCTGCGGGTTAAACGATTTCGCTGCAACGACTTGTTCTTTCCACTGCAAATGAAAGTGGCGCTGTCCATCTAGATATAGTTGAACAGCGTCAATTGATTGATGTTGCCCATGAGCTGCAGCGAGGCTTGCAAGGCGGCTTGACGGGCGGTCAAATCGGATATGGTTTTGGCTAAGTCGGCGTCCAGTTCGTTGGATTCGACTTCGGTGAGCTGGATGATTTGATCGTCCGTGGTTTGCTGTGCGGAGTCGAGCGATTGTTGGCGAGCTCCCATAACTCCGCGAGCCAGTGACATGCGCAACAGGTCATCGTCGATGGCCTGAGCGATGCGTTCAATATCTTCGAAGTTGTTGGAATCGATCGCTTCTTTGAAGCGAAACAAACTGGTAAACGCTCCTTCTACTTCAACGCCGCTGACGTCCGTTCCTTGAATAACACTGTTCGTGCCTGACGCAACACCAACTGCGTCGATCGAACCACGCGGTACCAGACCGAGCCCGATGGCAGCTTGACTGCCACCGGGATTGGAAACGGAAATTTGTTGCGTACCGGAGACTGCGGTCAGGACCAGACCATTGCCGGTCGTGGCAAGCGAAGCGACCACGCGCAATGCGGGCGCGAAGTTATCGACGTGGTTGTTGATTCGATCCAGCACATCACCGACTGTTTGCACACCATCCAAGTTGATTTGTAGCAGCGATCCGTCGGTGCGCGTGATGCGGAGGTCGGGACCAGTATCCGTGGTGAAAATGCCTTGCCCAAAATTCAAGTCACTGACCAGAGTGGCCGTGTCAAAGGTGCGAATGCCGAGCGCCGATGCAAGATTGGAACCATTTTCTCCGATGCTCAGCGTTGTACCGCTCTCCACGCTTTGTAAAGTGAGATGTTGCCCGTTGGAGTCGATTTCTGCGATGACATTAGCACCAGTTCGATGGATTCCATTGATGAGATCTTCGACCGTCGACATACCGTTGGTGGCGATGGTATAAGTGCGATTGCCTTGCTGTAGACGAAAGCTGCTGCCGATCGTAATACCGCTGCCGTCTAATAACTGACTCAGAGGCGTCGCGGGGGTAACGATGGGGTTCAGGTCGGTACCTACGACAGGCGCGGTACTCGTGGACACTGACGTCAAAATTCCCAGTTCTGCTGCGGCGAGGCCCGCGCCGCTTTCATTGACTCGCAAAATCCCACCCAGCCCGTCGGTATAGTCGATTTGCAAGCCATTTCCAACAACGCTCACCAGCAGATCGCGAGTCCCTAAAGGTTCCGCCTCGATGGCTCGTTTGATGTCGTCCAGGGTAAACGCATTGGACAAGTCAACTTCGATCGTCGTGCTGCCATCTGATAACACAATGCCGCTCAAGTTCACACCCTGGCCGCCGTTCAATTCGGAGATACGTGTGTTCAGCGATGGAGTTGGGTTCAGGTCTACTCTACCGACAACGCGGGAGGATCGGACACCAAAGGCATCGTTGGCCGTAATGTTGGCGGCAACCATTGAAGCGAAGTCGGTAAACGTTTGGAGTTCGTCGCGCGTTCCAGTAAACGCGATCGAATCGGATTGAATGTCCAAAGGCGGCCGACCGACGCGCGATCCAGAGAATAAGTACTGATCGTGTAGCTTCGTATTTCCAATGTCCACTAATTTGCTGATCGCGGCGTCGATCTGCGCGAGCATCGCCTGGCGTTCCTCGGGAGAATTGGTGTTGTCCGCCGCATTAACCGTCAATCCACGCATTTCGTTGAGTATGGACTGGCTTTGTGCCAACGAAGTTTCGGACGCGGTGAGAACCGTTTGCGCGCTCTTGATATTCTCCAGCAATTGACCCTTGTACTCCAACTGGCGCTGGGCGGCCAGCGCCCGAATCGCGGCGCTGGGATCTTCGCTGGCCTTATTAATGCGGCGTCCAGTGCTGAGCTGTTCTTCCAACTTGTGGATCGCCGTCTGATCGTGATTGATTTGAAACAGCAATCGATGGCCAGCCAGCGGCTGGCTGGATCGCGATGCAATCACCGGATAGAAAGAGTCTGACATGAACGATTCCCGAACCTCTCAAGATCTGTTTTACAAGTTGACCAAGGTCTCCAACATTTCACTGGACGCTCGAATGACGCGGCTGCTGGCCTGGAACGCACGTTGATAGAAAATCATTTTCACGGCCTCTTCGTCCAGGTTTACGCCCGTGACGGCCAGGTGTTGTCCTTCCAGCACTTTGTAGAAATTTCTAAGTCCGTCGGTAATGCCGTTTTGAATGTTGATGTCTTGTGTCGTACTCACAACGATTGTCTCGTACCGTTGCTTGATCGATTGCCCATCCAGCGAATCCAAGGGAGCATCGAAGGCTTCGGCCAGACGCAGCGCATTATCGGTTCCGCCATCGACGCCGTTCAAACTGGCGGCAAACAGCCGATCATTTTCGATAATTTGCTCATTCACACTGATCGTGTCCGCAGACGTTCCTTGAAAGAAGGTATTGATACCTGCCGCAGCAAGAAATCCCGAGGTGTCGTTTTGAAATGCAAATCGCGTCCGCTGCGAATCGCTGACAATTGTCAGTTTACCTTCGGGCGATACCGACGCGGAAATCCCCGAGATCGCATTGATCTGATCGCGAACATCTTCCAATGAAGTATCGTCGGATTCTCCCAACAGTCTCACGCGAATGTTGTGGGTCTTGTTCAACCCAGTTTGCCGGTCGAGTACTTCGATTTCGAACGAGCCATTTTTGATCTCACCGAACAAACCCGCCAGGTCCAATGCGGCTGAAGAATCGTCCGTAGCGTTTGTACTGGTTACTGAGCTGAACGCTTCGAGACCCTGGCCTTGCGTGTGAATTGCGTTGAATTCTCGGATTAAGAGTTCGGCAAAGTCATCGATCTCGCCAGATTTTTCGGTCAACGTTGAAACTCGCGCATCGTAGAGTCCTCTTAACTTGCCAGAGGAGACGATCAATGGCGAGTCGGTATCCACAATGCGAATTTCCGGTGCGACCGTACTGTCCGACGACGCCAAGGCGTAAGCCACATCTCGCTGTAGGCTGTCTGAAACTAGAAATTCGCCGCCGACAAAAATCGAAACCGATCCGTTAGATTGTTCGACGGCCCGAATGTCGACCAACGAAGCTAACTGCTGCAATGACTGATATCGCTCGTCGCGCAATCCCACAGCATCGCTTCCAAGTGTTCGTCCTCCTTCGAGCTCGATGATGCGCTGGTTGAGCGCTGCGACACTCTTGGTTAGTCGATTGATTTCGTTGGCGGTACCGCGGATTTCACCGTCCAGCTCCTGTCCGATGGACCCCAATTGACGCTTGACGCTTGCCAGACCCCCGGCAAGTTTCTTAGCGCGCTCGATCACCAACCTTCTCAGCGACGGATTGCCGGGCTGGTTCAGTAAGTCGTGAATGCTGTTGGAGAACTCAGAAATACTCGAACTGATATCGGTGTCGGACAATTCGTTAAATACGGATTCCAAGCGATTGTAGACGTCGCCCACGGCCTCGCTGGCAGCCAATTCGCTGCCCATATCGCGCAATCGTTCAGCAACAAATGTGTCGATTTTCTGAACGACACCTACGGCGCGGACGCCGTAACCCATGAGAACCGAACCCACCAACACCGAAGGGCCGGACGTTTGTACCAGTTCCTGCCGAATGTACCCAGGAGTATTGGCATTGGCGACATTGTTGCCGGTGACCTGCAGACCCAGATCCGCGACCGACAAGGCATTGGCCGAATTACGAATGGCTGCAAATAGTGACATAGCCGCTTCTCACCGATCTGTTTCGAATCCCGAAGGATGCCGACGCAAGTTCCGCCGAGCGATCATGCGCTGGCGTCCAAGAGCTGGCCTGTGCGATTATCCGCCATTGGCGAATCGATATAAACGCTTGCTTCTGGTTTACCGTGAATCATCAAGTGCACTGTTTCGTTGGTCATTCGCGCACATTGGCTGACCAGCACCCAAGTCGCCAAATTCAATCGTTTTAAATGCGTCATTTGACGCTGAGCGGTTTGCACTAACTCGCGGAATTCCATCGACCGCCAGGCCGAGAGTGCTCGCGCGAGTTGGCTGACGCTGGACGATTGAGTCCCGATTACGTATTGCGATTCTTCCAACAGCGTTTGCCGCTGCTGGGCAAGCCCAGTGATTTCCGCGAACAATTCTTGTGCTGAAGCCGCATGTGATTCCAACTGACCATACTGACCTAACAAGAGTGTTTGCTCGTGTTCGGCTAACCATCTCGACCAACGCGTAGAAATTTCAATAACTTGCCCTAGGTAAGTTCGAACGGATAACTCGATGGTCTGATCTTGAGGTCGAGTTGGTGTCACGCGAGCCTCCTTTGCTGGCGAATTTATACGATGCCGAGATTCGCATGGCCCAAATCTCGATTTTGTGCCCAGACTGCCCACAACTGATTTGCCTGAAATCGAGGCGTATCAGAGAGTCTGCCACATCTACTCAATCGGCTCGACCGACAAAGGTGGATCAACTAAACCCGCTCGATCCCTTAGAATGCTAGCACTTTGCGATTGCAGTAATGCCAGCACTGTAGCGAGTCTCAATTATCCCTTGCCGAAGCTTTGCCGAGTTTTTCGTGAGTTGCGAATGTTGCGCATAGGAGTTTTAGAGTGGATTTGTGGAGGTGGATTGGCCGCGATTCCCGTCCAACAGATCCCTACGTCGCTGCTACGCGAAGGTTGGCTGATGCTCGCAGCCCTGAGCAGCGATTTGCAGTCAACTGAATTGCAAGTCGTAACCACGGTGGAACCACGGCTCGTCACCGCCCTACAAATTGATGCGCTGTCGAAAAGGGGTTGCCTGGTTCGACCATCACCTTGCGTCGGTGACGAAGCATTACCGTACTGGGCTGAAATCTTCCGCGAAGTTGATTGGCTAATCACTATCGCTCCCGAATGCGACGGTGTATTGGAGAGCTTGCTCGCCGAATTAACTTCGCGCGGCCGTCACTGCGTCAATTGTTCGGGAGAATTTCTCGCAAACTGCTGTGATAAACTTCGTACTAGCCAACGGCTATCGCTCGCGGGACTACCTCACCCCAAGACTATTTTATTGGGCGAGATCAGTCCAAGTTGGCTGCGCGAGCATGCAGAGCAAAGCGAATATTGGGCCGTGAAGCCTCGCGACGGAGCCGGATGCGGCGGATTGTTACGAGTCAACTCGAAGCAGCTCCAGGAACTGATCTCGTTGCCACACGATTTGAACCGATCCGGCAATTTGATCGTTCAACCCTGGCGAGCTGGGATTCCCTGTAGTCGATCAGCAATCGTAGATCGCGCAGGAAAATGCCATTGGTTGCCACTAGTAACGCAGACGCTCAGCTTGGCGGACGTCCCAAAGTACCTCGGTGGGAGTGTGCTAGCGCTTGGGCCGGTTCATGCGCCAAATGGTGAGAATATTCCAATTGCTCAAGGCACCAGGGAGACTGAATTCATTTCTGATGCTCAGTCAATAGCGCTTGATGAAATGCTTACGCAAGCAGTTAAGGCCATGGGTGCGACAGCCTTGGGCTGGATAGGCGTCGACCTACTCTACGACGACGCCTCGCCACATTGTCCCTTCACGATTATCGAATTCAATTCGAGGTTGACATCATCGTTCGTCGGCCTCACCGAATCCTGCGGTGGCGGCTTGGCGAAGCAGCTTGTCGCAGCAGCAACTGGCGAAGAAGTTAGGATTCCCAACCAGTGGTCAATTGTGCATTTCAACTGTTGATGCGAACAGTTCACGCCGGTATCCACCGTAACTGAATGCTAAAAATTAAAGCCTCTTCAGAGGAATTCGTGGAGCTGCGATCACTGGCTTGGATACTATTAACTCCGTTGCCGGTTTCGAGATTGAGAGGTCCGCGAATCAGACTGAGATGACCGTTCGAATCGCCTGTCGAACTAACGACGATCGAGTCATTACCTCCATGTGTGTCAACGGAAGTAGTGATGACAGGCAACGTATTGATGACTTGAACACTATCGGAGAATTCTCCGGTGTGCACGGAAACTCCACCAGCGAATTTTCCTTCAGTAGAAACATAATTTACTCCCGGCAGCAGCTCGCTGGATATTACATCGCTGGTAACTTTGGTGTTCAGCGCGATGGAACTGGCGGTTTGATCGACGGTGAGCTTGTTGTTGCCACTTCCGGCTTCGACCATCAATGGATCCGAGTAATCTGGTGTCAGCACATCGGAACCGGGCGCGCCTGGGTCAGCAGCCAGTACTTTGATCCAATCATTGTCGGCGCCAGTATCGATGCGTGTTGGTCCCGACCTTGGGCGAATCGACGATTCACGCTAACGACACGGTGTGCATGTTTTCGTGCGTTGGTCCCTGGCGATCAAGAATGCTGGCGACCAAATGGACTTCGTCGACTTCCATTTCAGCCACCGTTTCTTGGTTGAAGTTGGCGAGGATCGCAGCCAGCTCTTCGCCCTCGACGTCGTTAGTCGGCCGTCCGATAGTGATGTGAGGACGAAACGCTCGTCCCTCGCGTCGCACGCCGAATTCGCGCAGTGCTTCGTCGAGCCGTCCGTGGATCGTTAACAGTGGTTCGCAGTCCCCTCCAACTCCCAACCACACGACGCGCGGTTTGCCACGAGCAGGAAAGGTCCCGACTCCGCCGAGCGATACCGTGAACGGTGCGATGCCTTGGCAAGCGTCTTCCATCGAACGGCAAACGCTGGGTATATCTCGATTGTCGATGTCCCCTAGGAACTTGATGGTCAAGTGAGCTTGCGCCGGCTGAATCCACTTCACGTGGCGTACTTCGGACTGCAGCGAGCGAATGACTTGCGATATCGCTTCGATCGCCGGCGATATCGAGTTGATTGCGATAAAGGAGCGCGTACGTTCCATGTTGGGCACCTCAATCCTGTGTGGCGATGATTTCGTCCCAGAAAGTTCTGGTGCCATGATGTAAACGTGCACCGATTTGCGTGATTACTTTCATGCACAGATAATTGGCGCCTCGCGCGGCAGCCTGCGGCGCATAGCCATGCGTGATGCCGTACAAGAATGCTCCGGCAAACATATCGCCCGCACCGGTCAGGTCTTTGGGATGACATTTATAAGCGGGAACGTGCGTCGTCACGCCATCGAACGACACGAACGCTCCACCCGGACCATCGGTGACGACGCTGTTGGGGACAAGCCGACGAATTTGTTCGAAGGCCTCGTTCGATGAATTTGCTTTGGATACCGCCTGTGCTTCGGGGGCATTGCAAAATAGCAAATCGCTGTCCGACAGTGCTTCGCGAAACGCTTCACCAAAAACCTCGGGAATAAAAGCGTCTGAGCATGTCAAAGCAACTCTAGTTCCGTTGGCTTTAGCGATCTTGATGGCATCACGGATCGCTGTCTGCCCAGTTTCTGGATTCGCAAATACATAACCTTCGATGAACAACCATTCCGAACGCGCGATGCGGCTGGCATCAACGTGGCGGGCCGATAACTGGCTTGAAACGGCCAAGCACGTGCGCATCGTGCGCTCGGCGTCGGGAGTAATGATGGCGATGCAAGTTCCCGTTGTCTCGCCTACCAATACCGGATTGCCGATATCGATGCCAAGCTGTTCAAATTCTTCCGTGTAGTGCAGCCCATAACGGTCGTCGCCCACGCAGCCGATAAAGGCCGCGTTGCCACCCAACTGCGACAAGCCGATAATCGAATTAGCCACCGAGCCGCCACTGACCAATCGCAGATCGTGACTGTTGTCATGAAAGCGTTCCAGCAATGATCGCTGCACCTGGTTATCCACCAACTGCATCGTGCCCCGTTGGAATCCGAGCTTCGCAAACTCTTCGTCGTTGACCTCGAGAAAAATGTCCACGATCGCATTGCCCAGCCCACAGACATGAAACTCGCGCATCTCTAGTCTCCACCATTCCAAGCACTAAGAACGGTCGGATTATGGTGCAACCGCTCTCGCTTGGCTAGGTCCCGAAAACCTCGCCGTGAAAACTCATCAATTCAAATTCGGGGATGGTTCGAAAATCGAGTGGCTTTAGTTCCGGCTTGCAACTTGAAAAACGAATATGGCTGCACAAGTTCCTCACTTATCCAAACTAATCGTCGGTATTTACTGTTGATTGCGATTGATCATGATCACCAAGAAGATAATCAAACCGATCCCAATAGGTACCAGGATAAGCGCCGCTAGAATCAACAATTCCGCTAGTCCGATGCCCAACATTTCAAGGCTCCTAGTTTATGAGTGCATTTTTCAGCTTCAGGCAAACACGAGAATCGAAATGAGAATTCGACAATCGTTGTAGTTCGGTTGTGGCAACATTATATTTAGCAAACTCAAACAAACATTGGGTTGGCTTCTGCTCAGGGGAATTCGAAATGCATGCAAAACTGGCTCGACGAGAGTTTCTGTGCACCAGTCTGTACGCAACTGTTTGTGCGGCGAGTTGGCAAGCCACTTGTGGGCAAGACAAAAGCCAAACCTCCGAAAACTTGAGTTGGTTCAACGCAACTCAAATCGGAGTTGAAGGGAAAGGCTGGCGCGATACCGAACGCTATTTCGATCGCCTGCCGGCGCGTGCCAAGGACAAAGTGCGCCCGGAAGTTTGGAATCTCAGTCGGCATTCAGCGGGCATGTCGGTCCGTTTTCGTACTGATGCTGCTTTAGTTCAAACCCGCTACGCGTTGCTTTCGCCTCGTCTGGATATGAACCATATGCCTGCTACGGGAGTCAGCGGATTGGATCTGTACGCCCAGGACGAACAAGGGCGTGAGACGTGGCTGGCAGTAACTCAGCCGACGGACCAGAAGGTCGATGTCACCATCGCGCGCGAGATCGATCAACTTTCTTCCGGTGGCTTGCGAACATTTTGCCTTTACTTGCCGTTGTACAATGGAGTCGATTCACTGGAGATAGGAATTCCGTCGTCTGCGAAGTTCGAAGCGTTGGCTCCACGCGTGGATAAACCGATCGTGTTTTATGGTACATCGATCATGCACGGAGCTTGCGCATCCCGACCGGGTATGTCGATCACCGGCATCGTTGGCCGGAGGCTGAATCGATCGACGATCAACTTGGGCTTTTCGGGCAACGGTCGGATGGAGTCGGAGGTCGGGCAATTCCTGGCCGAACTCGACGCGTCGGTGTTTGTCATCGATTGCTTGCCCAACATGAACGGCCCGCAAGTCGCGCAGCGCGCCGAACCGCTGGTCAAGCAGCTCAAGGCAGCGCAGCCGAGTACACCAGTCCTGTTAGTCGAGGACCGATCATTTACCAACGCACGATTCAACCGGTCAAGGCGAGACCACCACAGTGCGAGCAGAGCGGCTCTTCAAACCGCCTACAAGCAACTGGTTGCCAGCGGCATCAAAGATATCTTCTATTTGGCAGGCGAAGATCTGCTGGGGCACGATGGCGAAGCGGCCACCGATGGTTCGCATCCGAATGACTTGGGGATGATGCGGTACGCGGATGCCTACGAACGTGTGTTGAAACCGCTGTTGGGATGAAAGCAAGAAGTTATCGCGCACATTTTCGCTCCACTAACCACAATACCGTTCAACGAACGTGGGATAAGCTTCCAGCTTGTCAACCTGTAGCGGAGTTTCGCCATTGCTTGCACAAGATATTGACAAGCTGGAAGCTTATCCCACGTTCGTTGAACGGTATTGCCACTAACCAAGCGTCCCGTCGTAATTGATCTTCGAAAACTGCTCGCAAGGGTTACTCACAACACGCCCACGAAAGGACATTCTCCGTACTGTAGTGCGATGCACTCAAGTGAATCCGCTTTGGAATGAAGCAACCGATCGGCTACGACCACCAACGTACAGTGCCGAGCCTGGAAAGGAATGGTAAACTCCCAGCGGCCGCTTGCCTTATATCTGCGCGCGTCGCTAGGATTTTATGCGGAGCAAACGCGGTAGGAACCGCTTTGTGGCTCGGCAATGCGTTTGGCAGCGCGGGCGACGATACGTTCGATGACTCGTAGTTTGCGAATCACGTTGACGCGATCTTCGAATCGGTCGAGCGAATTGCGATACTTCAAGTAGAACATGAAAGTTTCAGCAAAGTCTTCGCATGCATTTTGCGAAGCGTAATCGGTGATAAATTCCTGGCGATAGTATGCTCGGTACAGTCGTTTACGGCCAGATTCCGTGCGGCATCTCCGCAGGTCGGACTGATAGCGTCGCGAACGATTTAGGGATCGTTGCCATTCGCGCAGCGGCTTGGGGGACTCGGTGGTGTAGTTTGCTCCGAAGGTGCGTTCAAACCAACCTTCTCGAAAGTATCGAGGATCGAAGGTACGCCAAGCGTGCGCGAATTCGTGCCGAACCGTATCGGTCAACGTCATGCCTGGAACGTATGGCAAACACGGTGCGTCACGTGGCACATAGATAACACCTGGCTTGAAACCATATTTGGCCCACCAGCCAACGTAATCGAAGACGTACCCCTGCTCTCCTTTGCTGGGATAATCCGAAATATGAAGCTCGATATGATCCAAATACAATCCATCATCGAGCAGCCCAATTTCAGCGAGCTCGTTACGTACTGTTTGAAATGCGCGGTCAAAGTTCATGATCATTGCTTCAAGACTGTATGAAAACTGAATTGTTCGCCAGGAAACCACAGGGCCATGACCCAGAAAGGCCAAGAAGATGCGACCCTGCACCTTACAAACCGATGGAGTGGTTCCTCACTCCACAAGACTTAGTCTGTCTCATTGCCTCCTGCCAATCAAATGCCGAGTTTGAAAAATCGATTAAATCGATCCAGCCCCCACTAACGGAGATGCGTTGCCTGCTACATTGGCTAGAAAAATCATAAAAAAACCAACTCAAACAGGTCTCATGAGGGGCTTGCAAAACTGATGCGATCGGTACGCTGGTCATGCCGGGTACTGACAAAATGACAGATTGAACCAATTGGGGTTCCGGTTTTTTCTCGTTGAGACGTTTTTTCCGCGAGCTCTTTTGCCTGGCTCTTTTCCGCACATCACCCAAATAGAGATGGGTTATGCCTCGTTCGAGCGAATCGCCTCGACGAAAGTAGAATGAGTCGTTAGACTACTTCCCTTTCTGTTCGGTGCTAAAAAGCGATGAAAACTGGGTAATCGTTAGTGATTCTCGTCCTCAACAGCGGCGCTAGTGATGAGCAAATCGCCCACGTGGTCAGCCATGTGGAAGCGCTCGGTTTGAGTGCGCATGTGAGCCGAGGAACCTATCGGACGATTGTTGGAATCATTGGCGACGAAGACAAAACTCGGGAGCAACCTCTGCAGGCAATACCGGGAGTCGCAGAAGTTATACCCGTTCTTCCGCCGTTCAAGCTGGCCAGTCGGGACGCGCATCCGCAGGCAAGTATCGTGGACGTATCGGGCGTTAAGATTGGCGGAGGAAACCTCGCCATGATCGCAGGCCCGTGTTCGGTCGAAGAGCCTGATCGCATGGAACGGATTGCGGCGGCAATCAAGGCTAGCGGCGCGAACATTCTGCGCGGAGGTGCTTATAAACCGCGCACCAGCCCCTATGCGTTTCAAGGTATGGGTGAAGAGGGCCTGCGAGTTCTGCGCGACACGGGAAGAAAATTTAGACTGCCAGTGGTGACAGAGATTACCGATCCTCGCAACGTTGAATTGGTGGCTCAGTACGCCGACTTGATTCAAATCGGCGCTCGCAATATGCAGAACTTCGTGCTCTTGACCGAAGTAGGTAAAACGCGGCGCCCCGTTTTGCTCAAACGTGGGATGGCAGCTTCCGTTAACGATCTATTGATGAGCGCCGAGTACATACTATCGCAAGGCAATTCCGAGGTCGTCTTGTGCGAGCGCGGCATTCGCAGCTTTGACAATGCAACTCGCAATTTGTTCGATGTGGCAGCAGTTCCCTTGGTCAAGCGACTGAGCCACCTGCCGATTATTGTCGATCCCAGTCACGCCACGGGGCGTCCCGACTTGATCCCAGCTTGTGCCCTTGCAGGTCTAGCCGCGGGTGCAGACGGAGTGCACATCGAAGTCCACGATTGCCCACAAGTTGCCAAGAGCGACGGACCTCAGGCGTTGATTCCCAGCCAATATCATGAGCTAATGGCTCAAATGCGCAAACTCGCGGGTCTCTTCGATAAGCGTATTTCTCTTGTACCGGAGTAAGAATTTGAGAATCCCATTAATTGCAGGTAATTGGAAAATGAACCTGCTGCGCGAAAGCGGCCTCGTTTTGACACGTGGATTGATGGAGCGCATCCATGCGTCGAGCAACGTCGAAGTAGCGGTTTGCCCGCCGTCGATCTACTTGCGCGATGTGGGTGAAGCACTCAAAGGCAGTTCGATCGCACTGGGCGCCCAGAATATGTATCACGAAAAAGAAGGTGCGTTTACTGGCGAAGTCAGCTCGTCGATGTTGCTCGACGTGGGTTGCAAATATGTCATCCTTGGCCACAGCGAACGGCGCCAGTTCTTTGGCGATACCGATTCGACGGTGAACGCCAAGACCGTCGCCGCAATCGCGGCGCAATTGACGCCTATCGTGTGCGTCGGCGAAACGCTCGCCCAGCGCGAGAATGGCCAAACAGACTCGGTGATCACCCAACAGACGCGTGGATCGCTGGCAGGTTTGACGGCTCAGCAAGCCAGCAAATTAGTGATTGCCTACGAACCAGTGTGGGCGATTGGAACTGGCAAGAACGCCACGCCCGAGCAAGCCGAGCAGGTGCATGCGCTGATTCGCGGACTACTGCAAGAACTGTTTGGCAAATCGGTCGCCGATTCGATCCGCATTCAGTACGGTGGCAGCGTCAAGCCAGAAAATGCAGCCGAATTGCTAAGACAACCAAATATCGATGGTGCACTCGTAGGTGGTGCATCACTTAAAGCCGACGGATTCGCTGCGATTGTGGCGGCAGCTAATTGAAACATTTTTTAGGAAGTAACCCATGTTGTTCGGAGCGTTCTCGCAATATTTCTTTGGTCCCTTGATTTTCCTGTTGTCAATCTTTTTGATCTTGCTGGTACTGGTCCAACGCGGTCGAGGCGGTGGATTAACGGGAGCGCTCGGAGGCGCGGGCGGCCAAAGCGCCTTTGGTACCAAAGCAGGTGATCTATTTACGCGCATCACGATCGGTGTGGCCAGCGTGTGGATTTTCCTATGCGCGGCGGCTGTATTCACAATGCGGGAACGGGAACTGCCCGATACCGGTGGCGGTGTCGATGCCGTGCTAAACTCGCCCGGACCAGGCGCAAGCAGTGGCACAACAGAAACGCCCAGTGCAACCTCGACTACTGATGGCGCAGTTGGGACCGGCAGTGGCACTGGTGCGGCAACAGTTCCGGTCACGCCAAGTACAACGACGCCGCCAACTGGCAGCGCGGAGGCTGGGAAAGCAACTGAGACTCCAAAAGTAGAGCCTGCCAAAACAGAGCCTGCCAAAGTAGATGCACCCTCAGAAGCGGCAAAAACTGATCCAGCACCGAAAACAGAACTACCAGCAACCGAACCGGCCAAAGTGGAGCCCGCCAAAGACGCGAATTCGACCGCAACTCCAGCTCCGACCGCCGCACCTGCTGCGGAAACAAAGGAAACGGCTCCGCCAGCTAATAGCGCAGCGCCAAAAACTGGCACTACCGACCAACCCACTGCAGGCGGTACTTCAACTCCACCCGCCGCACCAGTTGAAGCTGGGACTGAAAAGAAATAGGAACCATAGCTATCGATACCGATCGGGTGCATTTGAATAACAGGGAACGCGTAGGCAAGCTCGGGTTCGTTTTAGTTTCAACTGTGCGGAAGCAACGCACGGTTGAAAAAAACATACATGTTAAAGGATTTTTAGTGTGTTATTGAGCATGACGGGCCAAGGGCAAGGACGCCGCATGCATGATCATTCCGATATTCGGGTGGAGGTTCGAGCAGTAAATAATCGGTTCCTGAAAGTTCAGCTCCGTACGCCAGACGGACTGACCAGTCTCGAACCGCAGATTGAAAACGTGGTGCGACAATCGCTGAAGCGAGGTTCGCTGCAGATGTCGGTGTTTGTAAGTTATGTAGCAACTGCGAGCGATTTTCGATTGCAAGAAGTTGCCATTGAAAGTTACCATCGGCAATGCCGAGGGCTGGCCGAACGCCTCGGGATTTCGGCTGATGTCAGCATTGGACAATTGCTGGTCTTGCCTGGAGTCATGCAAGAAAAAGATCGAGGGCTGAGTGAATCGAACGAGGAATTGGTTACGACTGTCCTGGCCACCGTGCGCGACGCACTCGAATGCCTGAATCGCATGCGCCACAGTGAAGGCGCGGCGATGGCCGACGAACTGCTTCGGCAGCTTAGAATCTTGCAGGAGTTAATTCGGACGATTGAACTACGATTACCCTTGGTTGCTGAAGAATATCGGGAGCGATTGAGGAACAAACTGCAACAAGCGTTGGCGGCTATCGGTGCTGATGTTCAGCCGAGCGATTTGATTCGCGAAGTGCAGTTGTTCGTCGAGCGCGCCGACATTCGCGAAGAAATTGTGCGGCTACGCAGCCACAATCAGCAATTCGAATCCTTATTGCAGGAACCGGAAAGCCAAGGTCGTAAATTGGATTTTTTGGTGCAGGAAATGTACCGTGAAACCAACACGATCGGTTCAAAAGCAGCCGATGCAGAAATCACTCAGCGAGTGGTGGATGCAAAAGCCGTGATCGAACAAATGCGAGAACTGATTCAGAACGCGGAGTGAGGTTTGTGACCAATCGAGGACGCCTGATCATCCTCTCGGGCCCGTCGGGGGCTGGCAAGTCCACGGTTCTACGCGAACTGCTGGGCACTTGTGATTTGCCGTTGGTCCTGAGCATATCGGCGACCACCCGAGCACCTCGACCGGGAGAGTTGGATGGTCGCGAGTATCATTTCGTCGATCAAGATACTTTTCACCGATTGCGTCAGGAGAACCAATTCCTGGAGTGCAAAGAAGTTTTCGGCAGAGGAGACTGGTATGGCACGATGCGCCGAGAAGTGAATCGAGGGTTGGAAGAAGGAAAATGGGTGATCCTAGAGATTGATGTGCAAGGTGCCTTAACTGTACAAGAGCAAGTACCCGAAGCGATCAGTTTTTTCGTGCACCCTGGATCGCTGGACGAGTTGGAGATTCGTTTGCGAAGACGCGGAACCGATAGCGACGCCTCGATCACGCGGCGATTGGAAGTTGCGGCAGAGGAGATGAAAGCAATTCCTAGATACGACCACGAGATAATCAATCTTCGCTTCGAAGACACTGTGAAAATAATCTGCGACAAATTACACCAATACGTTTCATAAAGGTAAGACGCGATGCTGGAAGATCTAAAAGAAGAAGCGATCGTCAACAAAGTAGGCGGCCGTTTCAAACTCTCTACGTTGATTCAAAAACGATTAGTGCAGCTCAATCGCGGTAGCCGACCGCTGGTGGAGCACCCGCCGGAAAACAAAATGGAAGTAGTCCTGCAGGAGATTCTGCAAGACAAGATTTTTCTCAGCTCGGCCGGTGAGCTGTCGGTCGTTGGGGAACCAGAAGGTGGCGAACTGCTGGACATGGACAGCTTCGATCTATGAGTTCCGCGCGGGTCGTCGTTGGAATCGCCGGAGGCATTGCGGCTTTCAAGACCGCGGCGGTGGTTAGTCGTCTGGTCCAGTCGGGCTGCGAAGTCGATGTTGTGTTGACTCGCGGCGCACTGCAATTCATCGGACCGGCAACGTTCGCCGCGCTGTGCGGCCGCGCTCCGGTCATCGATTTGTTCGACGCGCGATTTCCGCTGGGGCCACATATCGAGCTGGCCGACAGAGCTGACTTGATGCTGGTCGCCCCCGCGACAGCTCGAGTGCTCGCCAGTTGCGCACTGGGCTTGGCAGACGACCTACTGGCCACGCTCTATTTGAATTGCCATTGTCCAGTGGTCATGGCACCGGCGATGAGCAGTCCTATGTGGGAGAAAGCTGCTGTGCGGCGCAACGTCGAACAATTGCGCGCCGATGGCGTGCGCATCATCGGCCCTGCCAGTGGTTGGCTGAGCTGCCGCAAGACTGGCGAAGGACGCATGGTCGAACCCGACGAAATACTGGCGACCATCAACTCGATTTTGCAAGTCAACGCATAACGGCTATGGCCAGAATACTCATCACGTCAGGGCCGACTCGCCAGTATCTTGACCCAGTGCGTTATTTAACCAATGCCAGCAGCGGTCGTATGGGCGCTGCGCTAGCGGCCGCTGCGCTTGCTCGTCACCACGACGTGATCATAGTTAGTGGCCCGGTCGCCGTGGAATATCCTGCCGCAGCGCGCGTCGTAGACGTGGATACCACTGACGATATGTTGCGCGCTGCTGCCGCGGAATTTCCTCGGTGCGATGGCTTGATCGGCGCCGCGGCCCCGTGTGACTATCGACCTCGCAAAGTTAGCGAGCAGAAAATTGCCAAGTCAGGCCAGCCGCTGCTATTGGAATTGGTCGAGACCGACGACATAGTCGCCACTATCGCCAAGCACAAGACAGCTAATCAATGGGTTGTCGGATTCGCTTTGGAGACGGAAGACCAGCGATTTCGTGCCATCGTCAAAATGCAACGCAAATGTTGTGACATGATGGTTTCCAACAATGTATCGGCAATTAATTCCCTGTCGAATGATGTCGAGATCCTGGCCGCGGACGGAACAACGATCGCTCGCGCGACGGGCGACAAGCAATTGGTTGCCGATGCTATTTTGGCGGCCATTGACCAGCGATTAATAGCCGGAGGACGCAATGTCGGTTTCCACAATCAATAACCCGGATGCGAGCGACTCAGCTAATCACAACTCAACCGAAATGGATTTGACGGTTCGATTGGGAAGATTGGCACTCAAGAATCCTATCCTCGTTGCGTCAGGGACGTTTGGCTATGCTCGCGAAATGCAACAATTGGTCGACTTGAGTTCGCTCGGGGGAATTATTCCCAAAACGATTACGGTCCAACCCCGACTTGGCAACGCGCCTTGGCGAACTGTGGAAACGTCCGCTGGATTACTGAATTCGATTGGCTTGGACAACGATGGAGTCGATGCCTTCATCGCGACGCACCTCCCATTCTTGAGTTCGCTGAATACAGCTCTGATTGTAAGTGTTGCTGGCAAGAGCCGAGACGAGTTCGTCGCGCTGGCACGCCACATTGATGAAGCGGGTGGAGCCGATGGCCTGGAACTGAACATTTCCTGCCCCAACGTATCCGGAGGAGTGGACTTTGGCACCGATCCTCGATTGTGCTTTGAAGTGGTTAGCTCAGTGCGACAAGCATGCTCCTTACCCGTGATCGCCAAACTGACGCCCAACGTCACGCGTATCGTGGAAATTGCTCAAGCGGCCGCCGACGCTGGCGCCGATGCAGTGTCGTGCATCAACACGCTGCTCGGAATGGCCATCGATTGGCGCAAACGGAAACCGATGTTGGGAAACGTTGTCGGCGGTTTGAGCGGACCGGCTATTAAACCAGTCGCCTTGCGCTGCGTTTATCAGATTGCGTCCAGCGTCAAGATTCCCATCGTGGGAATTGGCGGAATCGCGACTATCGATGACGTTATGGAATTTCTCGTCGCTGGCGCAAGTTGTGTTCAGATTGGGACTGCCAACTATTACGATCCCACGGTCAGCCAGCGGTTAGTAAATCAGCTTCCGGCGGCACTGGCGGAAATCGGCGCGACCCAAATCAGCGACGTTGTCGCTTCAATACGGAGGAACTGAGTCAAATGCGCGTACTTTCGGGAATACAACCGACCGGACGGTTTCATTGGGGCAATTACTTTGGCGCCATTCGACAATATATCGATCTCCAGCACGCTCACGATGGTCTCTATTTCATCGCCAATTTGCACGCTTTGACAACGATTCGCGAACCCGAGTTGCTGCGCAAGTTGAGCCGCGACGCGGCGCTGGACCTGTTGGCTTTGGGGCTCGATCCTGATAAAGCCACGCTGTTCTTGCAGTCGGATGTTCCAGAAGTCTCGCAGTTGTGCTGGATTTTAATGACCGGCACGCCGCTGGGATTGCTCGAGCGCTGTCACGCCTACAAAGAGAAGAAGGCCAAGGGGCTATCGGCAGACGCGGGATTATTCACTTATCCTGTGCTGATGGCTGCGGACATACTGGCATATGACGCCAACTGGGTACCGGTCGGACAGGACCAAGTCCAGCACATCGAAGTTTGTCGCGATATCGCCACCAGTTTCAACCATCACTTCGGCGAAGTTTTTGTGTTGCCTGAAGCTCGCGTATTGGATTCCGCCGCAAAGGTACCCGGCATCGACGGTGAAAAGATGTCCAAAAGCTATGACAATACGATTTCGATGTTCGAGGATCCCAAAGCGATCCGCAAAAAGATCATGCGCATCCAGACGGACAGCCGCCCAATGGAATCGCCCAAGGACCCCGAGACCGATCACCTGTACCAGCTATTCAGTTTGTTTGCTCCACCCGAAAAAGTCGCCGAGATGGCCGTGCTCTATCGGCGAGGCGGGTTTGGCTACGGTGAGATCAAAAAAGCACTAGCAGACGCTGCCGAGCAATATTTCAAACCCTCACAAGATCGCCGCGCCGAATTGGAGACCAGGCCCGACACAGTCACCGATATTCTCGTCGCTGGCGCTCAACGAGCCAGAAGCAAAGCCGCCGAAGTACTCGCCCGAGTCGAATCAGCCTGCGGGATTCGCGCTCCTAAATGAGCAAAAAAAATCGACTCGAATTAGTGTGCCTGGTAACGTTGTGAGGCGTTAACGAGAGCGGGCGTCGGCTGATTGAGGGTACGCCAGAATCAATTCGGGACGACTCTTTCGGCCTGCCCTAAAGTCGGCATTCCACACCAGGCTGCGGCTCAATAGGCACTGTAGGTCTCCGTCCAAGCCGCGAACTGACACACTTTGACGCCAGCGTTTGTGTTAGAATATGTGGTCGCATTAGGTAGGCTAGAACGGCTTGCTCTTGGGAGGGTGTAATTCGTGTCAACTACAATGAATCGGCGATCGATTGTGAAGGCTGCCACGGGCTTGGCAGCTGTGGGAATGCCGCGATGGTTCGTTGAAGATGCCGTATTTGCTCAGGATGTGAAACTACGCAGCGCGAATGACACTCTCGCGATCGCGCTGATTGGCTGTGGAGGCCGTGGGACCGGTGATGCTCGACAGGCGGCGAAACATGGCAAGATTGTGGCGCTCTGTGACGTTGACGACGAGCAGCTCGGCAGAGCCAAGCTGGCGTGGCCCGACGCGACCGCTTACAAGGATTTTCGCAAGCTGTTGGAACGCAAAGACATCGACGTTATCGTCAACGGTACACCCGATCATTGGCATACTTTGGTCAACATGGCGGCGATGAAATCCGGCCGAGATGTCTACAGCGAAAAACCGCTGACGCTGACAATCGACGAAGGCAAGCGATTGGTTCAAGTCGCACGCGCCACCAACCGCATTCTCCAGACTGGTAGTCAGCAGCGCAGCGATGCGAATTTTCGATTGGCCTGCGAGTTGGTCGTTAACGGGCGCATCGGGCAACTCCAGCACGTCGACGTCTGGCTGCCGCATGGCCGTCGCGAAGGTCCCTTCAAGCCGTCGGTGACACCGGGCAATCTCGATTGGGAAATGTGGCAAGGGCAGACACCGAAGGTCGATTACGTCAAGGAGCGGACACACGTCACGTTTCGGTATTGGTGGGAGTATTCGGGCGGGACGATGACTGACTGGGGCGCACATCATCTGGATATCGCATTGTGGGGAACCGGTTACGAGAGAAGTGGTCCTGTCAGCGTCGAGGCCAAGCCTCTGGTGAAAATGATTCCGGGAGGCTTCACAGCGCACAGCGAGTACGAAGTCCACTACACCTATGCGAATGGAGTCACGCAGACTTGCATGAGCACGACTGCGAACGCATGGAATGGAAGCGTTCTCAAACCCGATGGCCAACAGCACGGCGTACGCTTCAATGGCAGCGGTGGCTGGATCTTCGTCACGCGCGGCAAGATTGAAGCGAGTGATCCGAGCCTGCTGAGCACACCTCTGCCGTCGTCTGCCCAGCGTTTGGTTGCGAGCGACGATCATATGCAGAATTTCTTTGACTGCGTTCGCTCGCGAAAGAGTCCCATTTGCGACGCCCAGATCGGCCATCGCTCGGTGAGCGTTTGCCATCTAGGTGTGATTGCCCTGCGTCTGGGACGCAAGCTAGCCTGGGATCCCGCCAAGGAAGAATTCGTCAACGATCCCGAATCCAATCAGTGGCTATCTAGAGAGATGCGCGCTCCGTGGACATATGACTTGACCTGACGAGGCCCAGTCGTGGCGCAATGGACCATTGATCACGACGTCTGATCAAACAAATGTGTCCTACCAATGCTCAATGATCGGAGTAATTGGCGTGGCTCATAGTAAGGCGAGCGGCAGATAGTTTCTTACCAATACAAGCCCGAAGCGCAAGCGAGTGTATGCCAGGATTGACGCACTCGCTTGCGCATCGGGCTTGTATTTCGCTTAGGCTCCCATCTGCCGCTCGCCTAAGGCCGTAAGCACTTTCATCAGCCGGTCGGCTTTCACGAGTTGACCTTGTCCGAAGGGAAACCATGAAGACAACAATAATATCCACACTTCTAATTGCTGCGATTTTTTCCATCTCCTCGAATCATAGTTGGGCGCAGCAGACCGGGACGGCTAAGGAGATTGAAAAAGTCATCGAGGACTTCTTCAACGCAATCTCCGCTCGAGATGTTTCGGGGGTGCGTAACGTGTTAGGAAAGCGATTCGTGGCAATGGACGTGGTGACTGAGTCAGGAAAAAAGAACTCCAGAATCGAGGTCTTGGACACGGCCAACAGCGAGAAGATACTGCCGCCCGAAGGGAATACAGATATGGCTAACCTCCGCGTGTCATCGCTGAAAGCGGAGTTTTCAGATTCGAATCCCACTGTAGCGATTTCGTCATTCGTCGCGTCACGTCCACTGACGGAAACGGAGCTCGAAGGGCTTAGGAGTACCTTAGCAATTGATCCCAAGAAATTGGATGATTTGGGAGTAGATCCCGCATTCTCTACAGTTCGGCGAGCACGCATCAAGAAGTGGGTGTCGGAAAAGAAATTTCAGGTTTCCATGTTTGCCATGCTGGGACGGCAGGATGGCAAATGGAAGATTGTCTGCATGTCTTTTCCTGAATGATCCGAGATGCACTGAAATTCGCAGCCGAACAAAGGCAGAAACGTTTCCCTGCGCCCTCGCCAGATCGCCGAGCTTGTCGATACCGTCTAAAGCGCGTCCGCAAACCGTTGATTAGCATATACTAATTGCTCCAGAGTGCCAGCAAACGGTTCCAGCAGGCGAGGCGATCATTCCTACAACACGATTATCACTCCTGGAGCGATTGCGGACGCCTGGCGACGGTCAGGCCTGGGGGCAGTTTGTCGATCTGTATACTCCGCTGATGATATTGTGGGCCAAGCGACTTGGATTGCAGGACGCGGACTCAGGCGATCTCGTTCAAGATGTGATGACACAGCTCGTGCGCGCCTTTCCGAATTTCCATTACGACCAGGACGCGAGCTTTCGAGCTTGGCTCAAGACAGTGTTTCTCAATAAGCACCGCGAGATGTCGCAAACGCATACCAACCACGATCGGCGAGCCAAACATGCTCGACCAAATCGCTGCTCCGGCCGATCAGGCTGAGGAAGCTGAGGACCGCAAGTTGCTTATTCAACGCGGACTCGAATTGATTCGCGACGAATTCTCGCAATCGGTATGGGAGGCGTTTTGGCAATACGCTGTCTGTGGCCGATCACCCACCGAAGTCGCTAACGAACTTGGCCTGCGATTGGGAACCATCTACTCGTCAAAATCCCGAGTACTCAATCGATTGCGTTTAGAAATCGGATTCGTGCCGGAGTGAGATCTTGATGGACGTAAACTGGCTTGGAAAAACTGGGTTGAGGCTTTTCCAAGCATTCAAAGCAGGTATGCTTTGAATCCCGCCTGCTCAAAGTGGTGATCGGCAGTGAATGCGTCCTTCAATCCAAGTTCTTCCAAAGCGATTATTGAAATGCAATCGGTCAGCGACCAGTCTTTGTCGGGACGATTTTTGAATCGTGCAACACCTGCGTTGAAGAGTTCATGACTGCTCGGGAGAATCGTGGTCTGAGGGTCAGCCCGAAGGCTTCGCAATAACTCAACGAAGATTGCCCGATCACTAGCTCGTGATAAGAAGTTGCCGGTTTCAATCAGTACATATTCTGTGGTCACGAGCGGTCCCTGATACTGGCTCGCGAGTTCCACCGCCTTGGCGTGGAGCGAGTCACGCGGACTGACCAACGCCACATAGAATGACGTGTCGGCGAAGGTAGACGTCACTGTTTTGGATGCCGATAGAGATAATGATCGATGTTGCTCGCGGCATCTGGCGGCAATCCTTGGGCTGTCCCCACAACTGATTTGAGTCGATCGAGCAATGTCGTCGGTTTTGATTCGGTTTGGCTATCGACGATCTCAACGGAGACAGCCAAGCCTTCGGTCAACGGAATGGGGTCATCAAGTACAATCACACCGTTTCGGACGTGCCCGGATACCACCATGACTCTACCTTGTGTTCCATTGAGTTCTTGATTTTCAACGGCGGACGATCACCGTTAGTATGTCAACTTGTTGTTGTCGTTGGCATTCGCCTAACGATTTCAAATACGACGCAGGCAGTGAGTTGATTCTACCTTGACTGGTCCAATATACAACTTCCTTCGAATGACAATGATCGTGGGAAATCATTTGGACGCCTGCGAGTATTGCGCGCGGCTGGCTGAGGAAACTGGATACCATCCATGGAGAAGCCAGCATCAAGCCCTCGAACGGGCCGAAAGTATCCCAAATTGCGGGACAAGATCCGCGTTGTCATCGAGTAATTCGATCATGCCAATAACGGCGACTACGGTCGACAGCGATTACGTGGCCGTGACAAACGGGACGGTTACCTTCGGTGCTAGCTCGACAGGCAACCAGACGGGTGAATGTAGCCGTCAACGGCGACTACAGGCTGGAACTCGACGAACAACTGCAAGTCCAACCAATACTATCCGAAGCCAACAGGCGTTTGGAAGCGATTGGAGCGCACACCGACGCGTCAGGAAGATGCGGCCGAACAAGTTACTGCCGTTGTCGATCAACTGAACCGGCGCACGACGTTTGCATACGATTTGCTGGGCAATCGGACTCGCATTGTCAATGCAAAAGGGGATGCGACGGCGTTTGCCTATAATGCCCGCTCGGAAGAGATCTCGACGACCGACGCTCTTGGTCGCGTCTCACGCAAAGAATATGACTTGTTGGGAAGAATCACCAAATATATCGATCCGGTTGGCAAACTAGTTCTGTTGACTTACGACGACGAAGGGAACGAATTGTCCAGGACCGATCGCCGAGGGAACACCAAACGCTTTGAGTACGACGCTCTCAATCGCCAGACGAAATCGATGGACGAACTGGGAGGAATCACACAATTTGTATACGACTCAACCAGTCAACAACTCTCGCAATCTGATCCGCTCGGTCGCGTAACGCGCTTCGCCTATGATGCCTTGGCACGAGTTACCTCAGCTACAGACCCAAACAATCAGGTAACGAATTTTACTCACGATCCGGTTGGCAATCTGATCCGTACGGTCGATCCTCTTGGCCGCATCGAGACGTCTGAGTACGACGGTGCGAATAGAATTGTCAAAAGGACCGATGCACTGGGTTTTGTTTCTCGCTTCGAACACGACCTCAATGGCAACCTCGTTCGCAGCGTCGATCCGCGCGGTAACGAAACTCGCCACCAGTACGATGCGCGCGACCTGCGCACCAAGAGCACCGATGCGCTGGGTAATGTTTATGCCATTGCGTACGATGCCGCCAGCCAAGTAACCAGCCAGACCGACGCCCTCAATCGCACGACGAACTACGTTTACGATCTGCTCGGAAATGCCATTCGCATCACCGATCCGCTCGGAAATGCGGTCAACTACGAATACGACGCCGTGGAGAATCGCGTTCGATCCATCGATGCTCGCGGCAACATTACCATGACCGAGTATGACGCGCTCGATCGCAGCATCCGGTTGATCGATGCCTTGGGTAACGCAACCACTCTCGCTTACGACGAGAGCGGCAATCAGACCAGCGTTACCGATCGACGTGGTCATACAACTAAGTACGCGTATGACGCTCTCAATCGGCAAGTCAGCCAAACCGATGCACTTGGCAATGCGCGGCAATTGACGTACGACGCTGCCAGCCAACTGACGCGTCTGGTGAACGAAATCGGTGAGAAAACCGACTACGTCTACGATTCTCGTGGCAACGTTACCCGTATCACCGATAACGCCGGCAACGCAACTTCTTTCGCCTATGATGCGGTATCGAATCGTGTGAGCGTAACAAACGCCAGAGGATTTGCTTCACGCGCGGAATTTGATGCACTCAATCGCCCCGTGGCCACGGTCGATGCACTGGGAGGACGAGCGACGCGAGCTTATGACGGTTCGAGCAACTTGATCGAAGCCATTGACGAAAACGGTAATCGTACGGTATCCACATACGATGTGCTCAACCGTGTTGCGACCGTAACCGATGCGTTGGGAGGTGTAGTACGTTACGCATACGATTCCGTTGGGCAACTTCTTCGTCAGACCAATGCGCTCGGCGACAATCGCAGCTTTACTTACGACACTATTGGTAACATCGTCTCGCTGGCGGACGAGGCGGGCAATACCAGTACCAGCACGTACGATGCTACCTATAACATGATCAGTACAACGAACGCCGAGAATCACACCACGCGGTACGAATATGACGCTCTCAATCGGCGAACCAAGTCGATCGATGCACGAGGCAAAACCAGTCTCATAGCCTATGATGCGGAGGGCAATCAAGTTTCCTTTACCGATCCTCGCGGCAATACGACCCGAACGGAATACGATCAACTCAACCGAGCGTTTCGTTCGATCGACGCCGCCGGTGGTATCAGCTCGCAAACGTTCGACGGGCTCGACAGAGTTTTGACTGCGACTGATGCTCTCGGCCGGGTTTCCAAGTTGACTTACGACGTCTTTGGCAATCCGCTAACGCAAACCGACGCTCTCAATCAAGTGACGAACTTTACTTACGACACACTGGGTAATCGCATCTCGGTCACCGATCCGCTTGGTAGAAAAATAGAGTTTTCTTATGACGGCAATGACCGGCTAGCACGGACGACGGATCCGCTAGGGCGCACGACCGATCGAAATTACGACGCGAAAGGCAATGTTGTCGCGGTCACTGATCCACTGGGAGGTGTTGCGCGCACGACCTTCGATGCACTGGATCGAGTCACGCGGATTGTCGACGCGGCTGGAGGAACTACCACGCGGACGTACAACGCCGTTGGATTCCTGCTGTCGCGAACCGACGCTCGCGGAGCGGCATTTCAATTTACCTACGATCCGGTGGGAAACATTTTAACGGCGACGGACGCACTGGGTCGAATCACTCGCTTTGCATACAACAAGGTTTACAGCCAGTTACAAGCGACCGACGCATTGGGGCAAATTACTCGCAACGAATACGACGAACTCCAGCGACGAATTCGATCGATCGATGAACGCGGTTTTGCGACAAACTACGCGTATGATGATAACGGTAACCTGCTGACGATCACCGATGCATTAGGAAACGCCACTAGTTACGTTTACGATACGCTCAATCGGCAGGTCAGCGAAACGAACGCTCTGGGCAAGATCCGTGCGTTTACATACGACGCAGTGGGCAACGTAACGGCTCGGACGGATCGTCTCGGTCGGCGCATCGAGTTTACTCACGACGCTCTCAATCGTCAGGTCGCTGAAAAGTGGTTTAACCCGGGTTCGGCCACACCGGTCAATACAATCACCAGCACGTTCGACTCCGCCGGTCAGTTGACGACGATTGCGGATGTTAACTCCAACTTTAGTTATACATATTCCAATGCGGGCGAGCGTACCAGCGTTTCCAACGCGGGAACTCCGAATCTACCGACCGTGGTCATGGAGTTTGCCTTCGACGCGCGCGGCAGCGCGGTCAAAATGACTGAAAAGATCAACGGAACTACGGGCGCGGTCACCGACTACGTGCGTGATGTGCTGAGTCGAGTTACGCGAATGACTCAGACCGGCACCGGAGTGACTACCAAGCGAGTTGACTTGGGGTACGATCCGCTGGGCTTGTTAACCTCGGTAGATCGCTTCAGCGATGCCGCCGGTAACAGCAGTGTGGCCAAGAGCAGTATCAACTACGATCTGGTTGGCGAAACCACCAACATCCTTCACCAACGCGGCACTACGACGATCAACCAGTTCACCAACACGTTTGACAACCTCGGTCGGTTGACTCAGCAAAGCTCTAACGATGGTTCGAACAGTTTCACGTATGACGCCACCAGCCAACTCGTCAGCTCCGATTTCGCCAACCAGCCGGACGAATCGTTTTCTTACGACGCAACGGGGAATCGCACTGGCGGCGGCAACACGGTTGGGACGAACAATCGTCAGTTGTCCGATGGCGCGTTTAATTACGAATACGATGATGAAGGAAATCGCATTCGCAGAACGGAAATAGCCACCGGTACAATGACGGAATATGGTTACGACCATCGCAATCGAATGATTTCGATGACGATTCGAGATTCGGCTGGCACCGTCCGCACGCAAGCGGCGTATACCTACGACGTCTTCAATCGGCGCATGGCCAAGCGAGTCGACGCGGACGGTGCCGGTCCGCAAACTGCCACGACCACGCAGTTCATCCACAACGACGATCAGATCGTATTGACCTTTGACGGCTCGGGCAATCAAACTCGCCGCGTTCTATCGGGAACGGTGATCGACCAGGTCTTTGCCGAGGAAACGCCAAGCGGCACGCTATGGTCACTGGTCGACGAGTTGGGGAGCGTTCGTGACTTGGTCGATAACAGTGGCAACCTCGTCGACCATCACGTATTTTCCAGCTTCGGCGAGATCACGTCGCAGACTGGTCCGTCGGTTGATCATCTGTTCAGCTTTACTGGCCGCGAGCTGGATGCCGAGAGTGGATTGTATTATTTCCGCAATCGTTACTTCGACTCCAAAGCCGGTCGATTCATCAGTGAAGATCCCAGTGGATTTGCTGGCGGCGACACGAATCTCAATCGGTATGTCGGTAACAACCCAACAAACGCCACTGATCCACTTGGGTTGGCTGAGAGCAACTTGGTTCAAATCTTTAATGACCCAAAAGCGCTGGCCAGAGCGGGTGAATTAATTCAGCATCGCATAATTCTCGCGGACAGACTCGAAGCAACTGGACTGACCCAAGTTGGGATCCAAGAGTTGCTAAAGAAACTTGATGACCTGATTGTCGCTAATAGATTCAGCGATGCACAGCACGAGCTCGACACAAAAAAATTCATAGTTGAAATTATAAAAAAACAACAAGAAGATACTGAGGACTTGGAGCAAGGTTATATTCGCAGTCGAAACAGATATGTTCGAAAAGCGGAAGCCAGGGCGAAAGAGTTGCAGAGAGCCACTGATGTTGCCAGCTTGGGAGATAACAGCAGTAATCGAATCGTCGCGGATGGCGGAGGAGACGGAGGCGGCGGTGGCCCAGGCTTCGGTGGTGGACAAGCAATTGGAATCGTTCAGGTTGACGGCGAGCAACAGCAGAACCAAGCGCAGGGCGACCTTCATTTGACGCCAGAGAAAGCGAAACAACTTGAGCGCGACAATTTGCTGGTTGATATTGAGTCCAGTAAAGCACGATTGGCGAATGAACAAGCGATTGAGGAATGAAACCGGAAAAAGCTAGAAAATTCGCAACTGGAAAGGTTCCGCAATGCCATGCGGCAAGAGGAATTGAAACAACAGCTCGAACAATTGGTGGCGGCTAATGCTCCAGGGTTTTTTAGTTTTCCTGGTCTGACGGCACTGTTTATCGATCCATTCACTAAAGGAATTCAGTTAGAGACATTGGACGAAAGAAATGCACGCATTCGTCGCGAAATGAGAGCCACATTCGGCGAGGTAGCGGACGATATCGCTCATCTATTGGTTCCTTTTTACACAACGGTTCGAAAACTGTCATCTGATTGCCCTGGGGATCGGTTGACCATCGAGGACTTGTTATTCGACACACTTGCCCGATACGCTACGGTCCGGTACGGCCAGCATCTTAAGCAGGTCGCAAAGGGAACCCCTCGCCGGGTAGAAACGATCAATGGTAAAAAATACTTTAACGGCAAACCTGTCACTCCAAAAATTCAATCCATTCTCAACGAATTGGACGAGTTGGAAGCAGCCGCCCGCCGCAAACGAAAAAATGAAGGAGAAATCGCCAGAGACCTTGAATTTGATTCCAAACAAGTGAGCAAGTTGGAACAGGAATTGGCAAGAAACATCGAGGAAGGTAAGAAGAAGTTCGGCGATGACCAGCAAGTACAGAACGCAATCGACGATGCACAACAACAAGTTAAAGACCCGATGAAAGAAGCTCGAGCGAAATACCTGGAACAGGAACGGCTCAAGAAAGATCAGCGGGCTCAAGAGGATCAAGCCATACTGGACGAATATCAAGCGAAGGGATTCAATAATTTCCAGGAAGTCCAAAAGGCCTTGATTGAGCAAAAGGTGCTCGATGATGCGGATCCCGCATTTAAAGATTCGCCAGCGCAAAAGAAGCTTGACCAAGAAATCGCAGATGCGAAGAAAGCCAAAAAGGACCAAGCGTTTCAAGACCATTTGAACAAGAAAGTCCCAATTCCAGACATAGTCGACGAATTGGCCAGAGCGGCCAACGAAGGAAACTTGGCGGAATTCACCAGGAGCGCTAAAGTCGTCGAAGACATTCGTATTCTGAATCGAGTAGTCACTCCGCTGGTCGAGCAATTCGGTGCCAGTGCCAAGGACATAGGCACTGCCATGCGCCAAATCGCCAACGAAAAGTTTGGTGGAAACCTAGTCGAAGCCGCCCTTAAAGACCCCGACGGCATCGCCTTGCGGTATTTCCGAAACCGACAAAAGCAGTGAGGAATGAGACTGGAGGCTGGAGACTGGAGTTTGAGTCTGAAATCTGAAAATTGAAATCTGAATCTGAAATTTGATATTGATTTCTGGAGTAGTTTGGAGTTTAGAAAAATCCCGATGGGACGAAAGCGAGCTAAGAGCTGGATAGATTGATAAGTGGTTTGTTCGGTACCAACTCGCTTAGTACTCCAAATGAGAAAGTTGGTTGGTAACGCCCCGTAGGGCGCCAAATGGGAGAACGGGTTGGTGTCGCATGATGCCCCGTAGGACGCCAAATGAGATAATCGTTCGTACAACCAACACGATGCGCATCGAATGCGCCACGCCACTAGTGCCAAACAGAGTCGAGCAAACAAGCGTAAAACAAGCGCGAGGTAAATGCGAGTTACGATATTTAGGAAAGAGAGGCGGTTCTGCGATCAAAGCAGAGCCGGTAACACGTACAAACCCCAACGTCTAAATTTCCCTGAAACACTCAAGTCGAAGGCCAAGTAGCGTGTTACAATGGCAGTTCGACCGCTGGAATCGGCCAGTGAATTCACAAGCCAGCGGGGTAACCACGAAATCAGGAATGGTAGCATGCATTCGAGATTCATATTGTGTTTGCCGCTGGTTCTAGCACTCCACGATTATTCAAGATTACCGGCCGCCAACCCTGCGCTTAACATTCAGCCGTTGGCGGCAGAATTGAAGGGAATCCCGCAAACTCTGTTAAGTCTAATTCACGCTCCCGAGGTACAGGCCGAACTGAAGCTCAACTCCAAACAACTTGATTCCTTCTTGCCAACTTTGCAAAAGATCGACGGCCCGTGGTGGCGAGCCAGAATCCTGCCAGAACCGCAACGGCGAAACGTTACCGCTGAGCAAGAAAAGCTCTTGATCGCTGAGCTGCAGCGCCGGTTTGGCCCTACCGTAGTTCATCGCTTGCGTCAATTGGAATTGCAGGCGCAAGGTTATCGCATGCTGCTGCGACCCGAGATGATTTCGCATCTGGAGCTTTCAAAAGAGCAATTGGACAATTTAAAGTCCCTGTTTGATTCGACCGACAGCATCGGTGCAAAAATCCACGCCAATTTAGGGCAGGTCGATGCGGAGTTATCGAAGCAATTCGAGGAGGCTCGCCAAGCTGAACTTCAACTTGCTCCCAAGGCGCTCCGTCCCGACCAACAAGCCAAAGTGATCCAAGCGATCGGCAAAATCTTCGATGTTTCCAAACTTGAACGCATCTATCCTTTAGCTCCCGAGCTGATCGATAGTGAGAACTGGTTTGGTACAGATCGCCCCAAGCTGAGGCAGTTACGCGGCAAAGTCGTGTTAGTGCATTTTTATGCTTTCCAGTGTCATAACTGCATCGCAAATTTTCGTATCTATAATCGCTGGCAAGAATCGCTCGCCAGCAAGGGAGTCCAACTGATTGGGATCCAAACGCCCGAGACCTCGACTGAGAGCGATCCGAACGCTGTATCGCAGGCAGCCCAGCGGGACGGTTTTAAGTTCCCGGTGTTGATCGATTTGAAGAAAGCGAATTGGGACGCTTGGTCCAACACGATGTGGCCAACGGTTTACGTGATCGATAAACAAGGATATGTTCGTTTTTGGTGGCAAGGTGAATTGAACTGGCAGGGGGCAACTCACGACCAGACTATTGAAAAACTAGTTGATAAGTTGCTTCAGGAACAACCCACTTCGAGTGTCGCATTGGATTCCACGGCATCGGCCCGGTAGGTTCCCTGCACTGGCTCGCTCCTGCATCCACGGAAGGTGTTCAACTTTGGCGCGTAACGAACAACTGATTCGCCAGCACAAGATTCTACAAGTCCTCGAACGCTTGCGATTTGGTGCAACGCTGGAGGAATTGCGAGATACGATCGTCAACGAACTCGGATTGACGTCGCTGCATACGCGTAGCATTCGCCGCGATCTCGAAGCGCTCGTCGCAGCGGGGATGCCGATTGCCGACGAAGAGACGCAACGCGGTCGCGTTTGGAAACTGTCCCGCGTGGACAAAGGACTACAAAAAGTAGCGATTACGGCCAGCGAATTAATCTCTTTATCCATGGGGCGTGAACTGTTGTTGCCGCTGGTGGGAACTCAGTTTTGGATCGGCATCGAATCGTTCTGGAACAAGATTCGCGAGCAATTGCCGACCGGAGTTTGGGAACATTATCAGCGCTATCGCCGAACGCTCTATTTACTGGGCACTCCTGCCAAGTCGTACGAGAAACAACAGGGAACTCTTAAAGCGGCCAATCGCGCTATTCAAGAACATCGGTACTTGGAAATCGAATACGAATCATTGGGCAAACCTCCGTCGGTACGAGTGATTGAACCCTATGGTCTAGTAATCTATCAATCGAGTATTTACGTTATCGCCACCGAACAACAGCGTGATGGGACAGACACCGATCGCTTGCGGCACTGGAAACTCGACCGGTTCCTCAGCGCCAAGCCGCTCGACAAATGGTTCAAGCCCAACGAAGCAATCGACCTGCAGTCGCACCTGGGACAAACGATCGGGATCTTTAGCGGCCAAGCACCCACGACTTACGTCATTCGACTCTCCGAGCAAGCCGCGCGGTGGGTACAAGAAGATCCCTGGCACGCCCAGCAAACTTTGGCAGTGCAATCTGACTCCAGTGTCCTGCTAACGGTTCCGGCTTATCACGACATGGAGATTATTCCCAAGGTCATGGCGTTGGGAACCGAAGCAGAAGTCATTGAACCAGCCAACTGCCGCAAGCTCGTCAAACAAACTCTCGGGCAATTGCTCGATCGCTACCAATCGGCACCTACCCACCAGCCTGACAAAAGGTAATCGGCAGGGCGGCAACGCATCCAGCAATTGCGCGTCTCCCCAACGCTGAAAAAAATCATCCCTTGACGAAGCTGTGCGTTATCGAAACAAAAATATCTCGATAACGCAATAACAATGTCGATCATTTGTGCGTTATCTCGTATTATGTAGTACGATAACGCACAATTTGTAGGGACGAGCATGGCAAAAAAACTTGAAAATCGAGCCGCGGAGCCGACTTCGTTTGTTGGGCGAGAATTCGAACTGAACCGTTTCCGGGAGATTCGAAATAGTCAAGGACCAAACATCGTTGTTGTCTATGGACGACGGCGTGTTGGAAAAACAACTCTTATCCAACGAGCGATCGAGGGCGAAAGAGTATTCTTCTTCGAAGGCTCTCAGTGGGAAATGCCGATCAGAGAACTCCCGTTCTGCGATGCAATCAAGCTGCTTGGCGCCAATAAATCGGCGCTCGAACAACTGGATGGCTATCTTGCCGTGGGTGGCGTACCTGAGTACCTGCGGTTGCTCCACACGGAATCTTCTGTCTATCTGTCGCTTGCCAAGCACGGTTTTACGGAGGGCGGTTTCTTCGTGCATGAAGCGGAGCGCGTATTCGTGAGCAGTTTCGCAGAGCGTCCTGGATATCGCGCCATTCTCGAATCGCTCGCTAAGAAAGCATCGAATACGAAAAGTTCGATCCTAAAAATCACGGGAAACTCGAGCGGTGGTGGTGCCAAAAATCTCTTTGAAGACTTAGAGTTGTGCGGCTTTATCTATCCATACTCGCCGTTTGGATTTGGCGAATCGACCCGCGAATGTAGATGGATGATCTCCGATTCGTACCTGCAATTCTTTTTTCGCTTGATCGCACCCAAACTACCATCGATTCGACGGGGCGAATTCAATAAGAAACCATCGAATGCGTTAAGTCACGTAGAATACCGCAAGTGGATTGGATTGTCGTTCGAGCGATTCTGTCTCTTTCATCATCGACAAATTGCCTCGGTGCTCGGTTTTTCAGGAGTCGAATATCAAGTCGGCCCGTTCTATCAACGCAATGCCCCCAAAGCTGGACAACTCGACTTGGTATTCGATCGAAAAGATCGAGTCACTACGGTTTGTGAAATCAAATACCAGATCAATCCACCTGGCAACGAAGTTATCAGACCATTCGAAACGGCGATTCAACTGCTCCCTCCCAATAAACAGCGTTCAATGCAAAAGGTTCTCATCAGCCCAAACGGAGCATCACCATCGCTCGTCAAGTCAGGCTATTTTGATCAAGTTATCGACTGGCTGTCATTGGGCGCTTGAAAAGGTACCAGCGATGGGCGCTTGAAAAGGTACCAATTTGGGTTTGAGGTGGGGTATAAGTTAGAGAGTGGTATCTTTTGCCCTATTGTTCATCGGCATCCGAGCCGGTGGGCGCTTTGGTA
>SXGS01119506.1_pt1 | contig 33266 bp, 29 predicted proteins | sample 3174681 | NCBI WGS metagenome assembly SXGS01 (sample SAMN11356861, study PRJNA531348) | freshwater metagenome | isolation source: freshwater sample F1-80 | place: China: Fuxian Lake, Yuxi | collected 2017-12-25
CCTCGGCAAGATGCAGGAGGCCCTGGCCGCACCGCGACAGAGCATCTCGAGCTTCGCGCCGCGGATCGTCACTATCCGGATCCCGGTGGACAAGATCCGCGACGTGATCGGGCCCGGCGGCACGATGATCCGCAGCATCATCGAGAAGACCGGCGTCAAGATCGACGTCGAGGACAGCGGCCAGGTCAACGTCGCGTCGGCGGACGAAGCGGCCGCACTCAAGGCGATCGGCATGATCCAGGAGCTGACGCAGACCGCTGAACTCGACAAGACCTACCTCGGCAAGGTGCAGCGCATCACCGACTTCGGTGCGTTCATCGAGATCATGCCGGGCACCGACGGCCTGCTGCACGTCTCGGAAATCGCGCACTACCGCGTCAAGGACGTGCGCGACGAGTTGAAGGAAGGCCAGCAGGTGCTGGTCAAGGTCATCAATGTCGACCCGACCGGCAAGATTCGCCTGTCGCGCAAGGCGCTGATTACCCCCGAAGAAGGCGGCGCACCGCCGGCCAACTCGGGTGGCGAAGGCGGCGCGCCGTCAGCGCCCGAGGGCGACCGTCCGCCGCGCGACCGTGGTCCCCGCCGCGATCGCGGCCCGCGCTAAGTTAGTTTTGTTGTGTGAATTGGAGAGCCGGGGCGTTGGCCCCGGCTTTTTCTTTGTACGGCTACGGCTCGATCACATGCAGTAGCTCAGCGGTGCCACCGCGGACGGCCTTCACGGGAATGGTCCGATCGAATGTCGCCAGCCGGCCGCCCCTCTTCTTGGCCAGGCCGAGTAAGTAGACATCGGTGAGCTGCCGATGGCCGCTGATGAACTGCGGCGCGAAGAGCGCGGTGTCGGTCAGCGAGACCGCATCCGTCCATGTGCGGTGAAGCTTGTCCCGGCAGAAGCGTTCAAGATTCGCGATCACATCGGCGGGACGAACCAGCACATCATCTGACGGCTGCTGACAGGCCACGCGGATCAGGCCGTTCTCGGTCAGCGGGCACGTCGCCCACCCCTCGTACCGATGATCAGCGAACCAGTCGTGGGCCAGGTCGTGGTGGACGTGATCGGAAAAGAAAAGCGCCACGAGCACGTTCACATCGAGCAAGGAAACGCGCGCGGCCGCCATGGCACACTACTCGTCGCGCAGCCGATTAACGGCGGCCATCGTCAGCGGCGGCGATCCAGCTTTGCGCGAGAACATCGGCACCCCGTTACGCACCTTCGCCGTCCTGGGCGACGCCAGCGCCTTGCGGACCAACTCGGACACCACCTGGCCGGCCGACATCCCACGCGCCGCACCGATTTCCTTGGCCGCCTGCAGCACATCCAGTTCCAGATCCAGGGTCGTTCTCATGCATCAATCATCACGCATCACTCATCATATAGTCAAGGAGCGCGCAAGCGCCTTGCCGACGATCAACGTGGTCCTGGACTGGACGTCGTTGCTCAAGCAGTAATGCGACGTCGTACAATCCAACCATGCGCGTGTTGCTCTTCGCCCTCGTCGTCTTGGCGCCCGTCTTCACCGCCGCGCAGGAGCAAGCCCCCAACCGGCGCGAGTTCACTATCGTCGCCAAGGACCACGTCTTCACGCCTAATAAACTGGAAGTCACCCAGGGCGACCTGGTGAAGATCACGCTGACGAGCGAGGACCGGCCCACCAGCTTCGCCATCGACGCCTACCGCATCGTCAAGCGCGCCGGCGGCGGCCTGTCGACGACGTTCGAGTTCAGAGCCGACCAGGCGGGCACGTTTACCTTCTACTGCAACCTCACGACCGACGAGGGCTGCAAGGACATGAAGGGCACGCTGGTGGTGAAGACGAAGTAGCTACTTCCTCGGAAACTTGTCGGGGTTGTCGGTGAACAGCGCATCGACACCGAGCGTGTAGAGGTAGTGATCCATCTCCGCCGTGACGTCCTTGAACGCGCCGGTGTCCGACGAGCGGAAGGTGTACGGCGTGACCGTCATGCCCTCGGCGTGCGCCCACTTCACGAAGTCGGGGTTCTTCAGCACGATCTGCTTCGCCGGACCGAAGCCCTGCACGATTCCCTTCCACGCCTTGACCTGCGCTGCAGTCTCGAACCCGGCTGGACTACCGAGCAAGAGCGCCACCGGCACACCGATCTTGATTTCGGCCAGGCGACGCGCGCTCGATTGGCCGAAGGTTTGCAAAATCACCGGCGTCTTCGGATCCGCCTTGGGCCCGCGCAGGCCGTGCTTGTCGAGCGCCACCGCGACCAGCTCCTCGAACTTCACGTCACGACCGGCGTAAATCTCCGGGGTCTTGAGTTCAGGAAAGATACCGGCCTTGCCGCGAATCACCGCAATCGCCTCGTCGAACGTCGGCACCTTCTCGTCCGCAAACTTCTTGTCGAACCACGAGCCGGCGTCGAGCGTCTTGATCTCGGCGAGTGTGAAGTCGTTGGCCAGCCACGCCATGCGCGTCTTGCCTTCGATGGTCTGTGTGCTGACGCGGCCGGGAAACAGCTCTTCGACATTCGTGGTGCGTTCGAGGCTGGCGTCATGCAGGCAGATCAGCACGCCGTCCCTGGTGATGGCCAAGTCCTGCTCGACGAAGTCGGCGCCCTGTTCGATCGCCAGCTTGTAGGCCGACAAGGTGTGTTCTGGCGCATAGGCCGAGGCCCCGCGGTGGGCGACGAGGGTCTTCTTCTGATATTGGGCGGACAGCGTGACCACCGGCAGCAGAACGACGAGCGCGAGCGTGGCTCGCAACATTGGCGATTCGATCATCAACAACACTGGCGACCTCATTGTTGGGGAAACCGGTCTGGGCTACTGGTGATGACCGCGTCCACACCGAGTTTCTTCAAGAAGAATTCCATCTCGTCGGTCACGTTGAGGAACCCTGGCTGCACTGCATCCGGCCGGAACGTGTAGAGCGCAACCGACATCCCCGAGGCGTGGCTCCAGTTCAGCAATTGCGGCGCTTTCACCAGCAGGCTCTGCGGCATGCCGAAGCCCTGCACAAAGCTTTTCCACTGCCGGAGGCGGTCGATCGAATCGAAGGGGTTATGGTCGTCGAGCAACAGCACAATCGGCACGCCGATCTTGAGCTGCGCCAGCCTGACCGCGGTGTTTTGCGAGAAGGTCTGCAGCACGATCGGTGTCCGCGGATCGGCTTTGGGCCCTCGCAGCACATTTCGATCGAGCGCGGCTTCCACCAGCCGCTCGAGGTTCACGCCGCGCGAACGATACATCTCCGGCGTCTTCAACTCGGGATACAACCCCGCCTTGCCTTTCAATAGCGTCACGGATTCGTCGAAGGTCGGCACCCGCTCGCCGGCGAACCCGGCGTTGAACCAGGCCCCCGCGTCGAGGCGCTTGATTTCCGTCAGGGTAAAGTCGTTGGCCAGCCAGGTCTTGCGAGCTTTGCCGTTGACCACGATGTCGGTTGATCGCTCCGGAAACACCTTGGCAACATTGGTCGTCCGTTCAAGCGAGGCGTCGTGCAGGCAGATCAACACACCATCCCGGGTCACCTGGAGATCCTGTTCCACGAAATCGGCACCCATCTCGATCGCCAAACGGTAAGACGCCAGCGTGTTCTCGGGCGCATAGGCGGACGCACCACGATGGGCCACGAGCGTCTTCTTCGAATACTGTGCCGAGCCGCCAACCGATGCCGTCATCACCAGGACGGCCACCAGCATCCGACGCAACGCGCTGTCTCTCTCTCTCGCAAAGGCACGGGCCGCGTCGATTCTCTCCCGAATCGGCGGATGCGAATAGAACAGCCAGCGGACGATCAGTGATGGATATTCCTCGGCTAGATTCTGCTGCGACAGGCGCTTCATTGCCGTGACGAACGCATCAACATTGCGTGTCGTAGCGAGGGCGTAACGGTCGGCCGCCCGCTCCTGGGCCCGCGACAGCGCGTTGACCAGCGGCAGCATCAGGAACGACCAGGCGCCGGCCACCAGCATCAGCAGGGGCAGCGCGGCGGGATCCGACAGCCCACGCAACCCGGCAGCGTCGGCGAGCCGCCGCAAGACGAGGTCGGCCACGAAGAATCCGCCAAACAACAGCAGCGTCTGGACCGCGATGCCGCGCCACAAGTCGCGATGCACATGATGGGCCAGTTCATGCGCGAGCACGACCTCGATCTCATCCTCCGAGAAACCGGCCAGCAAGGTGTCTGACACCAGGATACGGCGCGTCTGCCCCAGCCCGGCCAGCGCGGCGTTCGCCTTCCTGGTGTGATCGCTCAACACCCATTCGAAGACCCCGACCACATCGGTGCGCGCCTTCCCGGCCAGCGCCAACAGCCGCGCCGCGAGCACCGGGCGATCGAGTGGCTTGAACGTGTAGAAGAGTGGCAACAACACCACCGGCGCCAGCCGCGCCAGGCCGACCATGCCGGCGGCGAAGACCGCTGCCGAAATCCACCACCACTGCCCGGGCCACTGGCGCAGCGCCAGCAACACCACTGACGCGCCGAGCGCTGCGACCGCCACGCCCAAAGCCACGCCCTTGCCCTGATCGACCAACCACCGCCGAGCAGGCTGCGTCGACAGGCCGTACTGGTGCTCGAGCAGGTGGCCCTGATAGAACGCGAACGGCAGTTCGACCAACTGCAGCAACAGGACCAGCATGGCGGTGAGCGCGATGACCGTCATCACATCCTCAAGACCAACCGGGAAAGCGTTGGCCGCCACGGCGGCCCACTCGCGGAGGGTCAGGCTGGCGCCGGAGATGAGGAGCGTGAGCAGGACGAAGCCGGCGGCAGCCGTTCCCAGAAAGTCGGCGCGCCGGCGCAAGCGGTGATAGACGGTGGACTTGTCTTCGTTCACGTCAGGGAACAGGGCTCCAGGATCAGGGTAACACGCGGCCCTGATGCCCGTTCCTCAGTCCCTGGTCCCCGATCGCTGGTCCCCCCGATCCCTGAAATGCGGACGCCGCCGTTGGTCGCCCTGATCTTGACCTTCGCGCCGCCGCCGTTCAGGGTGCCTTCGAGCCGACCCGGTTCGAACGTGGCGGCCAGAAGACCGCCACGGCCTTGATCCGCGGGTTCGTGAACTGTTCTGACGCCGTGATCGCGTCCATCTTGACCAGGGCATCCTTGACGCAGTCCGCCGGCGTCTTGTGCACCTGAATGGATGAGAGGACCGACTGGTAGAGCTTCAGATGGATCTCGTATCTCTCGCACTGACGCGGCGTGAACTTGCCATTGGCCGGGAACACGCGCGTCATGTCCGACTGGTAGTACTTGAAGTCGGGCGCGTAGTCGAACTGCACGAGATCACCCTCCGCCGGCGCCAGCAACTCGTACTCGTGCAAGCCCACGCAGGCTTCGCGCATGGCAGCAATGATCGCCAAGCCTGGCGCCGCGACCCGCAGCTTCGCCAGGAATGTCGCCTCACGCAACCAGTTCAACGGATGCTGGGGTGCGGGGCCAACGCCCCGGCGGTCGCTCGGTCCCAATCGCCCTGGGCAACGTCCATCTCGTCGATCGATCGAAACCGGCATCAATCCTTCAGACCGAAACGCTCTTTCAAGGCGGGCGCATCCGCCTTGTCCTTCACTCGGACAGTATCGCGCTTCATTTCGTACAACGTCTGAGGTGTGACCACGGACACGGTGAGCTCATCCAGCGCGATTCGCTCGACCTTCAGGTCGGCGAAGCCGTACGCGGCGCCGAGCCGGGTGAGGATATCAATGTGAAAGGTGGCATCCGGCGGGTTGTATTGCACCGCTCGAATAGTCTCCGAGCAGATCCTCGGTCGAGATTTCGTCGATCGTCGGATCATCGACGGCCGTCTTCAGCGCGTTTCTCAATCGCTCGACGTTCTCCGCTGTCGGCTCGATGAAGAGATCCAGAGCGGCCGTAAATCGCGCGAGACCATGCAGGTTGAGTGCGACCGCCCCGAAAATGGCGTAACGCACGCCGTGCAGCTCCAGCGCTGTGAGAACTCGCTTGGTGAGGTCAAGGTCCACTGCCGACAATTTACCCGAGGTGCCCGAGGCGCCGCCGGGTCGGAGCGGTCAACGCGCGGCCCGCAGCAAGCTGCCCGCGCCACACGCAGTCTCGCCGCCTAAGGTGGTGAATGCCAGCCGTGGCCATCTCGCGGCAACCGGCAACCCTCACGGGCTACCTCCGGCCGACTAGTTCAGCTGAATCGAAATCAGCTTCGACACGCCCGGCTCTTCCATCGTCACGCCGTAGAGCCGGTCGGCGATCTCCATAGTCTTACGGCTGTGGGTGATGATGATGAACTGGGTCTTGTCCATCATCGACTTCAGCATGTCGATGAACCGCCCGATGTTGGCATCGTCCAGCGGCGCGTCGATTTCGTCGAGCAGGCAGAACGGGCTCGGCTTGTAGCGGAAGATCGCGAACATCAGGGCGATCGCCGTCAGGGCCTTTTCACCGCCCGACAGCAACATCACGCTCTGCAGCCGCTTGCCTGGCGGCTGGGCGACGATGTCGATACCGCTTTCGAGTGGATCGTGTTCATCGAGCAACGCAATGCCGGCCTTGCCGCCGCCGAACAACGTCGAAAAGGTGACCTGGAAGTTGTCGTTGATGGCGCTGAACGCTTCACGAAAGCGGGCATGCGTCGTCTCGTCGATCTTGCTGATCGCCTCGTTGGTCTGCAAGATCGAGTCGACCAGGTCCTGGCGCTGCGTCGACAGGAACAGGTGACGCGCCTCGAGCTCGGTGGACTGCTCGATGGCCATCATGTTGACCGGCCCCATGCGGTCGATCTTGTCGCGCAATTCGGCAATGGCTTCTTCGGCGGTCAGGCGTTCCGAAGGCCCGCCTTCGCTGCCGGAGGCAGCTTCGGCGAGGTCTCGCCGTAGCTCCTTAGAGTCTGCAGGAGCGTAGGTGGATGCCTCGTCTTCTTCGTCAGGCTCGGCGGCTTCGGCGGCGCGAATCGCGCGCACGTCGGGTTCAATCTGCCCCGCCGCTTCCATCTCGGCCACCTGCTGGCGGATCTCGTCGAGCGTGGCGTTGACGGTATCCATGGACTGCTGCGCCAGGTGCGTCAGGTCCGACTCGGCGGTGGCGCGCTGCACGTCGACTTCAGCGGCCAGGGCGCGCAGGGCATCCACGGCGCGGCGGGCGTCGCGGATCACTTCTTCCTGCTTCTCCGCCGACTGCTTGATCGTCAGGGCGAGCTCGTCGGCGACGATCAGGTCCTCGCGCAAGCCCTGGAGCCTGCCGACATCGTCGTCCATCAGGCGCTGGCCGTCGGCAATCGCGTTGAGCAGGCGCTCGCGCTGGTCGCGCATCAACGCCACGTCGCGGATACACGTCTGGACGCGGCGTTCGAGTTCAGCCGCCGCCTCTGCCATGCGGGCCACTTCGGCCAGCGCACCGGCACTGCGTTCGACGAGGCCGGCGTGGGCGGCGCGCGCTTCGGCGGCCTTCAGGCTCAGGCCCTCGGCCGTGTCGCGCGCCTCGGAGAGCTTCCGCTGCGACTCGGACAGCAACAGGTCGGCTTCCGTGCGTTGTTCGTTCAGGCGCGCGATCGACTCGCGGGCTTCGGCCTGGCGGGCATCAAGGCCGGCCACTTCCTCACGAACGCGGCTGACCTCGGTCTGCACGAGCTCGGTGCGCTGCTGCACGCGGAACTCGTCTTCGGCCGCGCGCTGGCTCTGACCTTCGACCCCGACGATGGCTTTTTCCTGGAGGTGGAATTCCGCCGACAAACCGGCAATGGCGGCGGTTGCAAAGGCAATGGCCTGTTCGAAGTTGGCGGTTTCCGCCACCAACTGTTCGAGCGCAATCTTCGACCCGGCGAGCTTCTCGCGCAGTTCCTTGATCTCGCGTTTGGTGGCGAGAATGCCGCGCGACTCGGCCTTGTCGCCGCCGGTCACCACGTAGCGGCCGCGGAACACATCGCCTTCGAGCGTGGCCACCGGAAACGGGACGGTCGGGGCAATGCGCGCGGCCGCCTCGAACGATTCGGCGATCATCGCGCCGCCCATGACGGCCTGAACCGCCTCCGGGAACGGACCACCGATGCGCACGACCGACGTCAGCGCGACGGCACCAGACGGGATCAGCGACAAACCTGAAGGTTTGTCGCCACTGATCTCGACAAACGAGCCTTCGCCAGTGCCCGAGTAGGTGGCCACGGCGGCGCCATTATCAGGACGTCCGACGATGAAGCCGCAACGGCCGGCGTTTTCCTGGCGGATCAACTTCAGTCCAGCCGAGACGTGATCGAGACGCTCGACCACGACGTGCTGCAGCAGGTCGCCAAGACAGGCTTCGACCGCACGCTCGTACTTCGGTTCGACGTCAAGAAAGTCGGCGAGGGCGCCCATCTGGCCAACCTTGCCGTTGGCGTTGACCAGCACCATGCGCGCCGCGTCGGCAAAGCCAGAGCGGTGGGTGTCGATCTCTTCGAGCGAGTGCAGCCGGGCCGTCATCGCCGCGACGTCCTGCTCGCGCGTTCGCACGTCGCGCGACCGCCAGTCGTGTTCAATGCGCGCACTGGCCAGTTCCGACTCGCGGGCCCCACGCGCCACCCTGGCGGCGTCGAGACTATCCTGCGCGCGGCGCAAGGCCTCAGCCGCCGTCTGCCGCTGGGCGCGGGCCTTCTCGAGTTCGGCCACCAGCTCGCTGGCTTCCTGCTCAAGGCGGCCCGAGATCGCCATGGCGCGCTCGCGCTGGGCGCCGGCGTTGTCATGCGCGGCGTTGAGCGCCATGATCGTGTTGAGCACCGCGTAGACGTCGGCGCGCGCGCGCTCGACATCCTGCTCAAGCGATTCAATGGCTTGCTGCGCCCGTGCGTACTCCGCACCCGCGTCACTGGCCAGAGCCGCGGCTTCTTCGCGTGCCGCGGTGGCTTCAGCGGCGGCCAGGCGACGGCCTTCCAGGGCCAATTGCTCGGGCTCCCGGCGAGCCTCAAGCTGCTGGCGCTCGGTGTCGAGTTCCTCAGCGCGGGCGCGGAGCATCTCCGCCTGCTGTGTATCAAGCGCGATCTGCTGCTGGCGGCGATTGATCTCGAGTTCGTGACCATGCACCGTCTCGCGAGCGGTGGTGGCGATATGGTCGGCCGTCGCCAACTCGATACGAATACGGGCCAGGTCGTTCTCGACCTCGGCCAGCCGTGCCGCGGCGACGCCTTCGTTGGTGCGCGCGTCCTGCAGGCGGGTCCGCGCCGTCTCGATGGCGTCCGACAGCGTGCGGTAGCGGCGTGCAAACAGGACCTTTTCCCACCGCCGCATCTCGTCGCGCAAGCGGGTGTAGCGACGGGCCTTGGCGGCCTGGCGCTTCAGCGATCCGCGCTGCTTGTCGATTTCGTAGACGATGTCGTCGAGGCGTGTGAGGTTCTGCTGCGCAGCTTCGAGTTTCAGCTCGGCCGAGCGGCGGCGCGCCTTGTATTTGGTGATGCCGGCGGCCTCTTCGATCAGCTGGCGCCGATCGGTTGGGCGCGAACTCAGGATCATCCCGATCTTGCCCTGCTCGATGATGGCGTAGGCCTTCTGGCCGAGGCCCGTATCCATCAGCAGTTCGTGGATGTCCTTCAGGCGGCACGTCTGGCCATCGATCAGGTATTCGCTCTCCCCCGATCGATACAGGCGGCGCGTTACCTCGACCTCGCGGGTCGCCTGCTCGATGATCGCCGTCAGCTCCGGGTGATGCCCATTGCCGTTGGCCTCGTGAGCCTGGGCGTCCGCACCCATCTCCTTCAACAGGGATGGCGGGACGATGACATTGCCGAAACGGAGACGGACTTCGGCGGATCCGGTGGGCTTGCGCGCATCGGAACCGCTGAAGATCACGTCTTCCATTTTGTCGCCACGCAGGCTCTTGGCGCTTTGCTCGCCGAGCACCCACGTCAGCGCGTCGGCCACGTTGGACTTACCGCAGCCGTTTGGTCCGACAATGGCGGTGACGCCACGGTCGAATGCCAGCTCGGACCGGTCCGAGAAGGACTTAAAACCTGAGATTTCTAAGCGTTCGAGATGCATTACCGGATGTCTTGGAGGAACCGGGCGCAAGTCTAACAAGCCCCGCAGGTAGTAGCAAGGACGAAGAGACCCCCAATATTTAGGGGGTTTCCCCTCTTACGGCTTCTTCGACAGTTCCTGGAGCTTCTCGGCATCCGGGAAGTGCGAAATAGCAAATCGAGCCTGGGGATCGACAGTCACCAGGCGCTGTCGCGCGGTGGCCATGTCGAACACCGACTCGTCGACGTGGTAGCGAATCATCGCGCGGATGAACTCCAGGTCCTTCGTCCAGTCGGCCTCTTCGAGCTTCACGTTCCGGCCGACTGCGTAGGCCCTGAAGTCCGCCACCATCGCATCGTCCACGGAGAAGCCCTTGCTGATGACTCTGCGGGACGGACCGGAGTGACCAATGCGCGTGTCGCCGGTCGCGCTGAACTGTTCGGCGTAGCCGGCGAACACGCCACCACCCTGCAGTGAACGGCCGAAGCGCGTCGGCGAGAAGCCCTCAACCGGGCCGTCGAAGCGCAGGTCCGGTTCGATGCCGCCGCCTGAGAACACCTTGCGGCCGCCGGTGGTGTACTTCAACTGCTCCGGCGTCTTGGCGCGCTCGCTCTGGTCCTTCAGCGTGTAGGTGAGGTACTCGTCGAAGGTACCGTCCCACGGACGTTGAATCAGCCGGCCGCTCGGCGTGTAGTAGCGCGCCGTGGTGAGCGCGAGACCGGCGCCGCCGCTGATCTTGTAGACCGACTGCACCAGCGCCTTGCCGAAGGTCGTCTCGCCGACCACAAGCGAGCGGTCGTAATCCTGCAACGCACCCGAGACGATTTCCGAGGCGCTCGCGCTGTTGCGGTTGACCAGCGTAATCATCGGGATGGTCGGATAGCCCGGCGTGTCCGTGGCGCGGTAGTCCGAGTCGGAGTTGGCGACGCGGCCGCGCGTGTAGACCACCATCGAGCCTTTGGGCACGAAGCGATTGGTAATGCGAATAGCCTGATCGAGCTGGCCGCCGGGATTATTCCGCAGGTCGAGCACCAGACGCTTCATGCCCTTCCTGGTCAACGCCGCGAGCGCCAGTCCGAGATCCTCGTCGGTGTGTTCGGCGAAGTCGGTGACGCCGACGTAGCCGGTGGTGTCATCGATCATGAAGGATGCCGACAGGCTCGGGATGCTGACCTGATCGCGCATCACGTTCATCTCGAGCAGACGCTCGAAGCCTTTTCGGCGGACACCGATCTTGACGAACGTGCCCTTCGGGCCCTTGAGCTTGTTGACGGTCGCCTCGGTTGTCCAGCCCTTGGTGGTAGTGCCTTCGACGTCGGCGATCACGTCGCCGCGGCGGATGCCGTTGGTAAACGCCGGTGAGCCCTCGAACACGCGCACCGCGGTGATGTCGCCATCGACCGACTGAATGGTCAGGCCAAGGCCGTAATACCGGCCCTCCTGCCGCTCGCGCATCTGCGCGTAGCTGCGCGGGTCCATGAAACTCGAGTGGGGGTCCAGCGTCTGCAGCATGCCGTTGATGGCGCCGTAGACCATGCGGTCCGACTCCACCGGCTGCGCGTACTGGGTCTGGATGACGCTGAGCGCCGCCGTGAACGTGCGGTAATGCTCGGGCACCGTGTTGGCGATGGCCTGCGTGCCCTTGCCGTAGACACCGCCGACGACCGCGGACACCACAATGGCGATCAATGCAGCGACGACAGAGCGATAACGCATAGGGCGATGCTAACTGACTACCCGGGTGTCCGCAAGAACAGAAGGCCTGGCCCCCGTAGCCTTTGGCGAAGGGGGAGGTATACTCCTGATTGGACGCCGGGGCCTTGGAACGGGCCGTAATTCGTCCCAGTAAGGGAGTTCTTCTATGTTTGGTTCTCTTGGAATGCCCGAGCTCATCATCATTCTGGTGATCGCGCTAATTATTTTTGGCCCCAGAAAGCTCCCTGAGCTCGGCAAGTCGCTCGGCCGCAGCTTGAACGAGTTCAAGAAGGCATCGAACGACCTCCAGAACACGCTGGAGCAGGAAATCAAGATCGAGGAGCAGAAGGACGCGGCCGCCAAAGTGCCCGAGCCGGTCCTGGCCGCCGAGGTTCTGCCGAACCACGATGCCGACAACGCGCCGCCCCGCGAGACCGTTTCTCGGAGCTAGGCACCCCCGGCACCTTAGGCACCCTGGTATTTCCCGTGGCGCTCGTTCCTTTTCCCAGTCAACGTGACGACGACGATCCTCGGGACCTGCCGGCGGCGGGCTCGAGTGCGTCGCCGTTTGGTGAGCCCGAGGAGCCGGCCGAAGACCGGATGACGTTCCTCGAGCACCTCGATGAACTGCGCAAGCGGATCACGCACGCGGTCTCGGCGTTGTTTGTTGGGTTTGTCATTTCCCTGGCGTTCATCAACCAGGTCGTGGCCTTCGTGTATCAGCGCCTGACCACCGATATTCCAGGCGGGCACCTGATCTACACCGAGCCGGGCGAAGCCTTCATCCTGATGCTGAAGATCGCCGCGCTGTGCGGCGTGCTGGTCGCCTCGCCGTACATCATGTGGCAGGTCTGGCTGTTCATTGCGCCGGGGCTGTACGCGAAGGAAAAGAGGCTGGCCATTCCGTTCGTGGTGGCCTCGTCGTCGCTCTTCATCGGCGGTGCGGCGTTCGCGCACTACGTGGTTTTTCCGGCGGCGTGGAAATTCTTCGCGTCGTTTTCCAACGAGTTCATCACGTTCACCCCGCGGATGGAGCCGGTGTTCGGCCTGTACGTGAAACTCATGCTGGGCATGGGCCTCGTGTTCCAGATGCCGGTGCTGATGTTCGTGCTGGCGCGACTGGGCATCGTGTCGGCGCGCTTCCTGGCTAAGAACTTCAAATACGCGGTGTTATTGATTTTCGTGGTCGCAGCCGTGATTACGCCCGACAGCAGCCCGGTCAGCCAGGTCCTGGTCGCCGGTCCCATGATTGGACTTTACATCGTGGGCATTGGGGTCGCTTGGGCCTTCGGGAAATCCAAAAAACAGGAACCGGCCGATGCGTAGAGTCCTAAATCTTGGTTTCTGTTTGACTTCGGGGGTTTCTCGGCCTTAAACTATAGCCATGAAAATCGTTCGCCATGTGGCGTTTGGGTTAGTCGTGTGTGTGGTGGCCGCGAGCAGTGTGTGGGCACAGGATTCGAAACCCGGCGGTGGCACTGTTTTTGGCGATACGGGATTGTGGTTTGTGCCGACGGCCGAGACTCTGCCCAAGGGTCAATGGGGCGGCGGATTGCAGTTGGTCAACTTCGACCGCAGCGAAGGCTTCAGCGACATTACTGACATTGGCGGCATGTTCGGCTTCGGTGTGACCGACCGCATTGAACTGTTCGGTACGCTCGGCACCCGCCGCATCGACGCCGACCTGGTTCCGACCGCGCGCAATGGCCAGCCACAGAATTACCTGATTAGTAAGGGTTGGAATACGGGGTTCAGCGACGTGACGGTCGGTGCCAAGTTCAGCCTGCTGTCGCCGGGCACCGGCGACGGATACGCGGCAGCCCTGCGCGTCATGGCGAAGTTGCCCACCGCCGGCGACGGCCTGGGCACGGGCGCCACCGACTTCCAGTTCGACCTGATCGGTTCGCGCGAGTATAACCAGCGCGTCGAGCTCACGACCTCGGCCGGATTCCTCATGCGCGGCAGCCCCGACGGCTACAACCTCACGAACGGTTTCAAGTGGGGCATCGGCGTCGGCTACCCGAGCCGCTCGAAGTTCAAGATGATCGCCGAAATGCACGGCGAGGCGTTGTTCGATCAGGACCAGAAATACACTGGTCCCTCGCTCGCGGCCATCGGTCTGCCTCGCGAATGGAATCCGGACGCGACCCGCGACCTGTTCGGCGGCTTCCAGTACAGCACCAACAAGGGCGTCTACCTCGGTCTTGGCCTGGGCTACAACGCGTCGTACTACCTGAACCGCAGCGACTTCACGACGTCGGAAGACAGTGACTTCGACCGCCTGGGTCTGCAGGTGCGCATTGGCTACTACCCCCGTTCGACGCCGCCTCCGGCGGCCACCGTGCAGCCGACCGCTCCGACCACTCCGGCGATGCCGGCCAACCGCCCGCCGACGGTGAAGGCGCGCTGCGAGCCGTGCACGGTTGAAGTGGGCCGCCAGCTCACAGCCTCGGCCGATGCGCAGGACCCGGATGGCGACACCCTTCGTTCCCGCTGGTCGAGCCCCACCGGCTCGTTCGGCAACGCCGGCGACCGCCAGACGCCGTGGACCGCTCCCGGCCAGGTTGGCGCGGTGCCGCTGACGGTGACCGTGGACGATGGCAAGGGCATGACGGCGACCGACACGATCACGGTCCAGGTCATCGCGCCCGCCGCGAAAAAGCAGTTCGTGTTCGAAGATGTGCACTTCGACTTCGACCGCTACACCCTGCGCGCGGAAGCGACGCGCCTGCTTGACGAAGCCATCAAGGCGATGGTCGAAGACCCGAACCTGCGTATCACGGTCGAGGGCCACACCTGCAACATCGGCACGACCGAATACAACCTGGCGCTGGGCGAACGCCGCTCCAACGCGGTACGCGAGTACCTCGCCGGCCGCGGTGTCGCCGGTGCGCGTCTGCAGGCTGTGAGCTACGGCGAAGAGCGTCCCAAGCACGACAACACGCGCGAAGAGACCCGTCGTCTCAACCGCCGTGCGGCGCTAACCATTCGCCTGCAGTAAGAGCCGCGGGGGGGGGCTGACCCCAACGCGGCTCAGTCCTGCGGCCGGAACAGCATTGCCGTGGCCGCGGCCAGCGACAGCAGCCACATCAGCGGCCACGCCCAGATCAGCCACGAAGGAATGGCGCGACCGTCCGGGAGTTGCGCCTGCGCCCGCCGCAAGTGCAATGGAAAGAAATCGGGGCCCTGCCCGAGTGTCGGCGACGACATCCATCCAGGCGAGCGCAGCGCACTGACAAACGGGATGTAGCCCAGATCGTATCGATTGGCTGGGCGCCCCGGCGCCGGGTCAACCTGTTCGTAGTAGCGATTGGTCGAGACGGATATCGCCTGGTCTTCGAGGTGCGACACCGACAATGCCAACAGCGCCATTACCAGGCCCAGGATTGCGCACGCCGCCAGCAGCGGCCGGCGTCACCGCCCCGCCTCGACCCCGGCAGCCGGCAGCAGCATGATTGGCAGGATCGGGACCAGGTTACGCGGCCCGTGCGCGTATGCCCCTTCGGGAAACAGATAGGCTGCGAACACAATCAGCCCGAGGCTCGTGGCGGTGGCGCACCCGATCGCCACCGCCCGCTCTCGCTGCCACGCGCGACGTGCACCGAGTACTGCCAGCACCAAGACGGGCGCCCACAGAAACACGGACTTCCCCGGCAACAACAACAGCACGGCCAGTCCACGCGGCACATCGGTCAACGCAAATGCCTGCGGCGGCAGCACCGGAATGGTTTCGGACCAGTCGTAGCCGAAATCAAACGGATCATCAAAGCGGAACTGGTTCCAACGGACGTGAATGGCGACGGCCAGGACGATGCCGATCAGCAGGATGGCCGCCACCTCGCGTCGCGTGCGGTCGGTCAGTGAGCGGTCCAGGAGTACGGCCACCACGAACGCCGGAGCGAAGATCAGGGCCGTGACCTTGGTGAGGCCGGCGGCCGTCAGCACCAGTGCGGCACCGATCACGCGCGCTCGTCGGCGGCCGTGCCCAGCTCGCGCTTCGAGCAACCACGCGGCCGCCCATACGAATGCCGCAGCCTGCCAGGCTTCGGAGTAGAGCGTCTCGCCATACGGCCACAGCACGGTGGCACCGCCAAGCAACAACGACAGCACCAGCGCAGCCGGCCCCGGCGTGGACAGGGCAAGGGCGGCGCGATAGAACCCCGCCACGGCCAGGGCGGCGGCCGTCGCGCTGGTCAGCACCGTGATACCACCCACCAGGATCACCCACGCCAGCCCCTGCGCCCTGGGGACGCGCGGCACCCCGGCCACCGCCGCCACGGCGCGGCCCAGCAGGTGATGGGGCACGGCCAGGACCGCCGACAGCGGGCCGTACGGCGCGTAGGGCTTGCCGTCGGTCCCGACCTTGCCGAAGAACACCGACTGGGTCCCGACCACCTTGCCGTTGACGATCACGGGCTGGCGAATTGCAAGCGCCTGCGGGACCGACAGGTCGCCGTAATCGACGAGGTTTTCAGCCTGGAAGTAAACCTCGAACTCGTCCGCAATGCGGAAGACGTTGCCGGACGAGGTGAGGGCGTAAAGCGACTGAAAGAACAGAAACAGGAAGAGCGAGGTCCTGCGGGCTGAGCTCATGTGACCCGCAGCTTACCTCCCGACGCCACGGCCCTCAGTAGGCCTTGGCGAACCAGGCACTGACCTTGGCCGGTTTGCCGCACTTGATGCAAGGCTTGCCAGGGGCCTGCTCGTAGCCGAACGGAATGTTGCGGATGGTCGCCTGCGTCTCGGCCTTGATGTCAGCCTCGCACTGCGCTTCTTCACACCAGGGGGCGATCACGAAGCCCGGGCGGCCTGCCATGGCGGCCTTCAGTTCATCGTAGCCGTCGACCTTCGAGGTGTGCTCGTCGCGGAACGTGCGGGCGCGGTCGAGCAGGCTCTTCTGGATCTCGTCAAGCAGCGCCTTGATCGCATCGGTGAGGCCCTCCATGGGGATCGAGGCCTTCACGCGCGTGTCGCGGCGAGCTGCGAACACGGATGACTTCTCGATGTCCTTGGGGCCAATCTCGAGACGTAGCGGCACACCGCGCATCTCGTACTCGGAGAACTTCCAGCCGGGCGTCTGACTCTCGTCGGCGTCGAGCTTCACGCGAATGCCGGCCGCCTTGAGCTGCGCCGCAATTTCTTCGCACTTGGGCAGCACGGTCTCTTTCCAGGTGCCGCGTGGAATCGGCACGATCACCACCTGCCAGGGCGCCACGGCCGGGGGCAGGATCAGGCCGCTGTCGTCGCCGTGTGTCATGATCACGCCGCCAATGAGACGGGTCGACACGCCCCACGAGGTGGTCCAGGCGTGCTGCAGCGTCTTGTCACGGCCCTGGAACTGGATCTCGAAGGCCCTGGCGAAATTCTGCCCGAGGTTGTGCGACGTGCCGGCCTGCAGGGCGCGGCCATCGCCCATCAGGGCTTCGATCGAATAGGTCTTCGACGCGCCAGCGAACTTCTCGCTGTCGCTCTTCTGGCCATCGACCACCGGCATCGCTAGGACGTTCTCGGAGAACTCCTTGTAGATGGCGAGAATCTTCAGCGTCTCTTCCTGGGCCTCGGCCGCTGTTTCGTGCGCGGTGTGACCTTCCTGCCACAGGAATTCGGTCGTGCGCAGGAACGGCCGCGTTACTTTCTCCCAGCGGACGACGTTGGCCCACTGGTTGATCAGCACGGGCAGGTCGCGCCACGACTGAATCCACCTTTGGTACATCACGCCGAAAATAGTTTCGGAGGTCGGGCGGATGACGAGCTTCTCGTCCAGCTCTTCGCCGCCGGCGTGCGTAACGGAGGCGACCTGCGGCGCGAAGCCCTCGACGTGCTGCGCTTCCTTCAGCAGCAGGCTTTCGGGAATCAGCAGCGGAAAGTACGCGTTGACGTGGCCGGTGGCCTTGAAGCGCTGGTCCAACTGCTGTTGAATCTGCTCCCAGATGGCGAAGCCATACGGCCGAATGACCATGAAGCCCTTGACCGGCGAGTAGTCCGCCAGTTCGGCTTGCCGGACGACATCGAGGTACCACTTTGAAAAGTCGACTGACTGCCTGGTGATTTCCGTAACGAACGCTTCGTCCTGATTAGGTTTCGCGGCCATGGGCTCCTGAGTCTCTCTCGCCGATCTCAACCTCGAATTTTACGTCATCTCGCGCTGGGAAGTCGGTGCTATCCTACTCATCCTAAATGTCAGCCACGCGCATCGGGGTGACCGCCGCCGCGGGCGCCTACGCCGTTCTCATCGGCGACTCCATCATCGATACCCTCGGCAGTGAGCTGGATCGGGCGAGGCTGGGCCCACGGCGCATTCTCGTGTCGAGTCCACGCGTGTGGGAGTTGCACGGCGCGCGCTTCAAGAAACTCGGCGCCGAACGCACGCCCGTGCTCGTGGACGATGGCGAGCGCGCCAAGACCATCGCCGCGGTGTCGCAGGTGCACGATGCGCTGGTCAAGGCGCATGCCGATCGCTCCACCGTAGTCATTGCCGTGGGCGGCGGTGTCATCGGCGACCTCGTCGGGTTCGCCGCCGCCACCTACCTGCGCGGCATCCGGGTCGTCCACGTGCCGACGACCCTGCTGGCGCAGGTAGATAGCGCGATTGGTGGCAAGACCGGCGTCAATCATCCCCGTGGCAAGAACCTGATTGGAGCGTTCCACGCGCCGAGCCTGGTGGTGGCGGATCCAACGGTGCTCGGCACGCTGCCGCGCCGCGAGTTCAGGGCCGGCCTGTATGAAGTCATCAAATACGGCATCATTGCCGAGCCCGCGCTGCTCGACCGCGTGCGGACGACGCTGCCGACAATCTTCGCTCGTGAGCCGGAGGCCGTGGCACCCCTCGTCACCGCCTCGTGCCGCATCAAGGCGCGCGTGGTCTCGGCTGACGAGCGCGAGTCTGGCCTGCGCCGCATCCTGAACTTCGGTCACACGATGGGCCATGCCCTCGAGGCGGCGACGCACTACAAGCGCTTCCGTCACGGTGAAGCGGTTGGCTACGGGATGTTAGCGGCGTTGTCGCTGGGCGTGGCCCGCGGCGTGACGCCGCAGTCGCTGTCTGACGAAGTCCTCGACCTCGTCACGCACCTCGGTCCGCTGCCACCGGTGTCAGACATCTCGGCGAAGGACGCCCTTGCGGCTATTGGCCGGGACAAGAAGGTGGTGGCGGGGACACTGCACTTCGTGGCCGCCACCAAGCGCGGCGCCACGACCACGCTCACGGATGTGACAGCGAAAGAGCTGAAAGCCGCCCTCAAGGGTCTCGGGCTGAGGGCGTAATGGCGCCCCCTCAAGGGGCGCCGTCCTGGTTCAGTTGAGGCGCAACTGGCGCAGCTTCACTTCCAACGCCTGGTAGTTGATCTGCAGCAGGTCGGCAGCCCGCCCGCGGTCGCCACCAGCGTCGCTCAGCGCCAGCTGAATCTTGCGGCGCTCGACTTCATGCACCGTGCGCGCTGTCGCCTCGGCCAAACTGCCACCCAAATCGATTCGCTCCCACGGGTCGATCGCCGAGCCGCTACTCGGCACCGGCGACAAGCTCAGGTGACGCGGCAGCAGCACGTCCCCCTCGGCCAGGATGACCGCCCGCTCGAGCGCGTTCTGCAACTCGCGAATGTTGCCGGGCCAGTGGTGCGCCATCAACTCGGTCACAGCCTCTGGCGACAGCGAGATCTTCTTGCCGATGTCCCGCGCCACGCGGGCGACGCAGTGATGCGCGAGTTTGGGAATATCCTCGCGCCGATCACGCAGCGCCGGCACCTCGACCGGGAAGACCGACAGGCGGAAGTACAGGTCCTCGCGAAACTGCCTGGCGGCGACGGCTTGCCGCAGCCCCCGGTTGGTGGCCGCGACAATCCGCACGTCCAGCTGGATGGAGGCACCGCCACCCAGCCGCTCGATCTTCCGCGTCTCAACGGCGCGCAGCAGCTTGGCCTGCACGGTCATCGGCAGCTCGCCAATCTCGTCCAGGACCAGGGTGCCGCGCTGGGCCAGTTCGAAGCGTCCCAGCTTTCGTTGATTGGCGCCGGTAAAAGCACCCCGCTCGTATCCAAACAGCTCGGCCTCGAGCAGCGTGTCGGGAATAGCGGCGCAGTTGATGGCGACGAACGGACCGTGAGCGCGCGGGCTGCGGTCGTGCAGGGCGCGTGCGCACAACTCCTTGCCGGTACCGCTCTCGCCTTCGAGCAACACCGTGGTGTCGGTGGCAGCGGCGCGATCGATGGCGGCCATGGCCTGGCGCAGCGCCGGCGAGTCGCCGATGATGTGTGGACCGCCGCGGCGGGCCGCGGCCTCCTCCTGCAACAAGCGATACTCGTTCAGCAGGCGCCGTTGCGCAAGCGCGCGCTCGACGAGCAGCAACAAGTGATCAGGATCGACAGGCTTGGCGAGAAAATCCAGCGCCCCTTGCTTCATGGCCGCCACGGCATCCTGGATGCTGCCGTGCGCGGTCATGACGATAACGGGAAGTTCCGGGTCAGCTTCCTTGGCCGCGCGCAAGACGCCAAGCCCATCGCCAACGGGAAGGCGTAAGTCAGAGAGGACCACAGCCGGTTGGGAATCACGGAGCGCGGCGACGGCTTCAGCCTCGTCGCGCGCCTCGATCACGGAGTGGCCCTGCGCCTCGAGGGCCATCCGCAGCATGGCCCTCAGCGAATCCTTGTCTTCAACAAGCAGGATCGACGCTGCCGTTTCGGCGGCCCTGGCACTCACGCGCCCGGTCGCAGCCAGCCCGAGGGCACGTTGGCGCGCCGGGCTTCTTCTTCAATTGCGGCGATGGCCTTCTGCTGGTTATCGAGATCGAGCTTCACCCGGTCGAGTTCAGCCAGGGCGGCCTTGCGGTTGGTTTCAATCACGGCCCGTTGGGCCGGGTCGTCGCGGTTGACGACGTCGGTGGTCAGCGCGTTGATGCGGCTCTGAAGGGCCTCAGCGAACATCTGCAAGCGGCCCACCGCGTCCTGAGCGGCCTTCATCCGGCCGCTCCAGTACGCTCGGCCGCGGGTGTCGGGCGCGGTGTCCGGCGGGGTCGCAGGGGCGCTGCCGCCCGGCAGATTGACGGCCGGCACGGTGGTGTCCGGCGCCGGCGCCGGCGTCGCCGGTCGGACGGTCCCGTTGTCGGCCTTCAGATTCTCGTTGGTGTAGACCTTGGCGGGCTTGCGGACGCCCTTGCGGCGCGCCTCCTCCGCCTTGGCCACGTCCACCAGGGTCGGCGACGCCGGGGTCTGGGCCGGCGCGCCCTGGGCTGCTGCCACGACTGGCGCGATCAGGACGCTGAGGGCCAGGATGGCCATTGCGAGTGTCATGCGCGTGTTATCGGCTGGACGGCCGACTTCCCCCTGCCAGGATCGTACGCCCCCATTCCGCAGCGGGTCAAGGAACCAACTGTCGCACTTCCTGCCACGATTGCACACGAATACCGGGCCGGCACCATTCCTCCCCCGCAACTTCCTCGCAGACGCGAGCCAGGTCCGCCTCAACGGCATGGCGGGCTCCGAGGGGGCCAAACGCCACGGCGCGCGCCCGCAGGACGCCACGTCCTTCTTCATCGCCATCAGCAAGCGGATCGGCGTCTTGCTCACGGGTGTCGTCGGCTATCCAGACGGCCAGGTAGCACGGGGTGGGCCGCGCCAGTTCGGGAAGATTGGCCAACGGTCCGTAGGCGTACAGCCGCCACTGCGGATTGTTGACGCCCCATGGGCGCTCGTCAGTGTTGGCGTTCATCTGGGCGACGGTGCACGTGGTCGACTTGCCGCAGTTGAGCGCGTTCGTCTCGGCGGTGAGGTTCACGGCGCCGCCGCCCGGTACGGCGCGCACGCCAGTGGGAGCGCCATCCGCGAAACTGGCCTGAAAGAGTCCCGCCAGCACGTCATCCCAATCGGCGCGGGCAAGATCGTGTGCGGCCAGTTCAAGACCGGCATCAGCCGCGTGCAGCAGGCCCACCGAGCCCCTGGCGTTGCCGGTGGCGAGCCGGTCCATGAACACCACGACGGCCAGGCCCAGACCAATCGCGGACAGAAAACTGGTGACCAGCAAGGCGAGGATGAGCGCGATACCACGTGGGTGATTCATGACGGGTTCCTCAAGGTGACCAACATTTGGCGCACGCGATCAGGCACACGGCGCGACGGCACCGCGGATCGCGCGTCCAGGCGTAGCCTGATGTCGACACCAACCAGCTGTCCCGACGATCGCCACTCGCCGAAGCTGAGCGCCGCCACGAAGTCGACCATGGGCTGCACGGCACCGGCGGCGGTTTCTCGAACCAGGGTGAACGAGGCGTCGGCCTGCTCCTCCAGATAGTACGTATTAGCCGCCACTTCAAACACCGCTGACCCGGCCGGATACGCGCCGCTCAATCGGTGCGAAGGTGATAGCGCGCGAGTCGTCCTCTTGAGCGCGCCGACGGTGAACACCTCAGCACGGCCGTCCACGTCCACCATAGCCACCGCCGTTCCCTTGGCGAAGCCGCAGACATCTCCGGTGGATGGACAGGTCGCACCCGACTTCAGGAGCAGCGAGCCAGACGGACCTGACTGGGCGAGGTCGAGCACGCCACGACCCGGGCCGGCGATGTTGATCACCTGAATCGCGTGATACCGGTCGTCTTCGTCATCCCAATCGAGCAGCGTCACCGCCGCTCCCCTCTCCCCAACCGTTCCATCGTCCCGCACCGCAACGAGCAAGGCCGAGGACCGCAGCTCGCGCGTGAGGACGTCAGCGACGGTCCGTTCGCGCTGCTGCAGGTCCAACACCTCCGGCGTCGCCTCGAACGCCGCACGGGCCTGTGGGGTGACCGCGGCGATGGCACCCGACAGCAACGCGCACACCGTGAGCGCCACCAGCAGTTCGACCAGTGAGAACCCGCTGGCCAATGTGGCGTCCGGCTTCAGCCGGACCAGAACCATGCCCCTTGTCATGGCTGCCTCGCGCGCACCGTCGCCAGGCACGCTTCCGAGGCCGCGAGCGGCAGGCCCTCGGCGGGCGAGTGAAACATGCAGACCTCGATGACGATGGCCTCTGGAGCGAAGGCGTCGAGTGACGTGATCCGCCAGCGGCGGGTGAACACCGCGCCCTGGCCTTCGTCCTCCTCGTCGACGACCGCGCCGTTGGCAGCGACGTAGTCCACGGCCCCAGGTGTGTCGTCCTCGAGGCTCAAGCTGTTCCGGACCGCGAGCTCAGGGGCAGTGATCGCCGACCCAGCCGCGTCGTAGGTGAAGGCCAGGGCTCGCAGGGCCTCGACCTTGTCTTGCGCGGCGATCAACGCCGCACTTTGCGAGCCGGCCTCGCGCGTCGAGCGCACGCTGAGCGCGAGTAGTTGCGCAAGGCCAGCGAGAGCGGTCACCAGAATGCCGGTCGCGACCACGGTCTCGACCAACGTGAAGCCATCGTGTGAGGAGTCAGGGATGCGTCGCATGCACCGGGATGGTGCAATCGCCCTGCCCGGGACTGAATTGTGGACAATCGACGATTACTGGCCGGATTCTTTGGCGACCAGCGTGGCACGAAATCTGCCGTGATCAGTTTCTGATCACACCACAACGGGGCGGCGAGGCAAATTTTACGACCCGCTGTAAATCGGCAGGCGCACCTGGAAGCGCGCGCCGCCCGCGGGACTCGCGCCGGCAACGACCACGCCGTTGTGCGACACGATCACTTTCTGCACGATCGCCAACCCCAGCCCGATGCCAGCCGCCTTGGTCGTCGCGAACGGTTGGAACAAACGGTCGACCGCCGCTGGTATTAATCCCGGACCGTTGTCATCTACCGTCACGAAGACATCGTTTCCTTCGATGGCGCCGCGGATGACAATGGCCGGCGTGGTGGCGTCGCCTGCACACGCTTCGAGGCTGTTGCGCACCAGGTTGCTGAAGGCCTGCCGCAACAGCACGTCATCTCCATTGACGGTGGCAAACTGACCCTCGCAGACGGTGACATCGGCTGCACCGGGCAGGTCGTCGATCGCGCGCGTCACGATGGCGCGCAGCTCGATGGGCGCCATGGTGAATTGTTCGGGCCTGGCGAAACGGAGGAAGTTGGTGACCACTTCGCCAAGCGCGGTGGTCTCGGCGCGAATGCCTTCGACGTACGTGCGAGCGGGTTCTGGCCAGGCGTCCGGATCGAGCAGGCGGCCGTAACCGTGAATAGTTGCGAGCCCATTGCGAAATTCGTGCGCCAGGCCGGCGGTCAGTTCGCCGAGGCGAGCAAGCGCTTCCTTCAAGCGCAAGCGTTCCTCAAGTTCGACCACGGCGGTGAGGTCGGTGAAGAGGCAGACGACGGCCTGCATCTCGCCGTCAGCGCCGGTGAGGTGCGAGACCGTCACGCCCAGGTGCGCCGGCCGCGGTCCCCGGTCGAGCGTGACCGTGCGGCGTACGATTGGTGCGGTGGTCCGCAGCGCTTCGCTGATCACCCCGGCCAGCGCCGGCACCTGGCGAAGGCCGTCCGTCATCGGCCCGGTGCCCGCGTCGGCGTCAAGACCGAGGATGCGCCTGGCCGCCGGATTCAGGGTTTGCACCGCGCCATCGCGATCGACTACCACCATGCCCGACGTCAGGCCTTCGACGATCTGCCCGGCGAGCCGCTCCGACGCTTCAGCACGAGCGGCCATCTGGCGTTCCTGTGCCTTGAGCTTGTTGACCGCCTCTTGCAGCGCCATCGACAACATGGCGGTGTCACCACCATCAGCCTTGCGCGCGCGCGTCCGCCCACTCGCCGCGCGCACAAGCATCACAACCGCCACAATCAGCAGCATGGCGATGATCAGTGCAAGTCCCAGCAAGGCGGGTCCGGCGAGGGTCAGATCCTGCACGTTATAAGAATCCTGCGTACCAGGCGATCAGTGGCTCGCCCACCAACATGGCGGCGAGCGCGCCGAGGGCGAGGAACGTTCCAAATGGGAGCGCCAGTTTCATCCCGCCGCGTTGCGCGGCAATCAGCGCCAGGCCGATCGCGGCGCCTGAAAACGACGACAACACCAGCGTGACCAGGACCGCCTTCCAGCCGAGAAAGGCGCCCACCATGGCCAGCATCTTGACGTCGCCCATGCCCAGGCCTTCTTCGCGGCGCACGGCGTAGTACGCGGCGGCAATGCCATACAAGATGGCGGCGCCGAGCACCGCCCCCACCAGCGCGTCCTGCCAACCGGGCGGCGTAATCAGGCTGAATAGCAAGCCGACGATGATGCCGGGTAGTGTGATCGAGTTCGGCAGAATCTGATGCTTGAGGTCGATGCCGAACAGCGCCACCAGGATCGCGACCAGGATCAACCGGCTGACCAGCAGCGGGCCGACCGGCGTCAGCCAAGCCACGAGCACGAACAGCAGCGCCGTGATGATCTCGACCATGGGGTACTGCGCCGAGATCGGCGCACGGCATTGGCGGCAGCGGCCGCCCAGCAGCGTCCAACTGACTACCGGTAGGTTGTCGTACCACCGCAGCGCGTAGCCACACTGCGGGCAACGCGAGCCCGGCGAGACCAGCGACTGCCCACGCGGCAACCGGTAGATGACGACGTTCAGGAAGCTGCCGAGGCACGACCCCATGAGCGCGAGGTAGCTCAGGAGCAACCAATTCCCGGTCATGGCGTCGTTCTCCCCGCCTCGCGCGGCCATGGCAATGGCCACAGCGTGGACTTCGGCCCGACATCGAGGCGGTTGGTGGCCGCGTCGTACTCGAACGGTACGCCGGTCGAGTCGAGCGGCCAGCCGCGCAAGCGCTCGCGGGCGATGACCTCGGTAAAGTCATGCGGGGGACGGCCCTCGCGAGTGGTGAAGCGCCGGACAGCACGGTTTACTTCATCCACCAGGTCCATGGCGTCGATCTGCATCAGCCGATGCTTGGCGGTGCGCCTCAGCCACTCGATGTCGGAATCGCCTAACTGCCGCCACAGTTGCAGCGACGACTGCCGGTCACCACCCTGCGCCAGGGTCGTCGCGGCCAGCGGTTGCAGCCACTCCGGCGCGTCAGGCAACTGCGCGCCTTTCGCAAACCAGCTGGCCGCGGCCTGATAGTCCTGCAGCCACCAGTAATAGACAAAGCCAATGTCGTGAAAATACTCCCAGGCGGTGGGATTCGCGGCAATGCCCCGCTGCAGCAACGCAATCGCCAGGTCAGGCCGGCCCGGGCCATCCGGGTAGGCTTCGGTCAGAAAGATGGCACCAAACCGGTACGCCACCCTGAACTTCGGATCGAGCGTCGTCACGAAGGTGAGCAGCGGATCGAGCAGCGAGAAGTCGCGACGGCCTTCGACGGCTCGCCGCATGCTGCCGAAGTAAACGACAGCCCGAATCCAATAGACATCCGCCACGACGTTCTCGAAGCCCAGCGAGGCGCGCTTCAAGAACTGTCCGGACTGAAGCCACAACACGGGCGTCGCCGGCACGTACGGCTGCCAGCCACGATCGCGGACGACTTGCACACCAATCGACAACACCAGCAAGCCCGCGACGGCGGCGGCCAGCCACCGGCGTGCAGGCCGCTGTGACGGTGCGCGGGACAGGACCACAGACATCGCGGCGGCCTACTTGAAATCGCGGCGGCGGAAAATCGCCACGGCGGCCACGAGTAGCGCAGAGCTGTAGCTCAGCGCGTACAGCAGCGTGAAGCCCACATGCGACGCCGACACCGGCAGGCCGTAGACCACTTCGGCTCTGACGTTGAACGGGGCCAGATTGGGCAGGAGGTAATACAACGCTCGCGCGATCCAGGCGACAGCGGGCTGATCCACCACCTGCTCGAACTGACGCAGATCACGGTTGAAGTGACCGGCGACCCACAGCCCGGAGGTGAGCAGCGCCGACAACAGCGGACTCGAGAACGTGGAGAACAGCAGCGCCACGGCAGTAACTACCGCCAACTGCCCCATGATCAGGACGATGGCGACGAGCTGACGGGGATCGAGGGCCGGCGCCGCCCAGCTGGCTCTCATGCCGGCAGTGGCGATCACATCCATGTAGAACAGCACGGCGTAATAGGCGAGCGTCATGACCGTCAGGTTGACGGCCAGCGTCGTCACCAACCCCAAATACTTGCCGAGGATGAACTGCGCACGGCTCACCGGCTTGGTCAGCAGGCCGAAGACGCTCTTGCGCTCAACTTCCTTCGAGACCAGGCCAATACCGATGAACACGGCGATCACCAGGCCGAAGGTCGACATCGCCGCCAGGCCAAGGTCCTTGACGATCTTGAGGTCCTGGCCGGCCGTAAGCTCACTGAGCAAGTACGAGGCCGCGATCATCAGGACCGCGAACACCACCATGGTGTACGGCACCCGATCGCGAACCGACTCCTTGAACGAGGCACCGGCGACGATCCAGATCGTCCTCACGCGCCCACTCCGCTGGCATTGCGGTCGGCCGTCGCGCCCACCACCTGGACGAAGTAGTCTTCGAGGGTTTCACGAACCGGATTCAACGACACGATGTGCGCGCCGCGACGCGTCAACTCCCCCACTACGCGATCGGGCTCGGCATCCGGCGCCAGGTGCAGCAGCACGTGGCCGTCGCTCAACGGCGTGACCGTCCGTGCCAACGTAGCCAGCTCCGCGTGGAGCTGCGGACCACATCCCACCACCAGTTCCCAGCCCTTCAACTCGAACGCCAGGATCTCTGAGAGTGGCCCCGACGCGACCAGCTTTCCCTGAACCAGCACGCCGACGCGGCTGCACAAGGTTTCGGCGTCGGAGAGGATGTGGGAGCTGAAGAAGACCGTGCAGCCCTTGGCGCGCAGCGCGAGGATGACATCGCGGACGTGACGCCGGCCCAACGGATCCAGACCCGACATCGGCTCATCCAGGAACAGCACTTCGGGATTGTTGAGCAGCGCCTGTGCCAGGCCGACGCGTTGGATCATGCCCTTGGAGAATTGCCGCAGGCGCAGCCGGCGTTCCTTGCCAATGCCGACCTCGTCCAGGACACGCGCAACGCGGGTGCCCACCTCGGCACCGCGATAACCGAACAGCCGCGCGAAGTACGCCAGCATTTCTTCGGCAGTCAGGTAATCGTAGTAGCAGGGATTCTCGGCGAGAAAGCCGAGCCGCTGCCGCACGGCCGCATCCCCCGCCGGCCGCCCCAGGATGCGGGCCTCGCCAGACGTGGGATACAGCAACTGCATCAGCAGCTTGAGCATGGTGCTCTTGCCGGCGCCATTCGGTCCGAGAAAGCCGAAGACTTCACCGGCCTCGACCGTCAGCGTCAGGTGATCGAGGGCGCGATAGGGACGAGGACGCCAGAACCCAACGGAGAAGTCCTTGGTGAGCCCCTCCGTCTCAATCGCAGCAGACATCTTGACTTGGCTCTACTTGGCGCTCGTGACCCGCCGCAGCTCCCACGCGATCGCCACGTCGAAATACTCAGCCCGCAGGCCCGGCAAGCGCAGGCCATTCATGAAGAACGTCGGCGTGCCCGACACTTTCAAGCCGGAGCCTTGGGCAATGTCGGCCTTGACCAGCTCGAGCGTCGCCGCAAACCGCGCGTCGAAATCGGTGACGCCGGCCACGGTCACGACCGCAGCCTTCACGCTCTCGGGCGTTAGCGAGGGCTGGTTTGCAAAGACCCACTCTTCCATGGCCTCGGCCTTGCCCTTCTCGCGCGCGAGGCGCACGGCAACGGCAGCTTCGCACGCAGACGGATGCAGATCCTGGTTCACAAAGGCGTTGCACTGGCGCTCGAGCGGATAGTCGCGCGTCACGTAACGAACCTTGCCCGGCTGCTCCTTCGCCCACTTGGCAAACACCGGCTTGTAGTCCATGAAGGTCTGCCGGCAGGGCGGGCACTGGTAATCGTTGAACTTCACGATCACTACCGCGGCGCCCTCGGCCGGGGCGGTCATCGGCACGCGCGGCTGCGTGGCGAGGTAGGCCTCGAACTGGGTGATCTGATCGGCCGTCAGGACGGGCGGTGCCGGCGCTTGCTCGCCAGCCGCGGCAGCTTCAGCCGAGACGGTCGCGACCGACTGACCCGGAAACCACATGACGGCGCTCCCGGCCGCGATTAGAAATGCGACAGCAGCGGCCCATGCCGACGGCGTGCGGAACAACAGGCGCAGATCAGCAACAGCACGATTGGGAAGACTGGTCATGGGATACCTGGTGGCCGATCCTGACAGCAGGAACAGCCCGATAACGGCAACGTAGGTGCCAGCGCACAACACGCACACTGCCTGGAGAATCACGAACGACGCATACGCAAGATACAAGACCACGGCCAGGCCGACCGTCGAGGCCGCAAAGATATACCCGGGCAAGTTGCCGGCCGCGGTCGCCGACGAGGAACAGAGCGCGACCAGCCCCAGTACGAACGCAAAGAAGATCATGCCAAAGACGGCGACCGGCACGCCGGCCACCGACCCGTAGCGGCTGGAATACGCCTCGGTGCAACTGAAGGTGGCATTGACGTCACAGAAGCTGGCGTAGGCCGGGTCGTTCAGGAGTTGGTAGTGCACGAAGGCCGATGCGGACGAGGCCACCAACCCCACAAGCGCAAAAAGAATGAACCAGGTGCTCTTCGACGGGCTGTCCGGCCCGGTCGCTGACGCGCGAGACATGCAGGGATTCTACTCTTGTACGAGCAACGAGGGGTGCGCCTGGTGCCACACCCCTCGTTGTCCACGTCTTGGTCGTGTTACTGCAGAACCGAGCCGCTGGCCGGGGCCACATTGCCGGCGGTATCGGCAATCGCAGCCGTGGAGTCAACGTAGATGGTGCCCAGATTGCTGCTCCAGAAGTAGCGGGTGCCCGTCGAACCGGGCGTGATCGGGTCGGCCGTCGTGTAGTAGGAGCTGCTCAGTGCGCCCACGATGGCGGCAGGGTTGCAACCAGCCACGGTGTTGTCCGCGCCGTCAGTGGCCTCGTCCATCAACACTTCGTAGCCGCTCTTACTGACCGAAGCGCCGGCAGCCGCAGTGCCGAGGTCGGGGCTGATGAAGGCCACCGCACCGACAGTCGGGGGATCAGCCAACGTCAACAGGCCCTTGGCATAGAAGCCCTGGCCGCAGCTCGACGCATACGCCTGCTGCGAGCTGCTGATGGCGCGCAGCGAACCGATGGCCGACGCCTCGTTGCCGGACATGCGGGCGCGGAGCAGGCCGGGGACGGCGATGGCGGCGATGATGCCAATGATGGCGACGACAATCAGCAGTTCGATGAGCGTGAAGCCCTTGTTGCTACGGATACGCATGATGTTCTCTCCTAAAACTTGCCAAGGTTGCCGGAATTCACTGTGTCTTGGTGTCAACGCCGCACGCTTGGTTGCGGCAATGTCTGGCCAATCCTACAGCAACCCCCGTACCAGGTGCTGAGGCGAAGTTTGCCAGGCGAACTAAGTCTTTGTTCCAGATGAGTTTATCGGACAGTCAGGCCACCGGAATCGTGAACGGCGACGCGTGAAATGAGCCAAAAACTGACGAGAACTGTCAATCGCGAATAACAGAATTGTCAGCACTCCGCAGGTGCGGTGCGGAACTGTGTAGTCCTGTTCCCTAGAATTCGACCACCCAAAGCCGCCGATGTTCATAGAGTTTTCGGTAGCTGAGAGACTTGGGAGGCAGGGCCATGGCTTGGCGCGCGACCATGTAGTGGATGCCGATGGCCCTCCAGTCGTCCACCTGGCTCGCCGACGCGAGCAGGACCGGAAATCCTGGCGTCCTGGCGGGAAGGCCGGCATGAGGGGAACCGTCGCCGAACTGATCAGCCGGAGTCGCGCAGTTGCACCACCGGGGCCGGTCCGAGCAACACGGTCGCCACCACCAAGCGGACGGCGATATGCGGCGCCAGCCGCTGCCGGAGGGTCCGCTCCTTCCCCAGGTCACAGCTTGCTGATCAGGTCGAAAATCGGCATGTACATCGCGATGACGATGCCACCGACGGCGCCGCCGAGCAGCGCAATCATCACCGGCTCGAGCAGCGTCAGCAGGCCTTCCACCGCGACGTCGACTTCTTCTTCGTAGAAATCGGCGATCTTGCTAAGCATGGTATCGAGAGCGCCGGTCGCCTCACCCACGCTGATCATCTGGCAGACCATGCTGGGAAACACCTTGGTATCCTTGAGCGGCGCTGAAATCGTCTCGCCGCGCTCGATGCTCTTGCGCGTGGTCTGAATTGCATCCTCGATAATGGCGTTACCCGAGGTGCGGGCGGTGATGTCGAGGCCGTCGAGAATCGGGACGCCCGAGGACATCAGCGTGGACAACGTGCGGCAGAACCGGGCGACCGCAATCTTGCGCAGGATCGGCCCGAGGATCGGCATGGCCAGCGAGAATCGGTCGATCACGCGCCGGCCCTTCTCGGTGGCATAGTAGGTACGGAAGCCCCAGCCGCCGGCGAAGAAGACCACGAACAACACCGGCATGTAGCGCACCAGGTTCTCGCTGAGCGCGATCACGATGCGCGTCGGCAGCGGCAGCTCGGCGCCGAGGCCGGCGAACAACGTGGCAAAAGTCGGGATGACCTTCCACAGGATCACGCCGATGACGAGGCCGGCGATGACGATGACGGCGATCGGGTAAATCATCGCCGACTGGACTTGGCCCTTGAGCTTGACGGCCTTCTCAATGTAGACCGCCAGGCGCTTGAGAATGGTGTCGAGGATACCGCCCGCCTCGCCGGCAGCAATCATGTTACAGAACAGCGCATCGAAGCACTTGGGGTGCCGCTTCATGGCCTCGGCGAGCGACATGCCGCCCTCAACGTCGGAGCGGGTCGCCAGGATCACCTGCGAGAAGTACGGATGCTCTTCCTGGTTGCCGAGAATGTCGAGGCACTGGACGAGCGGCAGGCCGGCGTCGATCATCACCGAGAACTGGCGCGTGAAGACCGCCAGGTTCTTGGCCGGCACCCCGCGGGCCTTGAGCGTCTTGACCGCCTTGCTCTCCGCCTTGGCCTTGGCCTTGGCCGGCTGGATGCGGGTGACGATGATCTGCTCGCGGCGTAGCGTCGTCACGACGGCGTCCATGGTGTCGCCGACGCGTTCACCCGACACCGACTCGCCAGTCCGGGTGCGTCCTGAGAATGCGAAAGTCGCCATAATCAAGCGCGATTCTACTCGTTATGAACCGTGCCTCACCGGCGGCCGCAGTCCAGGGCCAGGTCCGCCCGGGCGGCCCAAGCCGGCGCCGGCCACCACGCCCGCACCGCGGTTGATCATTTCCTGCAGCTCTTCCCGGTTCGACGAGGCCTTCATCGCTGTCTCGTTGGTAATCAGCCGGCGGAACACCAGCGTGGCCAGTGACTGGTTCATGGTCTGCATGCCCAGTTTCTCCTGCCCGGTCTGCATCGCCGAGTAGATCTGGTGGACCTTGTCCTCGCGAATCAGGTTGCGGATGCCTGGCGTCGGCACCAGGATTTCCAATGACACTACCCGCCCCTTGCCGTCGGCCCGCGGCAGCAGCGATTGACAGACGATGCCTTCGATCACCAGCGAGAGCTGGGTGCGAATCTGGGCCTGCTGGTGAGACGGGAAGACATCGATGATGCGATTGATGGTGGACGAAGCGGAGTTGGTGTGCAGCGTGCCAAACGTCAAGTGGCCGGTCTCGGCGATCCGCAGCGCCGATTCGACCGTCTCGAGGTCGCGCATTTCGCCGATCAGTACCACGTCCGGATCTTCACGCAGGGCCGCCCGCAAGGCGTTGGTGAAGCTGTCGGTGTCACTGTGCAGCTCGCGCTGGTTGATCAGGCAGTTCTTGTGCTGGTGCAGGTACTCGATCGGGTCCTCGACCGTCAGGATGTGGCCGTGGCGCTCGGTGTTGATCTTGTCGATCATCGCCGCCAGCGTGGTCACCTTGCCGCTGCCGGTCGGGCCGGTCACAAGCACCAGGCCGCGTGGCCGGTCGGCCATCTTCGCCAACACCGACGGCAAGCCGAGGTCTTCGAAGGACTGGATTTTTTCGGGGATCTGCCGATACACGGCACCGACCGCGCCCTTCTGGTTGAACATGTTGCAGCGGAAACGGGCCACGCCGCGGATGCCGAAGGAGAAATCGAGCTCCTTGGTCTCCTCGAAACGTTTCTTCTGCGCATCGGTCAGCACCGCGTAGGAGAGGGCCTTGGTATCCGACGCCGACAAGTCGGGCTCCCCGGCAATCTTCTGTAACTCGCCGTGCACGCGCACCTGGGGTGGCGAGCCAATCGAGAGGTGCAAGTCCGAGCCCTGGAGTTCGACCGCTTGCTTCAGGAGATCCGGAAGAGTAGCCATAAGGTTTCTCAGCAGGTTCGGCTAATGCCGAACGCTACTTCACTGTTTCCCGTAACACTTCTTCGAGCGTGGTGACGCCGTCCTTGATCTTGCGCAGGCCGCTGCCGCGCAGCGTAATCATGCCTTCTTCGATCGCCTTGCGGCGAATTTCGAGCGTCGAGGCGCCGACCAGAATCAGCTCGCGCAGCTCATCGGTGACCTCCATCACTTCGTAGAGGCCGACGCGACCCTTGTAGCCAGTCTGGTTGCACCGGTCGCAGCCGGTGCCCTTCTTGGGCTTGACCGAGTGCGCGTCTTGACGCGAGAAGCCGACTTGCTCCATCGCCGGCGGCGGCACCTCGTCCTCGACCTTGCAGTTCACGCACACGCGGCGGACCAGGCGCTGCGCGCACACCAGGTTCAGCGAGCTGGCGACCAGAAAGGGTTCGATGCCCATGTTCATCAGGCGGCTGATGGTGCTCGGCGCGTCGTTGGTATGCAGGGTCGAC
>SXGS01562383.1_pt1 | contig 33195 bp, 29 predicted proteins | sample 3174681 | NCBI WGS metagenome assembly SXGS01 (sample SAMN11356861, study PRJNA531348) | freshwater metagenome | isolation source: freshwater sample F1-80 | place: China: Fuxian Lake, Yuxi | collected 2017-12-25
AGAATCCGCCGCAGGCGCGCCTCGCACCAGGCCTTGTCCGCCGCCTCCACCCGCGCCACCTGCGTTTCGGGGAGTTCCCCGAACTTCTCGCGCAACTGGAGGAGCAGGATCGCGCGCGTCGCCGCCGCTTCCCCACGGGCTTCCCCACGGGCTTCCCCGCGGGCTTCCCCACGGGCTTCCCCGCGGGCTTCCCCGCGCAGTTCGTAGGGGCTGATGAGGTAGTTGACTTCCTGGAATTGTGGGGTCTGAATCATCTCCTGAAACTCCTTCTCTTCGCTCCGGTCCAGCGGCAGGTACGTCTCGACTACGTGTTCCAGCAGCACCCGCCCGGCGTCGCTGACCTGGGCCTGCGCCACCCCCAGCAGGCGGTGCGCTTTGTGGCTCACGCGGCTCTCCCCCCCGGTGCTGCATCAGGGAGGCGAGTGCCGGGCCCAGGGGGTTCGCCTGGGCCCGGTACTGTAGCCCTTCCAGGCCCCTCAGGACAACACAGAGGATGCGGAAGGGTGCGATCCACGAATTGGGTAAACGCGTGAACGAGGAGTCAAGCGGGTTGGAGGCGCTGACCGCCCAGTTCCGGGAGGCACTGGACCGGGAACTGGCGGCCCTCCCGGATGAGGCGGTCACGAGAGACCGGATTGAGGAACGGGTGGAGCGGGTGAACACGCGGATCGGGCGAGAATCGGTTCGGGAGTGAGGGAGGCGAGTTGCCGGACGGTGGGCCACCCGCGCCGGGACGCGCGGGGAGGCACGAGCGGCGGGAGACCGCGGACGAGAGGGTGGCGTTGCGGGCGAGTGGGCTCTCCACCCCGAAGCCGGAACTGCGGTGCGCGCCCCGACCCTCCCGACGGCAGCCCCTACCCAAACTGTGAATCGCACCCGTCAATACCCGGTGACCAGGATCCCGACCCGGCCCGCCGCCGCAGTCTCTCCGAGCTGTGGAGTTGCCGTTTGGCTCCGAAGCGCGTACACTCACCCGGCGGCTATTCGACTGGAGATTCCATGCTGCGCGCCCGGCTGATCCTGCCTCTCGTCGCGATTCTGGCCCTCACCGGGTTCCTCTTCCTGCGCTCACGTCCGGTTCGCGTCCAAACGGCGCGCGCCGAAACAGGAGACGTAGTGCAGGTCGTGTATGCCACCGGCAGTGTGCGGCCCGATACGGAGACACGGGTCGCGGCTGAGGCGGCGGGCCGGGTGGTGGCGCTCTTGGTGGATGAAGGGGACTCAGTCCGGGCCGGGCAGGTCGTAGCGCGCCTGGACGACACCGCGGCGCGCATCCGCCTGCGGGAAATCGAGGGGCGCCTGGCTACATCCCGTGCTCGCCTGACGCAGATGGAAGCGCCGACGGACCCATTCGATGTCCGGCGCGTCGCGGCGCAGGCTCGCGGCGCGGAGCAGAAGCTGCGCGGGGCCTCGGACCGGGTGCGTGCAGCGTCGAGCCGAGTGGATACCGTCAGCGAGACGGCGCGGGCCACCGAACTGGCGGTGGAGAGCGCCCTGGCGCGAGTGCGCGCGCTCAAGAACAGCGCCCAGGCCGCGCAATCCGGGATTGAGGCGGCGCGCCAGCGTCTGGATGCGGGCCGCTCTGAGGTCCAGCAGGCCCGCGCGAATCTCGATGCGGCCCGAGACATGATGGACCGGCGCCGGAAGTTGCTTCAGGATGGGGCCGTCGCAGAACGATTGGTGACCGAGGCGCGCACGAGCATGGAAGCCGCCGACGCCGGGTTGCGCGCCGCTCAAAGCCGTGCGCAGGCGGACGAACAGGGCGTCGTCACCGCACGCGCGAACGCAGAAGCGGCGCAATCGCAGGTGGAAGACGCACTGGCAGGTGTCGAGACCGCGCGGGCGCAGGCCGCTGCCGCGCGCGCCCAGGTGGCGGAAACCCGCAACGCAATTCCCGAGTTGGAGCGGGAAGTGGATGCACGGCGCCAGGAACTGGAGGCCCAGCGGAGCGTCCTCGGGCAGGCAAGACGGGGTGCACGTCCCGTGGAGGTTGATGTGTTGCGCACCGAAGTCCAGACACAGCTCTCCGCGGTGGCGCAGGCCCGGGAGGACCTTGCCAAATTCACGGTGCGCAGCCCCGTCACGGGGAGGGTCACGGACCGGCCGGTGGACATCGGCGATTTCCTGCCGGCCGGTGGGCGCGTGTTTACCGTGGCAAGTGAGCAGCGGCTGTACGTGCAGGCTGATGTGGATGAGGCGGATATCGGCCTGGTGCGTCTCGGCGCCACGGCACACTTTCAAGTTGACTCACAGCCCGGCACGTCGTACGAAGGGCGCGTGTCTCGCATCGGACGGGAAGCCGATCCCAGCTCAAAGACTTACCCGGTCGAGGTCCGCGAACTTCGGGACACGACAGGGCTTCGCCTGGGCATGACCACCGACGTCAACGTCGAGGGGCGCACCCTGCGTGACGCGCTTCTGGTGCCGACCGCCGCGCTGCAGACGGACCAGGACAAGACTGTGGTGTGGGTAGTGGGAAGAGAGCAGCGTGTCCGCCGCCGGCCGGTGCGCATCAAGGCGAAGGACAACCGCACCGTGCAGATCCTGGAGGGCCTTCGGGTCGGCGAGCAGGTCGTACGCGATCCCGCCGGCCTCACCGATGACCAGATCGTCGAGCTCATTCCCGAGAGCGGCGCCGCCGGGAGTGCCGGCGGCTCGAGCGGGGGCTAGCGTGCGGGTCGTCTTTCCGCTGGCCCTGCGGTACTTGATTGCCCGGCTACGGCAGAGCCTGCTCACCATCGCCGGTGTGGCGCTGGGCGTTGTCGCGCTCACAGTAATCCAGGGAATGATGGGCGGGTTCAAACTCTCGTTTGTCGAAAAGACGCTCGGCACTGCTCCCGAAATCATGGTGCGGCGCCAGAACTTCCAGAACACCGATCCTACCGCCCCCATCCGCTCGGGCCTGGAACACCTGAAGCACGCCGTGCTGGTCGAGGTCCCCCGTCCGCCGATTCCGGACGAACCGGAGCGGATCCCGAACGGCGAGGTGCTGGAAGCCGGAATCGCGTCCGTGCCGGGTGTCGCGGCCACTGCGCCGCTGGTGACCGGGCGCGTCGTCTTCAGCTTCTCGGGCAATCCCGAGCCGGTCGTCGTCAACGGCATCGTGCCGTCACGACACGCGCGGGTGATCGCATTCGCTGCGAAGCTCAAGGGTGGTGAGGCTGCAGACCTGGAGCGCGACACGAACGGAGTCGTGGTCGGCCGATTTCTGGCAGAGCGAATGCGTGTAGGGGTGGGCGACCGGGTGATTGCCCGCGCGATCAACGGACGTGCGGTCGGACTGCGCATCGTCGCTCTCCACGACTCCTATGTGTATGAGGTAGACAACGGGACTGTCTGGGTGAACCTGCGCCGCGCGCAGTCGCTGCTGGGGATGCCGGGACAGATCAATGTGATCCAGGTCAAGACGGTGGACCGGGACCGGGCCGAAGAGATCGCCCGTCAGATCCAGTTCTCCACCGCGATGGACGCGGAAAGCTGGCAGGAGGCGCAGCGAAACCTGCTCGGGCTGCTCAACATGATCGTGTCCATCATGACGTTGGTGACGGTCTTCACGATGACTGTCGCCGGCTTCGGGATTGCGGGCAATCTGGTCACGACCGTGAACGAGAAGACCTTTGATATCGGTGTCCTGAAGGCGATGGGCATGCGCACCGGCCACATCACCATGGTCTTCCTGGTCCTCGGCATCCTGATGGTGCTCATCGGGGTCTCGGTCGGGCTGGGGGGGGGATACGCGATTGTGGAGGGTCTGTCGCGTGTGAAGAGCGCGATCAAGCCGGGCCCCGGAGTGCTCGTGGCGAACGAAACGATGCCGATGGTAAAGAGCTGGACCATTTACGCCTTCGCCGGCGGGTTCGCTTTCGTCATCAGTTTTCTCGCCAGTCTCTCGCCGGCTTTGCGCGCCGCCCGTCTGGAGCCGCTCAACATCATTCGGAACGCCGCCGGATGACCTTTCCCTGGTTCGTGGCGCTGCGGCATCTCAGTGCGCGGGTGCGCTCCACGCTGCTCATTCTCCTCGGCGTCAGCCTGGGTGTCTTTGTGCTGACCGTGATGCAGTCCATGATGTTCGGGTTCCAGCGGCAGATCCTGGATACGCTGCTCACGGTGGTGCCGGGAGTACTCGTCAAGGGACGGGAGCGCGGCTACGTGGACGAAGGACGGGTGCTGCAAGGTGGACCGGACCGGGCCTACGCACAGACCCGGTTGAAGCCCGTGAAGAAGGAGAAGGGACTCCGGAACTATCGGGCCCTTACGGAACGGATCGGGAGCCTCCCGGGGGTGGTGGCGGTAGTTCCGTGGGTGCAGGGACGAGGGCTCCTCCGCTTCGGTACCAGAAATCGGGCCGTGAGTGTGATCGGCGTGGAGGCCCCGGCGTACGATCGCGTCGTCGAATTTCGCAGCAAGGTCACGGGCAGCGTGGAGGAATTCACGCAGCGCCGGGACGGCATCATTCTGGGATACTTCCTGGCCGAGGAACTGGGGGCGGTGATCGGGTCGCGGGTGCGGATGGAGGGGGCCGAGGGGCGGGCGCTGAACCTGCGGGTGGCCGGCATCTTTCGCAGCGGCATCACGGTGGTGGATCAAACCCAGTCGTTCCTGAACCTGCGCGCGGCACAGTCACTCTTCGACCTCCCCGGCGCAGTCAGCGGGTTCGCCCTCAAGACCACGTCCACCGATCAGAGCCCGAATGTGGCGCGAGCAGTCGAGTTCGGCACCGGGCTCGAGTGCCAGAGCTGGCAGGAAGCGAACGCGAACTTTTTCAACATCATGCGCCAGCAGAATTCGACCACGTTCGGCGCGGTGATTCTGACCGTGCTCGTGGCCGGGTTCGGCATCGCCAACGGCCTCATCACTGCGGTGCTGGAGAAACGGCGGGACATCGGCATTCTCCGGGCGCTCGGAGTTACGGCACGGGGCATCGCGACGATCTTCGTGATTGAGGGAGTGGTGATCGGCCTGCTCGGCACGCTGGTCGGTCTGGGGTTGGGGGCCTGGGTGATTGACATCATGTCTCACACGCGTACCGGTGGGCGGGGCGGGTTCTCCAGTTCCGACCGCTTCATGATGCTGCGCGGTCCCGAGGTGTACCTCACATCCACCGTCTTCGCTCTGGCCATCAGCCTGGTGGCCAGTCTCTTCCCTGCCTTCCGCGCCGCGAAATATGACCCGGTCGAGATCATCCGCACCGCGAAGTAGCCCGACCCACCGCCCGCACGGGAAGCTCCGGGAATCTACGATCCCGACAGGGCCGGGCTAACAGCCGGATGTTGCGGGCGCAGCCATCCGTGGCGCAACGACAAGGGGATAGCGTGTTCTACGAGCTTCACCAAGTGCAGACCAGCACCCGCCGGATCCCCTCTTGCCCTCCTGTGCGCACCCATCGGCCTACCACTCCAGACCCTCCGGGCGGGTTACGGCCCACTCCACCGTGCATGGTTTGTATACCCCCCACCGGATTGAGAGCGGCGGCGTGAATGGTCCGAGTGAGCCTGACGGCCCGGCCGGCTGCAGGTCGTAGTCGCTGTTGTCCGGGCGGAACGGCACCCTGCGGCCGGCAGTATCCCGTACTTCCAGCACGCACAGGCCCAGGCGCTCGTTTTTCGTGGAGAGCCAGAGAAGCCCGCCGCGGGAGCCGGGAGGGGCGGTCCCGGACACTACAGAAGCCGCAAGCACCGGTCGAACCTCACCACCACCCTGCGCGACCGGAAACCGGTACCGGGGAGGCGCCTGCCACTCCGACACGCCGGCAAACGTATGCACCTCGTCAGCGTCGGCGGCACTGCGGGTTCGCACCCGGTAGAATTGGCAGCGGACCCGGTACGCTCGCTCGCCGGGCCACAGCGGAACCGCCGAGAGCAGCGTCAACGTGGGCTCCCGTTGGACATCCCCACCCCACGCGGCCCCTCCCGGTGCCGTTGGGATCGGACAGCGACCTTCGACCCGAAAGTTGCCGCTCTCGCTGACAATCTCTACGCGGCCCGGGGCCCAATCGCTGGAGACGCTCTCCGTGCAGCGGATGGATAGCCGATGCGATGCAGTCCCCACCCAGGATTCGTCTGGGCGGCGGCTCCGGAGCGGGGGTGCCACCTCCCATCGGGTGAGCAGCACGCTTCCGCCGGCGGGGTGGGCTGCAGAGGGCAGCAACGGCTGTGGTGTGGCGCGCCGAGGCGCCATACTCTGCGCTGTCCCGGCCACGATCAGTTCGCCCTGCGGCGAGCCCGCCCCGCCCATTACCCCAAACCGAAGACGAAACGGGCCGGACGGCGGCGGCAGGCTGGGTACGTTCCAGGCAACCATCAGGGTACGGGGGCCGGTGGCGGCGTGATAGATCGGGGTCAATTCGCCGGCCCGTCCGCCTTGGGAGACGATCCAGCCCCACCAATTCACCAGCGATCGCCTGGACGAGATTGGGCGAGTTCCCGGTGATTCGATCTCAGTCCAGACGACCGCGGCAGGATGCTCAGTGGTCGCCTCAACCGTTGGGGAGCCAACTCCCCGGGCGACGGTTGCCGGATAGAAGGTTCCGAGTAACCGACTCATCACATTCCCTCCGGCGGCACGGTGTTCCGAGCCATAGGTGATGCAGACGACTCGGAACCGGGTCCCGTCCGAACAGACCAACGTTGGTCCCGGCCTCCCCACCCCTCCGATCCAGCCTATGGTTCCGGCAACCGTGCAGAGTATCACGAGGGCCGCAATGAGTGCGGCCCTCCCCCAGACGCCGTTTCTCCCGCTCTCCTGTGACATTCCTGGCTCCTTCCCCAGGTCAGTGTTTGGACGAATCATGTTAGCACGGTCCACGCGGAAACACTCCAATACTGAATGAGTGCTTCCGGTTCGTGTTTGCATGCATCTTCGTACGGGGAGGGGGACCGCATCGCGAAGGCGAAGACAGGCCGGTGGGAGGCGCGCATCGGGAGGACTACCCCCGCAAGGAGATCTGGACTTCATGACCCCGGAAGAGTTTCGTCGGCACGGCCACGAGGTGGTGGACTGGATTGCGCGCTATATGGAGGAGGTGGAACAGTATCCCGTCCTCGCGCGCGTGGCTCCCGGCGAGGTCCGCGCGCAACTGCCTCCGCATCCGCCGCAGCACGGGGAGCCGTTCGCGAGTCTCCTCCGGGATGTGGACGAAATCATCCTGCCGGGTATCACGCACTGGCAGTCGCCGAGCTTCTTCGCGTTCTTCCCCGCGAACCGATCCGGCCCCTCCATCCTCGGGGACCTGCTGTCGTCGGGCCTGGGAGTGCAGGGGATGCTCTGGGCCACCGGCCCCGCCTGCACGGAACTGGAGACGCACGTACTCGACTGGCTGGTTGAGATGCTGGCGCTCCCGCCGGCGTTCCTGTCTACGGGGACCGGGGGCGGCGTGATTCAGGACACTGCGTCGAGCGCCACACTTTGCGCACTCCTTGCCGCCCGCGAGCGGGCTACCAATGGGAACGCAAACCGTACCGGAACTCCGGTCGGGCTCACCGCCTACGCCTCCGATCAGGCGCACTCATCGGTGGAGAAAGCCGTGCGCATCGCCGGGGTGGGCTCCGAGAATCTGCGCGTGCTCCCCACCGGCCCGGCGCGCACACTGGATTCCGCAGCACTCGAGGCGGCCATCCATGCCGATCGAGTCGCTGGTCGCACGCCCTGCTTCGTCTGCGCGACCGTCGGCACGACCTCATCCGGCGCCGTGGACCCGTTAGGCGCCGTCGGAGAAATCTGCCGGCGGGAGGGGATCTGGCTGCATGTGGACGGGGCCATGTTCGGCACGGCTGCGCTCTGTCCGGAATACCGTTTCGTGCACGCCGGCCTGGAACTGGCCGACTCATACTGTTTCAACCCGCACAAGTGGATGCTGGTCAACTTCGACTGTGACTGCTTCTACGTTGCGGACCGCGGCTCTCTGATCCGCGCGCTCAGCATTCTGCCGGAGTACCTGAAGAATCAAGCCACGGAGAGCGGGGCGGTCATTGACTACCGCGATTGGCAAACTCCGCTGGGGCGGCGGTTTCGCGCACTGAAGCTCTGGTTCGTGATCCGCAGCTATGGCGTGTCCGGCCTGCAGGCGCTCATCCGCGAGCACGTCCGCCTGGCGCAGGCGTTCGCGGGCTGGGTAGACGCCGACCCCGATTGGGAGCGTGTCGCCCCGGCGCCCCTCAGTCTGGTCTGCTTCCGCCACCGGAGCAGTGACGCGCGCAATCAGGCGATCCTGGAGGCGGTCAACGCCTCCGGCAGCGCCTACCTCACCCACACGCGCCTGGGAGGCCGATACGTCCTGCGTCTTTGTGTGGGCCAGGCCGAGACCCGGCTTGCGCACGTGACGGCGGCGTGGGAGTTGCTCCGCGAGGCGGCAGGACGTACGGCATGAGTTGCGAGCCGCGATGGGGACCTGCACGGCGCGCGGGGTGGCTCCCAGCGCTCCCAGGACGCTGCGATGGACGGCCCCGGCAGAGTCTGTGGCGTAGCCCCGACTTTCCGGCGAACGTCAGTCGGCGGGCGGCATCGCCTACCGGGTCGTCCTCCGCTAGACGGGAGTGCGATCCCTGAAACTGGGTGCAGGGATTGCGCCGCCGACTCGCGAACACCGTGACAGTGGGTGGCGGGATCGTGCGGCAGCTACCCGCACGCGTTCCTGATCTGGAGGATCACCATGAAAGCACTCATTCTCTCCGGACCGAACCACGGCTTTGCCGCTGCGGTACCGGCTCTCGTCGAGGCGCTCAGCGCCGGCGCCGGGCTGCAAGTTGCGGTCACCGAGGACCGAAATGCGTATCGCGAGCCCGGAGCGTGCGATGTGTTCGTCCTCGGCACGGGGTTCACGCGGGGCGAGCGACAGGCGGACGGCTCGGTCGCCCGTGTGTCGGAGTTTACGCCGGAGCAGGAGGTGGCGCTGCAGGATTGGGTGGCCGGCGGGGGCGGCCTCGTGGGGCTGCACGGCACCGGGTGGTGGATCGGCGGACGCGCCTACGACCTCATCGGGGGCCACGCGAACTGGCATCCGCCGGGGTTGCGGTTTCCGGTAGATATCTCGGACTCGAAGCACGCGATCACCCGGGGGCTGGCATCGTTCGAGGTGGATGACGAGATCTACATGTGCGCCCACGAACCGGACCTGCACATTCTTGCATCCACCGAATGGCAGGGACGGCGCCATCCGCTCGCGTGGGTGCGGGAGCTCGGACAGGGACGGGTCTTCTACACGACCCTGGGACACAGTGGCGCGACCTTTGCGCAACCCGGAATGGCCGAGTTGCTGCGGCGCGCCACCCGGTGGGCCGGGAAGGGGGATGAATGACGGTCTGGCGACTACTGCCGGTCTGCCTCGCGCTTGCCGCGGCTGCCGGAGCCGCACCGAAGGCGCCGGTCCGCCCCACGTCGAAAGCGAAGGCGCCGGCGCCTGCCGCCGCAGTGCGGCCAGCATACGAGTTCCGTCGCATTCACGACCCGAACGGCATCGGCAAGTTCTACATGGGGCGCGAAATCGCCCACGTGATGGGGCACCAGGCCGCCGACTGGCTGGAACGCCCCGAACGTGAGGACGAAGAGCAGCCTTCCCGGCTGATTGAGGCGCTCAAGCTCTCGGATGGGCAGGTGGCGGCGGACATCGGCGCCGGGTCCGGGTATCTCTCGTTCCGGATGGCCGAAAAGGTGGCTCCGACCGGCAAGGTGTTGGCGGTAGACATCCAGCCGGAGATGCTGGCACTGCTGCGGACGAAGGGAGCGGAGCGCGGGATCAAGAACGTGGTGCCGGTCCTCGGTGAGATTACGGATCCAAAGCTCCCCCCGGAGGCGGTGGATCTGATCGTGATGGTGGATGTCTACCACGAGTTCTCGCACCCCTGGGAAATGACCCGCGCGATGGTGCGCGGGCTCAAGAAAGGTGGACGCCTGGTGTTCGTGGAGTACCGGTTGGAGGATCCTTCTGTGCCGATCAAGCTCGTCCACAAGATGAGCGAAGCACAGGTGAAGAAGGAGATGTCCATCCATCCACTCGATTGGGTCGAGACCAATGCCTCGCTGCCTCGCCAGCACATCATCACGTTTCGGAAACGCTGATCCGCCGTGAACGCCTTTTCAAGCAAGACTCAACTGTGGGCTGCCACAGCTCGCCGCCGGCTCGGGGACGGCGCATTTTGCGCAGCCGACCTGGATGAATTGGACTCGATCCTGCACGGGAACTCGCCCTGCCAGCGCCTCCTGTACCTCCACGCCCGCGATCCCTCCGTCACTGCCGATGTGATCGGCTGGGCTGAGCATCCGGGAGAAGATCCGGGCGGTGTGGACCCGGTGCGTCCTTATGCAACGGTGGTCGCTGCCATCCAGGATGGGTGGCGTGCCATTCACTTTCCCCAGCAGTTGGCGCCATTCGATGATCGGGAGACAGACCTGGTCGGTTACGAATTTATCCTCGAGCGGTTCGATTGAGCCGTACGGGAGTAACACACAGATGAGCGAGAGCAAATCCACTTCCCCCGCCCTGCCGCTTCTGTCGGACGCGGAGATGCACACATTTCTGGTGCAGGGCTACCACCTGGTGCAGACTGACTTCGCGCCCGACTTCCACGCCGCTGTCGTCCGGGAGCTCGAAGCGGTTTTTGCCGGCGGCCCCAATCCCGGGAATGAGATCCTCGAACGGGCGCCGCTCCTGCAGCAGGTGTACGAACACCCGCGCGTGCGGGGTGCACTCACGAGCGTGCTTGGCCACGATTACGAGATGCATGCCCACCGGCATTGCCACGCCAGCCCGCCCGGAATGCGCGGCCAGCAGTGGCATCAGGACGATGTGAACCGGCGCCACCACCAGATCTGGCGCGTGCTGGCCATGTACTACCCGCAGGATGTCACGGCCGAGATGGGTCCCACGATGATTCTGCCGGGCACGCAGTTCCGCAACGCGCCGACCGCGCGGATGGCGTCCTACCAGACGTTTCGCACTCAGCGTGCGCTCTGTGTTCCCGCCGGCACAGTCGCCATCACCCATTACGACATCTGGCACCGCGCCTCGCCCAACCGGAGTGAGCGCACCCGCTACATGCTCAAATTCCTGTTTGAACGCACGCACGCGCCGACACAGCCGTCCTGGAATGCGGACCCGTCCCAGCACGAAGAATTGCTCACGGACTTCAACCGGGTGTGGTTACCGCTCGACAACCAGTCCGATGCCTACAAGCACCGGGTGCTCTGGATGAACGCATGGCAGTGGCTGCAAGGAATCCGCCGCGATACGGAAGACTCGATCATTGACCACTACCCCTGAGATGCTTCGCGGACTGCGGCGAGGAAGGCGCGAAGCCGCTTCGGGTCTTTGATCCCCGGAGCGGTCTCGACGCCGCTGGAAACGTCCACCCCGTACGGCTGCGTGGTGCGGATGCACTCCCCGACGTTCTCCGGTGTCAGGCCACCGGCCACAATCACCGGCTTCCCGAACCGCTTCGCTTCCAGTGCCAGATCCCACGGAAACCGCTGTCCGGTCCCGCCGGCGATGCCCGGCACGAACGCGTCGAGCAAGAAGCCGCACGCGCAGTCATATTCCGCCAGGCGGTCCAGATCGGCCGCGGCGCGGATTCGGAAGGCTTTGATGGCGCGCCGTCCACAGGCAGCCACCCACTCGGGCGCCTCAGATCCGTTAAACTGGAGCACATCCAGCGGGCAGTGCTCCAGTACCGGGCGGGGATCCTCATCCACGACCAGGCCGACTGTGGTCACGAACGGGGGCAGTTCGCGCACAATGCCGGCGGCGGCGGCAGGAGTGAGCCGACGGGGACTCGGCGCAAAGACGAACCCGAGCGCGTCCGCCCCCGCCTGCACCGCCGCCAGTGCATCCTCAATGCGGGTAATGCCGCAGATCTTGGTTCGCATCGGGGTCTCCGGGTATCACGCAACGGGAGGGCGCTCCGGTGGCGCCTCAGGAGTGTGGGCAGGCAGGCTCGCCATCGTGAAAGCACGATCTGGGGCGAAGTCTGCCTGCGGCACAGGGGTACAGAGCCGGTTTGGAGTGTCGCGTTCAAACGCCGGCGGATTCAGCTTCGGATTTGGGCACTGAGTTGGGCGAGAGGGCGCCGGTCGCACTCCATGCCCGAATCCGGAACCGCGAGGCCGTCTCTGCTAGACCGTCACCAGTTCGCGGTCCGCCGAAATCCGCGCGGTATTGACCGTGGCGATGGCGGCATCCGCGGCGTCGAGGCAGGAGCGCACCGCGTCGGCGGCCTCACGGCACTCGAGGGAGCGATCGCCCTTCGCGGCGGCGCGGGCCATGCGGAGCGCACCCCGCCACGAGTCGTGGCCGAAGTTCAACTGGAGAATGAGATATGCAAGTCGCTGGCGGGGAGTCATGGTGGTCTGAGCTTTCGTTCTGGGAGGCCTGGATCGAACCCGGTCGAGTATACCAGTGATGTCAAGAGTGAAATCTTACAATTTACTGAACGGGGACAGCCCGGCGGTCAGTTCGGAGCCGTCCGCAGGATCGCCCGGACCGGGGAAGCGTCTGCATCGCTCAATCTCAGTGGGAGCGCAATCAGTTCGTAGCGACCCTCTGGGACGCTCCCCAGCCTGAGGCCTTCGAGGATCCGCACTCCGCCGGCATTCAGGGCCCGATGGACCGGCAGGGTCTCGCTGGCCAACTCGTCCACCGATGGGACGTCCACCCCCAGGAGCCACAGTCCCCGGCTCGCGAGCCACACGGCGGCGTCGGGGGTCAGTACGGAAATCACCTCGGGGAAGAGGGTCGGATCCGGCCACCCGCCGGTGCGCAGCAGCAGACGCCGGCAGTCAGGACGGAGCCGCGGTTCGAGATCGGACCGTTGGATCGGACCACAGCCGGTGAGATCAAGCAGGTCGGCCGGACCGAGATAGGGAGCCAGATCCAGATCGCCCAGCGCCGCCCCGGCGTCGTCAAAGTGCACCGGGGCATCGGCGTGCGTGCCGAGGTGCACGGTGGTGTGGACGGCGCCGATGTTCACGGAGGACCCGTCGGCGCGGCGGGCAGACCAGGAGAAGCGATACGGGGCGTCACCGGGCCATACTGCCAGTTGTTCGGAGATCGGGTGGGTGATGTCGTAGAATTCCATCGGAGTCAGAGGGAGGGCGAGATGGACGAACCGGTACGGCTCGGATTTGTGGGAGTCGGAAACATGGGCCAGTGCGCCCACCTGCGGAATTATGCGACGCTGCCGGAGTGCCGCGTCGTGGCGCTCGCCGAGGTGCGACCGCAGCTCGCACGGCGGGTGGCGGACAAGTACGGCATTCCGGGCGTCTATCCGGACGCGGAGGCGATGCTGGCGGCTGAGAAGCTGGATGGGTTGGTGGTTCCGCAGCCGTTTGATCGCCACGGCCAGGTGGTGCTGCCGCTCTACCGCCACGGGCTGCCCATCCTCACCGAAAAGCCGTTGGCGGCCTCCATTGAGGTAGCCGAGCAGTTACTGGCGGCGAAGAACGCTGCCGGGACCTGGCACATGGTCGGCTACCACAAGCGGAGCGATCCGGCCACGATGTTTGCGCGCGAGGAGATCACCCGGCTGACCGCATCGGGGGAACTGGGCCCGCTGAAGTTCGTGCGCATTACGATGCCGGCCGGCGACTGGATCGCAGGCGGATTCACGGATCTGGTGCGCACCGACGAGACGTTGGGGGAAGTCGAGCGGGACCCGGCCGCGCCGGACCTGGGCCCGGAGGCGTGGCGGCAGTACGTCAGCTTCGTAAACTACTACATCCACCAGGTGAATCTGCTTCGCCACCTGCTCGGCGAACCCTACCGGGTCACCCACGCCGACCCGTCCGGGGTGCTGTTCGTCGCGCAGACCGCGAGCGGTGTCTGCGGAGTGATCGAGATGACTCCCTATCGCACCACCGTGGACTGGCAAGAGTCGGCCCTGATCGCTTTCGAAAAGGGCTATGTGCGCCTGGATTTGCCGGCGCCGCTCGCCTCCCACCGGCCGGGCGAGGTCCACGTGCTGTACGATCCGGGGAACGGGACCACTCCCCGCGTGGTGCACCCGCAACTCCCGTGGGTCCACGCGATGCGCCAACAGGCCGCAAACTACGTGGCAGCGATTCGCGGCGACCGTCCGCCGCCGTGTGAAGCCACCGAGGCACTGGAAGACCTCCGGGTGGCCCGCGAGTATCTCCGGCTGTGGAAAGGTGTGTGATCCGAATCTCAATCGGCTGCAGACAGCTTGAATCTCCGGTAGGCAAGCAAGTCCACCGGCTGCTCTGGTGACGAGGAGTCCGCTCCACTCGTCGCGAAACTGCTGTATCATCCGTTTCTGCGAGGAAGGTCCGCATGCATCCATCTTATCTACTCAACCGGCGCGCGCTGCTGCGTGTTGCCGGGCTGGCCACCGCGGGCGCTGCCGTGCTGCCGCTGTCGGAGCCGGCCACTGCCGAAGACCGGCCCTACGGGCCGTTTCGGATGGGGATTCAGAGCTATTCACTCCGCGGATTCGACGTGGATCGGGCGCTGAAGGAAACCCACGAACTCGGTCTTGAGTATTGGGAGTCGTACAATGCGCACCTCCCGCTTTCGACCGAGGCGGCGACTGTGGCCGCGCACAAGGATCGCCTGAAATCCGCGGGGATCCGGGTGCTCGCGTACGGTGTGGTCGGGTTCAACACCGACGCCGCGGCAAACCGCCGCGTCTTCGAAGGGGCGAAGGCACTCGGGATTCGCTGCCTGTCTGCAGACCCCGCGCCTGCCGTGATGGATCAACTGGAACAACTCGTCGAGGAGTTCAAGATCAACATCGCGATTCATAACCACGGGCCCGGGCACCGCTACGGGACGCTCCAATCGTGCGTGGATGCCGTCCGGGACCGCCACAAGCGGATCGGCGTGTGCGTCGACACGGGGCACTTTCTCCGCTCCAGCGAGAATCCGGTGAAGGTCGTCGAAACACTCGGGCCGCGGGTGCTGGGCGTGCATATGAAGGACGTGAAGGATACGCGCCGGTTCACGATCCTGGGCCAGGGCGACATGGACGTGGTGGGCACATTGAAGGCGCTTCACGCCATCAAGTACCGCGAACTGGTGGCGCTGGAATACGAAGAGAACCCGAAGGCGCCCCTGGACGACATTCGCGCCTGCCTGGCCGCGATGCGCGAGGCGGTGCAGAAGCTGTAGCGTCGAGCGATCGGAGTCCGGCAACCACCCCTGCCGAGTGCGGGAGAGTCCCGTGCCTGCCGTGGCCGGACCTGTTCTCCCCGGCGGCTAGCTCACCACACGGCGGACGATGCGCTCGATCTCGCGCAGGGCATCCAGCGCAGCATCCGGTTGCACTACGGCGGCGCTCAGGTCGCCGTAGTGCAGTTCGAGGCACTCGAGCAGCAGCCGCTTGAGCCCCGGTTCGTCCGGCGCCGGCGGCAGCACCGACTGGGCGTACGCCCGCTCCAGGTCCGCTTCCTTCGCGGACGCCCACTCACGGATCTGCGGCTCGGTCCACTCTCCCCGGCGGATGGACTTGAGCTGCTCCCGGTGCCGTTGGAGATCCAGGTCTCCTTCGAGCAGCAATTGCTCTACTTCCAGAAGCAGCCGGACCGTGTGGTAGGCAAACTTCAGGTCGTAGCCGTGCTCCTGGACGACCGCATCCCGCGTGCTCCCCGGCTGCGGCGTTTTGACTGCCATCTTGTGCAGTTGCCCGTAGGCGTATCCCTTGAACTTGACCCAGCAGCCACGGTGCAGGAATAGACGGCGCTGCTCACGCACTCTCTGACCGACGGCGGTACACGTGATGACGCAAGTGTGTGGGGTGAACAGGCTGTCCACCATATTCGGGTTGTTTTCGAGGCAAAGCTGGAAGAATTTGACGATGTTGAACATCGCCACGTCGTAGCTGCGACCGTGCCCCCCCAGTTCGGTTGCGTCCTGAATGTGGTGCTGCTGGTACTGCTCAAAGCGCTGCGGGGGCGCGAGCCCGAATCCGGGAATGTGTCCCGCCAGATGCGGGAAAATCAGCTCTCGTGGGGGGATGCAGAAGCCGTAGAGGTCCACATCCGACGTATCGGATGAGACTCCGTACGCAACACTCCCCATTTGCGTCTCATACTGCACCGAGCCGGGCAGCCATACCGGAGGGCGGCACAGGCCACGCTCCGCCAATGTGCGGATTCCATGCATCGCGCTCGCTCAGGCCCCGGGCGGCTTGGGGTTCGGCGCGCGCAGCACTCGGAGGAACGTAGACTCCCCGATCTCTATGGTGTCGCCCGGCCGCAGCGGCATCTCCACGTTCGGCCGCAGGCGCACCCCGTTCAGTCGAGTGCCGTTGCGGCTGTTCAGGTCCGCAGCCACGTAGTAGTCGTGGCGCGGCGCGATACGGAGGTGGCGCCGCGAAATCAGCGTGTCGTGCGGGAAAGCCAGGTCGGGAATCATGGCGCGCAGCGGATCCGCCCGCCCGATGATGGTCTCCGCCACGATCTTCCGCTCCTCGACGCCGAGCGGAGTTCGCATCTCCAGCACGAGGAGCACATCTTCCTGGGTGTCGAGCGGGTCCGCAACCTTTGGCGCTGCCGCCGGATCGGGCGCCTCGGCCGGGGGAAGGCCCTCCGGCGCGGCGGGCGCCACGGGTACGATCACGTCGGCCGGGGCTGGGGACGGCGCGGCCACACGAGCCGCCACGGCGGCGGCGTCCGCGGGGGGCATCGGCGGGAGCTGCGGGCGGTCTCCCAGTGGGACGGCTCGGGGCCCATTGGCAGCGTCCCCCCCCGGTCCTGCCGAGGCGCGCTTTGGATTGGGCCGCGCCTGGGGGTCACGGAACGGTGGGAACACGACCGTGTTTGTCGAAGGCAGCTCCCGGGGCGGGTCAGGCGCTGCCCGGGCCGGCGGCACGGGGGTACGTTCTGCTTCGCGCTGGGGCGGGGCGTGTCCACCGACCGGCACTGGCGGTCCTCCTTGGGGACCAAGTTCTTCCGTCGGTAGCTGTACCCCGGATCCCGGGGCGGAGGGCGCCATGAATGACGCCGGCGCGGACGGAGCAGACAGTGGGCGCGGTGGGTCCGCCGCGCCCATCGGCGCCGATTCCACTGCGGGCAACGGCGCTTCGTTTTGCCCAGAGCCGCCCGGCGGTGAGAGGCTGAGCCAATCCAGCCCCAAAACACCCGGATCCGGCGCTGGATCGGCCGCTGGTAACTCCCAGCCGGCGAAGAGATCGGCCACGCCCGACAACTCGGCGGGTGCGGCAGACGGGCGCTGGTCGCCTCCCGCTCGTGGTTTCTGTGACGACTGCTCGGCCATCCGTACGACTCCCCTGTAGCCCGCTCGCGAAATTTGCGCCCCGGCGCCGGCACACCGGCACACGGAGGGTTTCCGCGTCGCCTTTACTATCTATCACCTCCACGTTTCAAGAAGGAAGCCGGAAACGGGAACGCGGGGACGGCCGGCCGCGTTTCAAGTGTCCAGGGTGTTCCAGGCGACAGAGCCGGAGTGATCCCAGGGCGAAAAACCCGAAACACCGGTCGGCGGAATCAGCCGCTCCCTCCGGGAACGCCGGCATCCTGCCGGCTCGGGCGCCCCGGACAACCCCGGGAACGCCGGCATCCTGCCGGCTCGGGCGCCCCAGACAAGAGAGGATTCGTTACTTGCTGGAGAAACCACTTGCTCATGCGCGTGGCTCGGGTACGGGAGTGCATTTCCCGTCGCCACCCGGCTCCGCGTTGCTCTTGGGGGGTGCTCGCGCAGTGGAACCGGCCGGTGCGTCGGGCTCCGGCAAGAGTCGGGACACAGTTCCGAGGTCCCTGGAGGAGTTGCTGCAGGCTCCGTCCCGGCGGCAGAGTGTGTGGGCGGGAGTCAGCGACACAGCATGCGGGAGAATGAGGGCACAGGGAGCGGCGGGGGGCGTGATGAACGACCAACAAGCAGGATGCAAGTGCGCGCCGGGTGCGGCACAACTTCGACTGTTGCCTCGTAGGGGCCGATGACGGAAGGGGGTACGCAAGATGGCAGGTCTGGCTGATGGGCTCCGGCGTCGTGAAGCGGAGGGGCGGCCGGTGCGGGTGGCCCTGGTGGGGGGCGGCAAGTTCGGGGGGATGTTCCTCGCCCAGGCACGACGCACGCCGGGCCTGCACATCGTCGGAGTATCCGACCTGCGCCCCGATCGGGTGCGGACCACATTGGAGCGTGTTGGGTGGCCCGTAGAGCAGTTCGCCGCCGAAGACGCCGAGTCGGCAATACGGCAGCGAACCACCTGGGTGACGGATGAGACATCCAACCTGCTCGCCGATCCTTCCGTCGAGGTGGTGGTCGAGGCCACCGGGGCCGCGGCAGCGGGAGCGGAGCATGCGGCGCAGGCAATCCGTCACGGCAAGCACGTGGTGATGGTCAACGTGGAGGCCGATGTACTCGCCGGACCGCTGCTGGCGCAGCAGGCACTACGCGCCGGTGTCCTCTACTCCCTCGCGTACGGCGATCAGCCGGCGCTCATCGTGGAACTGGTGGACTGGGCGCGCACGGCCGGATTCCCGGTCATCGCCGCGGGCAAGGGCACCAAGCATCTGCCGGAGTACCACCGTTCTACTCCCGAGACTGTGTGGGACTACTTCGGCATTCAGGAAGCAGAGGCAGTCGCATCCGGGATGAACCCGCAGATGTTCAATTCTTTCATTGACGGCACCAAGTCGGCGGTGGAGATGGCCGCCGTGGCCAACGCCACCGGGCTTGCTGCAGCTTCAGAGGGACTCACCTTTCCACCGTGCTCCGTGCCGGAGTTGCCCACGCAACTCCGCCCGCGGTCCGACGGAGGACTGTTACAACACTCGGGCCAGGTCGAAGTCGTCTCCTGCGTCTACGCGGACGGGCGCCCGGTACCGCAAGATCTTCGCTGGGGCGTGTACGTCGTCTTCGCAGCGCCGGACGACCACATTCGGCAGTGTTTCGCGCAATATGGCCTCGTGACCGATCCGTCCGGACGCTACGCCGCGCTGCATCGGCCCTACCACCTTGTGGGCATGGAACTGGGCGTTTCGATCGCGAGTGTAGTTCTGCGTGGTGAGCCGACAGGATGCCCGATCGGCTTTCACGCAGATGTGGTCGCGATCGCCAAGCGGAACCTGCATCCCGGCGAGGTATTGGACGGAGAGGGCGGTTATACGGTCTACGGCGGGCTGTTGCCGGCGACTATGTCACTCCGGCAGGGAGCGCTTCCGGCGGGGCTGGCCCACGGGGCCCGCATGGCGGCGCCGGTGAACGCGGGGGAAATCATACTGCGATCCGCAGTCCGCCTGGATGACTCTTCGACTGCCGTACGGCTGCGGAGGGAATTGGAGGAATCCGTGCCGGTGGGGCCCGCCGATGCACGCTGAAGGCGATCGGCGGGCCGTTGCGCGCCGATGGGCCTACTTGTGGGCCGCGTGACAGGACTTGCAGGAGCCGGTCATAGCCGTGAACGCCTCTCGAGCGCCGGAAGCATCCTTGGCGGCGACCTTCTCCAGCAGAACCTTGCTGCAATTCTGCAGCGTGTCACACGCGCCTTTCCAGGTCGCGTCGGGACAGCGGCCGTCGGCCATCAGCGTGTGGCCGGACTCATTCAGCAGGGCTGCCTTGGTCCCCGCCATTTCCCAGGCCTTGTCGTCGGCAGGGCCGGCACCCTGGAGCATCGCTCCGAGTTCCTTGCACTGCGGCCCTACAAGACCGCCCATGAGCTGCTTCGTGGTCAGCGGCCGGGTCTTGCCCTGCTTGACCTGAGCCTGGGACTGCGACCCGGCGAGCAGGGCGCCCGCCAGAACCGCGATCCCGAACAAACTTCCGATGAGCTTTCGCATCGTTCCTTTCCTGATCCGTGCTGGTGGAGAATGGCTCCCCTGAGGCTACGACGGACCGGTGTAGCCCCTGCGTTGCATCGGCAGGGTCACATTCCGCATCCAGTAAACTGGATTCGCGTTCCGGGGAGGAACTCCTGCGTCGAATTCTAAATTTTTCGTCGCTGCAGGCAATGAGATATGGGGATCGAGGAGGAAGTCGGATCTCGGGAGAAGGAAGTGGTGACCGGTTTCCTCCACCATTCACCGTCATTCGTCCGCACCGTCAAGCATTGAAACTTGAAACCCGAACCGCGACACTAGACCGAGCGCTTTTCGTATCCGGCGTGCAACCGGTCGGGGCGACGTGGGCCCGCCTCGGAGTGCTGCACGGATACGGGGACCACATCGGCCGGTACGCGGAATTCATGGCCTGGATGGCGCGGCAGGGGGTTGCGTGCAGCGGTCTCGACTTTCGCGGGCACGGCCGGAGCGCGGGCCGGCGGGGCGCCGTGCGGCGCTGGGACGACTATCTCGATGATCTGGACGCTTTTCTCCGCTGGGAAGCAGGGGATGCCGAACGGGAAGTCTCGCGGCCCGCTGCAACCGTGCGCTTGCCCGGTTTCGATTCCCCATCCTCGGTTTCCGCATCCGCGGAGACAGCTCGGCCACCGCTGTTTCTCCTGGGACACAGCCACGGAGGGCTGATCCTGGCGGCTGCCGTGCTGCGGGGCCGGGTGGCGCCGCCGGGCTGCATTTTCACGGCGCCCTATTTCCGGCAGAAGATGGTGGTGCCCAAGGCAAAGGAGGCGTTTGCGCGAGCGCTGGTGGCTCTCGTCCCCGACCTTCCGGTTCCGTCCGGGCTGAAAGACGAGTGGATGACCCGCGACCCGGAGAAGCTGGCCGACAGCCGCGCCGATACCCGCATCCTCCGCATCGCCACTCCCCGCTGGTTTTTTTCCGCGCGGCGGCTGCAGATGCAGGTGCTGGCCGCCGCCGACGGATTCCACCTCCCCTGTCTGATGTTTATGGGGGACGCGGATGAGGTCGCCGATCCGGCGGGCGCCCGTGAGTTTTGTGACGCGGCCGGATCGCTTGACAAGACCTACCGCGAGCTCCCGGGCGCATTCCACGAGCTCCTCCGCGATACCGGCCGCGAGCCGATCTTCGCAGAGATCCTTGCCTGGCTGAGAGCCCGCACCGGGATCAGGCCCGAGCCTCCGCCGGCGTCACCCGGCGCTGGCCGCCCGCACGGGCCGGTGCTACCTCGATCGTCGGCGCAGGTTCCCCCGCCTCGACCATCCGGCGCACCAGGCGCTCCCGCATGACCCGTGCTGCTTCCTGGTGCGACTCCAGGCCGACAAGATTGGTCAGCTCGTACGGATCCGAATGCAGATCATAGAGAAACTCTTCGGTGTAGGCGTCGGCGCCCGCATCGCGCGAGCCGTGGCACTGCGGGGCGTGCACGCCGTACTTCCACCGCCGCGTGCGTACGGCGCGGCCCACCTGTGACTCACTGATCTGGATGAAGACCTCTTCGGGCCACTCGGCCGATTGACGGTGTAGGAGAGGCATCAGTGAGCGCCCTTGCATCGCGGGCGGCACCGGCAGGCCGGCCGCATCCAGCAGCGTCGGGGGCAGGTCCACCAGGCTCACCAGTGATTGCACCTGTCCACCCCCGTCGAACCCCGGGCCCTGCAGCGCCGTCGGCACTCGGATGGACCCATCGTGCCCGGACCGCTTGTACTCCGCATTGCGCGTCTTGAAGTGGCAGCCGTGATCGGCAGTGAACAGGACGATGGTGCGATCGAGAATCTCCAGGCTGTGCAGTGCCTCCAGCAGGCGCCCAAGTGCTTCGTCGAGCCGCTTTACCATCCCCCAGTAGCCCCCGAGGTGCTGGAAGGTCGAGCCGCCCATCGCCGCCAGATCCGGCGGAGTCCAGCGTCCTGTATAGCGTTCGGCATACCCTTCCGGCGCAGGGTAGTCGTCTCGATGGTTCTGGTGGTGCGGCTCCAGGAACGAAAGGAACAGAAAGAAGGGGCGCTCCCGAGCAGTATCCACGAACCGGATCGCCGCATCCGTGAGCGCATCCACCCGGTAGCCGGGAAGGCGGACCGGACGGTTGTCGTTGTCAAACACGACGGTCCGGTAGGCATCGGAGGTGAATTCCAGCACGTTTGACGCCAGCCAGTACTCGTAGCCGCCGCGCTGGGATTCCGGCGCCGGCTCTTCAGATGCCAGGTGCCACTTGCCGATGTAGCCCGTCTGGTACCCCCCGTCCCGGAAGTGCCGGGCCAGTGTGGGCAGGTGATCGGGCAGTGGAATGCCATTTCGGAAGCAACCGTGCGTGGTCGCATAGAGCCCGGTCTGCAGCGAGGCCCGGGCAGGACCACAGACCGGCTGACAGGTGAAGGAGTGGTACAGGTGCGTCCCCCGACGCCCCATCCGGTCCAGATTTGGGGTGAGGTCGAGCGGATTCCCATGCAACCCGGTGCTGTCCCACCGCTGCTGATCGGTAAAGAAGACGATGACATTGGAGCCGGAATGCGGCATCGGATACCCCCCGGAAGCTCGGCGACAGACGATTCAATTTCCTTGCGGCAAGTGGGTCGTGCTCTCCTCCTGCGACAACGCAGGAAGATCGTCGGCCGAAGGCGAACTGTATGCATACTGTACCGTAGGGTCAGGTTATGCGCCTGCCCCGGGGAAGTTCCTTTTGATGCCCGGACAGCCATGCGCTAAACACCCGAAGGAAATCACGCTGCTCCGCTGCAGCCGCTGCGACATCGCGATTTGTCTGCGGTGTCGCGTAGAAACGCCGGCGGGGGGCCGGTGCCGCACGTGTGCCGGGAGTGGGCGCGTGGGTGCGCAGGGCGATGCTCGTGTGGCGCTGCGGGGGTTCCTCGCGGCAGTGGTAGTGGCCGTTCCGGCAGGTTGGCTGTTGCACCAGTTGCCGTTCGTGCTCATTTGCGTGCCGATCTACGCGTGGCTCGTGTCCGAAGCTGCCCTGCGCGCGGGACAGCGGGGCGCAGGGCGGAGCATGGAGTGGGCGGTGGGAGTTGCGGCAGCCATCGGCTGCCTGGGTGGCGGAGCGCTGGCCGGGGGGGCTGGGCCGGATGCCGGGTGGAGCATCCCGGAGCTTGGATTGGTGGACGCCTGGACGCTGGGTATGACCGTGGTGGCGGTAATCATCGCGGTCTCCCGCATCCGGTACTGGTAGTCGGCAGCACCTGGAGCCGGCGGAGGACGGAGCACGAATGCGACTTCAGGCTAAAGAATTGCTGGCGCTGCAGGCGCTCGATACCGAGATTGGAAAGCTGCATGCGGAAGTGGGCACACTGGAAAAGGGTGAACGTGTAGAACGTGCGCTCGCACAGCGCCAGGCCCGCCTCGAGCAGGCTGCCGCGAAGGTGCATGCGCTGGAAGTGGACCAGCGGAACACCGAACTGGAATTGCGCAGCCTCGAGGAGAAGCGGCACGATGCTTCCCAGGTGCTGTACAGCGGACGGATCAAGAACCCGCGCGAGTTACAGGCGCTGGAACTGGAGGTCGTGAGCCTCGACCGGCAGCGCCAGCGCCTGGACGAGACGATCCTGCGGCGCATGGATGAGCTGGAGACCGCCCGAAAGGCGGTGGAGACTGCCGCCGCTTCCGCCGAAGAGGCGGAGAAGGCACTGCGCGTGCTGCGCCGCCGTTACGAGCGCGACGTTGCTCGCATTGACGACGCCCTCGGCGAGAAACAGCCGGCGCGGGAGCGTCTGGCGGCCGAGATCGCTGCGGACATCCTGCGCCGTTACGACGATCTCCGTCGCCGTAACCATAATGTGGGCGCAGTCCGGGTGGAGAACGGCGCCTGTGCTGGCTGCCGGATGAAAATCGGATCGGCGGTGATCCGACGATTGCTGGCCGCGGATCAGTACGTGTATTGTGAGAGCTGCAGCCGCTACCTGTTTCAGTCTGAAGAATGATCCGACTTCGGATTTCGGGTTTCGGGTTTCGGGTTCGGCTGACGACGACCGGGACATTCGAGATTCGGTCCGATCGAGCCGCGAGCGACCGACGGCTCCTGAGAAGACGTGGGAGGGGAAAGGAAGGGGGAACGAGTCAGGCCCCCTCTTTCCTCACGCGTTCGTGTCTTTCCTGGCGCACCAAAACGAGCCCCATCGCACGGGGAGAGCGGAAAGTGGAAAGCAGAAGGCACACTGTTTTCTCTCCGGTCGTTTCTGTGTGTTCTGTTCTCCTCCTCTGGCCCGGCTGCGAGTCGTCCCTGGCGGCGACGGGGCCGGGAAGCGGCGGGCAGCCGGCACCCCGAGGACCGACGCTCCTCAGCGAGGCGCAGGCGGTTGAGGTGGCGCTCGGCGCGAATCCCGCGTTGGGAATTGCGAGGCACGAGCGAAACCTGGTGCGCCTCGACGTGGATCGGCAGCGCCCGGCGTTCCGCCCGGAGATCATCGCGACTGCATCACAGACATTTCAGTCACCGCGAGTGGACTTACCCGGTCCGCGGGATCGGGTCGTGCTGCCCAACTTCGCCTCGCGCGTCGGGATCTCGGTGCGGCAGCCGCTGTACCAGTTCGGGGTGGGTGATGCGGCTACCCGGCTGGCGGACGCGCGTGTTGCTGCGGCCGAGAGCGGATATCGGCGGGCCGAACTGGACGTCGTCCTCCAGACTCGGGAGGCTTATCTGGATGTGCTGCGGGCAGAGCGGGGCACGGAGGTGGCGGCACGCAGCCACGAACTGGCTCGCGAGCAGTTGCGCATCACGCGCCTGCTGATCGAGCGGGGGCTCGCTGCTGCAGTGGACGCGCTGGAAGCGGAGCGGGGGCTCGCCGAGGCCGGCGCTGCAGCCGTTGGCGCCGAGAACGGTAGCCTTCTGGCCCGTGCCAATCTGAATCGGATGTTGGGGCGTGACCTGGAGGTGACTTTCCAGGTGCGCGAACCAGACCTGCTGCCGGCGATGCCGCCACCGCTGGCTGAACTCGTCGAGCAGGCCCGCCGGGGCCGGCCGGAAGTCACCGCGCTCCGACACCAGATGCAGGCGGCGGGAGCGGGCATCCGCCTGGCCAGGGCGTCGGGTAAGCCGCGTGTGGAGCTGGAGGCCGGGTATGCTCTCCAGACGCGCACCGCGCTGGCCCCATTCAGCGGCGTATCGGCTGCGATCCAGCTTACATTTCCTATCTGGGACCGGTCGCTCCGCGCGTACACCGTCCGGGAGGCCGAAGAACGCCTGGCGCAGTTGAGCGACTCTCTCGTACAACTGGAATTGGGGATTTCACTCGAAATCCAGCAGCAGCGTCTGGCGGACGCCACGGCGCGGGCTCGTTCTCTGGCCGCCGACCGCGCCGTGGACCTGGCCCAAAAGGAGTACGAGATCAAGCGCCTTCGCCTGGAACTGGGGAGAGCACTGCAACTGGAGATGCTCAACGCCCGGCTGGAACTCACGCGGGTCTGGAACGAACAGGCTGCGGCGCGTTTCGATGTCCGGCTGGCGCGTGCCCGGCTGGAGCGGGCCGTAGGCGGTGCGCTTGCCGTCGTGCCGGAGGGGTGATGACGGCTCGCACGCGGGTGCTGATTTTTGTTGGAGGCGTGGTACTGCTCATCGTGGGCCTCACGGCCCGCCCGCGCGGTGGGCCTGAAGTTGCCGCGCAAAGCCGACCGGAATCCGCGGTCTCCACCCGCCCGCGGGTGCGGGTCGCGCGCCTGGAAGCCCATTCGGCAAACCGCACCGTGCGGTTGACCGGAACCCTGCGAAGCGGCAGCGAAGCTGTCCTGTCGGCGAAGCTCGGCGGCCGGGTGCTTGGTGTGTTCTGCCGCGAAGGAGACACTGTGAGCCGGGGCCAGACTCTCGTGCGGTTCGACATCCGGGATGCGCGCGCGCAGGCCGATCAGGCCCACGCGGCGACGCGCGCGGCAGGGGCGGCGCTGAGCAAGGCGCGAACCGGACGAACTCTGAAGGAGTTGGACGCAGAGCGGAGGATCCGCGCCGCGAAGCAGGGTCTGGAACAGGCTCGGCTGGCACTTCAAAAGGCGGAAGCGGGAGCGCGCGTGCAGACCGGCGCCTCCGATGCGGATGTGGCGCGCGCGCAGGCAGGACTTGATGCGACGCGGAGCGACCTCGCGCGGCTAAATGCAGGCGCCCCGGCCGCCGACCGCCGGCAGGCGGCCCTCGGTGTGACCGAGGCCGAGCGGGCAGTCGAGACAGCGACGCGAAATCTGGCCGACATCGAGTTGCTCTTCCGCAGCGGCGGAGCGCCGCGCATTCAACGGGACGAAGCGCGAGACGCGCAGCAGCGCGCGCGCGACGCGCTCTCGAAGGCGCGAGCCGGTCGGGACCGAGTGGAATCCGGTCCCACCCCGGAAGCAGTTGCCGCCGCCGAAGCGCAAATCCGCGCTGCGGAGGCGGGCGTAGCCGCTGCAACGGCGGCGGCGGGACGACGCGAGTTGGACGCCGTTGACATCGCAGCCGCCCGGGCGCAGGTCCGCGCCGCAACAACCGCACTTGGTGATGCGATTGCTGCCCGCACCGAGGTGGAGTTGTCTCGCAGCGATGTCCGGGCCGCGGAGGCGGCCCTGGAGCAGGCGCGCGCCGGCTCCCAACTTGCCGAACGCCAGGTCGGCGAAGCGGCTATGGTGTCGCCGGTGGAAGGAGTGGTGCGGGCGGTGCGCATCCACGCAGGAGAACTCGCCGGACCGGGTCAGCCGCTCCTGGAAATCGTCGGGGCGAACGGCGTCTACCTCGAGGCGGCCTGTCCATCCCGCCTGTTGGCCGATCTGCGCGGCGGGCTTGGTGTGCGGATCTATCCCGAGGTGCAGCCCGGACTGGCTCTGGCAGGAGTGGTACGCTCCATCAGTTCGGTCGCCGGGCCGGACGGCCGCTCCTATCCGGTGCGTATTGATCTTGCGTCCGATCCGGCGGCGACTTCCGCCGCCCCCCTTCGTCCCGGCGGCTTCGCCCGCGCAGAAATCTCGGTGGAACGTCGCGAACGCCCGGTCACCGCGCCGCTGGAAGCGCTCCAGGTCACCGATGGGAGGGCATCCCTCTGGGTGGTGGAGGGGGATCGGGTCCGCTCCGTGCCGGTGGATTCTCGCGTCGGGGCGAGCGGTCGCGCGATCGTGGTCGGCCCCGTGCTGGCCGGGCAGACCGTGATTCTGGCGCCCCCGCCCGGCTTGCGGGATGGAGACAGTGTGGTAGTGGTCAGCCGATAGTCGTCCGGAGCCGGTCCCTCATTTCTCCTTCCCGTCGTTCACGCCCAATCCATGAATCTGACTCGCCTCTCGATCCAACGCCCGATCGTCCTGCTCATGCTGCTGGCGGCGCTGATGGTGCTGGGCTGGAAGGCTCGCCTGGGGCTTCCGGCCGAACTGGATCCGCGGGTCGAGATTCCGGTGGTGAATATCAGCGCGGTATTCCCGGGTGCTTCACCGGAGGAAGTGGAACTGCGTCTTACTCGACCGCTGGAAGACGCAGTCGCCACGGTGGGGAACGTCACGAACATCAGTTCCCGATCGGTGGAGAATCTCTCGATCGTAACCGTCCGGTTGAAGCTGGGCACCGACATCAACGCGGCGGCGGCTGATCTGCGGGCGCGAGTGGACGCGGCGCGTCCATTGCTTCCGGAGGAAGTCGAAGCGCCCCAGGTCACCAAGTTCGACTACAACGCCCGGCCGGTGATGGTGCTCGGCGTTGTGGGCGACGGGGCGCCCGAAGCGCTGCGCGCTCTGGTGGACGAAACCATCAAGCCGCGCCTGAGCCGCGTGCCGGGGCTTGGGGGTGTGGCGGTAGTGGGGGGACGCACTCGCGAGATCCAGGTGCGCGTTGATCCGGATCGGCTCGCACAGTACGGCATTTCCCTCACGGAACTGCTGCGCCCAGTCGGTGCTGCTTCCCGTTCCGTTCCCGCCGGCAATCTGGTGCAGGGACGCAGCGACATCTCGGTCCGGGTCGTGGGGGAGTTTCGCAGCCTGGCGGATCTGGCCGCCACGCCCCTTCCCCCGGCGCCGGATCGCCGCCCGTCGGCGGCGTATATGGATCGGAATCCCGGCGTGCAGCCCTCGCTGCGGTTGGGCGACCTCGCCGTCATCCGGGACACCACGGTGGAGCCCGAGCAGATCACCCGCATCGGCCGGAGAGATAGCATCGCGCTGATTATCACGCGGGTGGCCGACGCCAATTCGGTCGAGGTGGCCGACGGCGTCAAGGAGGCGCTGAAGGAACTGGCGGGCGACCTCCCGTCCGGTATCCGCCTCACGATTCTGCAGGACCACTCGCAGGCTGTCGCCGACGCGCTCGAGGACATCAATGCGACGTTGATCCTCGGGGCACTCCTGGCCGTGCTCGTCGTCTATCTGTTCCTGCACAGCGTGAAGGACACGCTGATCGTCGCGTGCTCGATCCCCACTTCAATCATCGTCACCTTCATCGTGATGTACTTCGCCGGTTTCTCGCTGAACCAGATGACGATGCTGGCTCTCTCGCTCTCGGTGGGCATCCTGGTGGATGACAGCATTCTCGTACTGGAGTGCATCCACCGGCACCGGGCGATGGGCAAGGAACCTGAGGCAGCAGCCCTGGATGGCCGGCAGGAGATCGGTCTGGCCGACGCAGCGAACACCTTCGTGGACGTGGTCGTCTTCGTGCCGATTGCGTTCATGGGCGGCATCGTAGGCCAGTTCTTTCGCCAGTTCGGCATCACCATTGCGGCTGCAACGCTGGTGTCGCTCTATGTCTCCTTCACGCTGACCCCAATGCTGGCGGCCCGCCTGTTGCGGAAAGGGGAGGGATCTCACGAGTCGCACAACGGGTTCGCGCGCTGGTTCGAAGCGCGTTACGCCCGCGTGGAGAACCGCTACCGGCGGGTTCTGGAGGCTGCGCTCCGTCACCGCTGGACTGTGTTTTGCCTCGGCTTCGGGTCGCTGGCCGCAGTGGGCGCCGTCGCCTGGCAGGCGATCGGGTTTGACTTCACTCCGTCCGTAGATCGAGGTCAGGTCACCGTCGAACTGGAGTTGCCCCCCGGCACCTCGCTGGAGGTGACGAACAGAGTGCTGTCCCGCGTCGAACGCGAGGCCGGGCAACTCCCGGAGGTGGACCCCGACCGCATGCTCGCGAGCGCCGGGGAGATCCTGGGAGGGTTCGGCTCGCTCCCGGACCGCGGGACGCACCTCGGCCAACTCACTTTGATGCTGCGCGAGAAGCAGGGCTTCGTGGAACGCCTGCTGCACCCTCGCGGCGAACCGGGCAGGCGCATGCGTACGGATGAGCAAGTGGCGGCCGACCTGCGCCGGCGGTTGGAGGCGCCCGCGCTGTTCCGGATGTTCTCCGGCGCGGCCGTCACGGTTGCCGCCGCGCGCGGCCTCACGGGCGCCCGCGCGCCCGTCGAGATCGACCTGTACGGCGCCGATCTGCGGGAACTGGAGCAGGTCGCCGCCGAGGCGACGCGGCGATTGGCACAATCCCCGGTCTTGCGCAACGTGAATTCCTCGTTCCGACGCGGTGATCCGGAACTCCAGGTCGTGCTGAACCGCGAACGTGCGGAGGAGCTACTCGTGAGCCCGGCGGAACTCGCCGGGGTGCTCCGAACGGCTGTCGCAGGGAATACGGATTACCGCCTGCGAGAGGGGGACCGCAGCCTCCCTATTCGCCTGCAACTGGCTCGGGGAAACGGAGAGAGCCGCGCGGTAGGTCCGGACGAACTGGAGAATCTGCTCCTGACATATCGAGGACCGACGCCCGTCTACGTGGCGGATGTGGCGGATTTCCGGCTGGGGACGGGGCCGACCCGGATCTTGCGCTCGAATCGCACCCGCAACGTGTTGCTCTCGGCGCAGGTGCGCGAAGGCGTCGCCCTCGGAGCTGCACAGACAGCCGCGGACAAGGCGCTTGAAGACATGCACTGGGGAGGCGTCCGCCAGGAGTGGGGGGGCGACGTCAGCGATATGGCGGAGAGCGCCGGGCTGATGACGGGCGCCCTCCTCCTCGCCATCGCCCTCTCCTACATGCTGATGGCTGCGCTTTTCAACAGCTTGTTGTCGCCACTCGTCATCATGATGAGCGTACCGATGGCGCTCGTGGGTGGGCTCCTGGGCCTGATCGTCACCGGTGCGACCATGAACATCGTCTCGATGATTGGGATTGTGATGCTCGTGGGCCTCGTTTCCAAGAACGCGATCCTGCTGGTAGACTATACCAACACCCTGCGCCACTCCGGGCTCACCCGAGAGGAGGCCCTGATCCGCGCCGGGCCCGTGCGCCTGCGGCCCATCCTGATGACCACACTCTCCACCGTGTGCGCCATGACTCCCGTCGCGCTGCAGATCGGCCGGGCAAGCGAGATGCGTGCGCCGATGGCGATCGTGGTGATCGGCGGCCTGATTCTTTCTACCGTACTCACGCTCATTGTGATTCCGGTGATGTACACGTTCTTCGACGACCTGACCGGCCTCCTGGTGGGGGCACGCAAGGCGTCCACCGGTGCCCGCGCCCTCTCGCGGCGCCGACCACAGACCAGTTCGCCCGTTCCCCCGCTTCCAGAGTAGGCCACACTTCCGAGACCGAGGGCTATCGCCATGCGCCTCCGACCCAGGACCCCCCGAATTCTGCTGCCTCTCGTCGGCGCGGCCCTGGCGCCGGCGCTCATCGGGCCAGCTCCCGCCCAGCAGTCACGGCCGAACCTGATCTCCATCGTGACCGACGATCAGGCCCACTGGTCCATCGGGGCGTACGGGAACCGGCAATCCCGCACTCCGAACATGGACCGTCTCTGCCGGGAGGGCGCCCGCTTTCTCAACGCGTTCACGGCGACTCCGGTCTGCTCACCCAGTCGCGCCACGTTTCTCACGGGCCGCTACGGCACCCAGGTCGGGATCACCGACTACCTGACCCCGGACGAGCAAAACCGCGGGCTGGGCCTGCCGGAGAGCGCGACTACATGGCCGCAGGTGCTGCAGCGGCAGGGGTATCGTACCGCGCTGCTTGGGAAGTGGCACCTGGGCGCCAGACCCGAGTTTCACCCGACGCGTCGCGGCTTCGATCTCTTCTATGGCTTCCTCGGCGGCGGCAATACCCCGATGAATCCGACATTGGAGGTCGAGGGCCGCGAAACGCGCCTCACCGGCGCACTGCCCGACCTCCTTACCGATCGCGCCCTCGAGTTCATCGGCGAGAATCGCGATCGGCCCTTCGCCCTGCTCCTGCACTTCCGCGCTCCGCACCTGCCGTATGGGCCGGTCCCGGCAGCGGACAGTGCGCCGTTCGCGGATCTCGATCCGACGATTCCAAGCTTTGCGGGCCTGGACAGGGAGCAGGTGAAGCGCTGGACCCGTGACTATTACGCCAGCATCCACAGCGTAGACCGCAATCTGGGGCGGCTGCTGGCGCAATTGGACGAATTGAATCTCGCCCGGCGCACGGTGGTGAGCTTTACCAGCGACCACGGCTACAACATCGGGCACCACGGCATCCACACAAAAGGGAACGGCGTCTGGGTCCTCGGCGGCCAGACCGGTCCCAAGCGTCCGAACATGTGGGACAACTCCGTCCGCGTTCCGCTGGCGATTCGCTGGCCCGGCGTCATCCGCGCCGGGCTCGAAATCCCGCAGATGGTCTCGAACGTGGATACCTTTGCCTCAATGCTCAGCCTCCTCGGCGTACGCCTCCCGGCGGGCGCCCGGCATCAGGGCGCCGACTTCTCGCCGCTCTTGCGCGGGGAGCAGATCGCGTGGCGAGACACGCTGTTCGGGCAATACGACCTGCACAACGTGGGCCTGGCGTACATGCGGATGATCCGAACCGAGGACTGGAAACTCGTACGGCACTACCGGTCCAGCGGCCTGGACGAGCTGTACGATCTCCGCAGCGATCCAGGCGAGACGCGGAACCGGTGGAGCGATGCCGCCCTGCGCCCCGTTCGCGACGACCTGCTCACGCGCCTCGTCACCTGGCAGCGATCCATCCGCGACCCCGAGGCGCCCCGCAGGTGAATCGAGGGGCAGGAACCGGGTTGATGTGAGGATTCCGCACTGCGCGCCCCGGTAATTTCGCCGCCTCGGAAGGAGTATCGGCGCCGGTTGGCGCACTTCTACCATGTCAGGTTTCCTCCGTTCGGGTACAGCGAGCGCCCGGCCAAGTCCGGTACGGGCGCGCGTGCAGGAGAACCGCTATGCGACGCAAGGGTTTCACCCTCATCGAACTACTCGTGGTGATCGCGATCATCGCGATACTTGCCGCCATCCTCTTCCCCGTGTTCGCCCAGGCGCGTGCCGCGGCGCGGTCTACGATGTGTTCCTCGAACATCCGGCAGCTCGGACTCGGGCTTCTGATGTACCTCCAGGACTACGACGAGCGTTTCCCGCCCCCCTACACGGAAAACCAGCCGACCAACGTGACTCCGCCGGGAGGCTACTTCTTCTTCCTGACGTCCATCTGGACGTGGCAGAACTTCTCGATGGCATACGTCAAGAACGAGAAGATTCACGAGTGCTCGGAGGGGTATTCAGAGCGAGCTACCCGAAACGGATTGAAGGCCCGTGCTCACGGGAGCTACGGAGCCAGCCTTCACATCCTTCGCAGTCCGATTGACCAGGCCGTGACAGGGAGGGCGCCGGAGACCGTCGCTGCTCTTATTGCACCCGCCGATGCGTACCTGCTGATGGACTCCGGATTCTACACGACGGACTGCCCGCGGATGCAGAACGCTGTCGTCCATAGCTTCTACCTCCCAGGCGCCAAGCAAAACAACCGTCCCGGTCGCGGACAGGCGTACTGGCAGGCTTCTACGGTGGGGCCCGCGAGTGACATCGCTCGTGACGCAGTAAGCGGTCGGCACAACGGCGGCATCCACGTCTGCTTCGCTGACGGGCACGTGAAGAAAATGCAGCCGGACTCGGTACTCTGGAAGCCGGATTCGTGGAACCCGACCGGCGGCGCTCTGCCGGCTGGTGTGGCCGCCAATCCGACCTGCGTTGCGGGCCCCTTCCAATAGAGTCGGAAGGCACGCGACGATCACTTGGGTGACATGCGCGCGACGAATCCGCGCGCATGTCACCCGCCACGAGTGAGTTCTGGAGGGCGCATGACGCTCTCTTCAGACCACTCATACCGCGCTTGACGCACTACTACTGCTCCGAGCACGCCATCGCAACGAGATCGGCGGAGTCCGCCGGGCTCCCCGTCGCTCCGAGTGAGAGGTGGCCGGCCGCAGAGCCCGGTGTCCCACTCCAAGACCCCTTGTGTGCGGTCCTCGCGGAGAGCGACAACTCCACGAGGAAGAGCAGAGGCCAGGGTCCCGCGGCATCTGGGCGAGGTCTTGATCTGGCACGTGTCGCCGCGCCAGTCCCGCGATCCCGGTGCGAGAGCGCCCGCTGGCCCGCCCGGCGGCGGGCGCGGCCAGCGGGCCCGCTGCCGCGCCGGCCTCCCCGCACAGTGACCCCGCGGGGGATGTGCAGGGACGCGTGCTGAGACAGCGCGGCGCTGAGTGCCGCGGC
>SXGS01452660.1_pt1 | contig 33185 bp, 32 predicted proteins | sample 3174681 | NCBI WGS metagenome assembly SXGS01 (sample SAMN11356861, study PRJNA531348) | freshwater metagenome | isolation source: freshwater sample F1-80 | place: China: Fuxian Lake, Yuxi | collected 2017-12-25
CGCCGTCGTCCATAACGGCATCGTAGAAAACCACGAGGAGCTCCGCAGAGAGCTCAAGGCAAAGGGGTACGAATTTGTTTCCCAGACGGATACCGAAGTCATTCCCTATTGTATAGAAGAGGAGATGAAAGAGGGTCACGCTTTTCCGGAAGCCGTGCGCAAAGCCTGTCTTCGCTTTCATGGGCGCTATGCCGTTCTTGCCATGCATGAGTCCTCCGGGATGCTCGTAGCTACACGTACAGGGAGTCCGCTGATTGTCGGAGTAGGGGAGGATGGCTACTACATCGCTTCGGATATCCCCGCATTCATCGAACACACACGCACGGTGCAGTACATCGATGACGGGGAGATGGTAGAGACCGACGGCAATACGATTCAGTTCCGGGATATCGCAACAGGGCAGGAAAGGCAGAAACGAGAAGTGCGCATTACCTGGACTGTGGAGCAGGGACAAAAAGGCGATTTCCCGCACTTCATGCTCAAGGAAATCATGGAGCAAAAGGAAAGCATCGCACGGGCAGTGAATCAGGATGACGATGCCATTCGTGCCGTGGCTGAAGCAATCCGGAGTGCCAAGGGTACCTTTCTTGTCGGCTGCGGAACGGCGCACAAAGCCTGCATGGCTGCGGAATACTTCTTCTCGGTCGTTGCAGAGCACCACGTGAACGTCTGCTCGGCAGGGGAGTTTAAGCTCTACCATCACTTCCTGCAGCCGGAGAGTCTTCTCATCGTCGTAAGCCAGAGCGGGGAAACAGCCGACGTCCTCGAAGCCATCAGTGTTGCGAAGGCCAAGGGCGCAAAAGTTCTTGCGATCGTGAATGTCGAGGGATCGAGTATCAGTCGCGCCGCTGACTTCACACTGCTCATCAATGCCGGCCCTGAGCGCGCGGTTGCCAGCACGAAAGCTCTCACCGGACAGATGTCGGTGATGCTCCTGATCGCCTACGCGCTCAAGCACGCACTGCATGAAGGAAAGACACTGCTTCTGGAAACCAGCGCGCTCATCAACGACATGCTCAACCCCCGCTACGTCGAGCGCATTGCGACGATCGCCGGAAAGATCAAAACGCATGAAGACCTCTACATCATCGGCAAGAGCTGGCACTACCCGATGGCCCTCGAAAGCGCGATCAAGATTCAGGAAGTGAGCTACGTGCACGCTGAAGGATTTGCGGGAGGGGAGCTGAAGCACGGTCCCATCGCGCTCATTGAAACAGGGACACCGTGCATCGCCCTTCTGGGTAACGACGAAGTCACCGGCGACATGATCAATAACGCAACGGAGCTCAAGGCCCGTGGCGCGATGCTCATCGGCATCGCTCCCGTACGTAACCCGATCTTCGACGAGTGGCTGAAAACTCCGGATGCAGGAGCCGCCCAGCCGATCGTTACGGTGATCCCGATGCAGATTCTTGCCTATGAGCTGGCGGTACAGAGAGGGAAGGACCCGGATATGCCGAGGAATTTGGCGAAGAGCGTGACCGTGAAGTAGGGATTGTTCATGGAATACGGATCGAATCATTGACTCAATTTGGTTATATTCTATTATAACTAACTATGGTCAAAGCTGCAGAAGTGGAGCAACACCCTTCATCCAAGGAGGCTTCTGCTCTCTATCCACAGGTGATGTATCGGCTGATCGATGGCATCAGTAATGGATGGCTCTTTCAACGCTATCGCGATCATTCACAGTTCGATGAAACGGATACGCTTCCGAATGCCCTCATCGATACAAATCACAATCGCATCGTCGATACATTACTTGTGCAAAATACCGGCGCGAATGTTTTTGCCAATATTCTATATGCACATATCCAGCGAAAAGATTTCGTAAAAGTCCTTGAGACTCTCAGAAAGTATCCTGAAAACGAGTCTGCCTTGCACCATGATATCCTCATTACACAGTTGTTCGAGGCACATGCCGATGATGCAATACTCGAGGATTTTGCGCGGTATTTTGCAAAACAAGAGGAGTTTCGTCTTGTTCGAAATATCATCGAGCAGGTCTGGATTCAGAAAAACTATACGCTTGCGGAGAAAATCATCACCGGTATTTTGCCGAAGCATCATCAATCGATGATGCTTGTGTGGCATCGTGCGACCCAGGGTCTTACGATCGTGAACACAGAAGTTCGCGATGCTATGACAACGCTTTGCAAGTTTGAAGTACCCGATGAAGATGCGATGCATGAGAAGAGAGAGGCATCAGATATTTCGGGATGTTTCATCCAGGCATTGGATAAACTGAACATCGATCTGGGCGTTGTGCGGACAGCAATTGAATCGCAGGATGCGCACGCTTTGGATGAAGTCTATTCTTTCGGCAATCGCTACGAGATTGATGCAAAGATTCGAAAAGCACTCCTCGATGCACATGATTTCAAAGGCGCAGAATCGTTCATCGAATCGACAGGAAATAGTTCCTACTATCAAGATGAACTGGCGGAAGCCAAGATTCTCTATGCAAGAGAAGCTGGAGACCAAGCCCTTTACTGGGAAGGACTCGAGACCTACACGAAGGTGCGTGATGAAAATATCGCAAAACTTGAAGAAAGACGGGATGGCAAAGACGAATACCGAGATCATCGTAACGATTTTCATGCACGCATTAAATTGCATAGCGAGCAGGCATGGAAGCACGCACACCTTGCGATCTACGATTTAACATTCAGGACTCCTTCGGATGCCCTGCCGCATATCAAGCAGATGATCGAAGCGACGGAGGCGTGTGGTATTCCGGGAAAACCGGATTGCCCAAAGGAGCACCAAAGTACACTGCGCAAGTTCCGTAAACGTTTAATGAAGGATCTGAAAAGGCACTTCCTAGTTGCAGGATATCTCGATGCACTACCAGAGAAGGGAGGATGGAATACTCTGGTAAAACATCCGGATGATTTGAGGAATGCTAGGGAGGAATTTCTGAAGACCAAGGAACAACGGTATCTCAGCGCCACTGATGTATGGCATGAGAATCAGGACAAAAGAAATGCGAACGCAATTGCGGCAACCACTTCTTCCATTGCAAAAGGGGAAATCGATCTTGCTGTATCTAGTCTTCTTTCAGGAATTTCGTATTATACGGATGGAGTCGATTTTGCGAGGGCAAATCTTCTCCTTAAGGCAAAGCCGGAGCTCTTTGCGCAGATGACACCGAAGCTGACCGAGAAGTACTTTGAACGCGATGAGTCCAGACGCCTGCCGCAAGAAGGCTGGAAAGGACTTGCTGCGTACTATGCGACTGCAAGTACGGCCGGTTTGCTTGGGGAAGACGAGTGGAAAGCGCTGTACGATGCCATCTGGCAGTCGCGGATGACCCATGAGGGTATGGAAGATATCCCGCCCGCGTTCGTGGTTACGTTCATCAAGGAATTAATTGCACAGGGCGATCTCCAAACGGCATGGAACGCGTACGAAAAAATGCGGACAATGGGAAACGGTGCTTTCAATGGAAGGAGAGAGTGCATCACGGCTCAGACGCATCAAATCTGTCTTTCGCATTTTGTGCGTGCGATGAAGCATGTCGAGGGTGGCGCTGCAGGAAGCATCCGGAATTGCTTAATAGGAGATGGGCTTTCGCATGAAGCGAATCTTTCTGACAGTCTTGCATTTCACAACACAGAAGCGGAAGTGCAGCGGATGCTGAAAGATACAGACAAGGCAAAGGGTGCAGAAAATCAGACGCTTTCGTTATGCACAACACCCCAGGCCGTACGAGAGTGGACAAGACTGATGGCAATGGGAGGCGTGCGCACACCACACGAAAAAAAGAATGCATTGATGACCGTGTACGGAGCAGAAGAAACGAACAAACACATACGCTATCGCATTGTCGATACGATGATCGCCCATAAAATTCCAGGTGCCGAAGCCATGGCGGAGATCAAGAAGACCGACACGCCAGACAGAATGACCAGGCATTTTTTTCGAAAACTTGTAAAGCAGGGAATTTTGCATCAACACACACTTGAGTATCTCACCGAGGATAATGAACATCTGCCGCATCTCCGAAGACTGCTTTCGGAATTTCAGAATGAATTCAATACCGTGATGGATACCATTGCAAAACTGTTTTCTAAGAAAAGGGATTTTCGTTTTCAAATGATGGATGAGGTTACACAGGACGGGGCTTCGGAGAAGGCTTTAAAGCCGCAGGACTGGGAAGGAGTGATGGTCACACTGCGCCACCTTGGCATCTTCACCCCTGAAATATATGCCGAAGCGAAAGCGGGAAACTTTCATGTGAAAGTCTTGAACGGCATCGAGGAGAAAATTCGAGCGCTGAAAAAACAGCTGTTTTTAAACCAGCCATTTACAAATGATGCATCTCCGGAGCTGCAGGCGGAAGTCATCTATGCTGCATACAGACCAGCAAACATGCAGCTCTCGACTGTTGAGCATCTATGCAGTCGCCTGCGAGATTGCTCGAGCCACTTAGACCGCTTCAAGATTCCGGAGAAAGGGTATCCGCTTGATTTACGTCAGCAAACGGCAATGAGACTTAAAGAGGGGAGCCCTGCGCTTGCCTCAGCGAATTTGGCGATGAGCCTACAGCAGTCACTCTATCCTCGTACGTATGGCGACCTCGAACGTATTCGCAACTCTGCAAAGTCTCTTTGTAGTATGGGCCGCTTGCGTTCTTTAGATGACACAACTCTTGAAGACATGTTCGTTGCATTTGGTCTAACCGATATGGAATTCCCCATACGCTGTCTCCGTGAGATTACGGTGGCCCGAACCGACAACGAGCTTTTCAAGGCACTCACAATCTTTCAGGAAGTTCTCGGCATTTGGTCTACCGACAACCTCGAATGTGCCATCACTTCATTCTTTACGAATCACCATGACAAGATCAGTAAGACGGTTACGGGTCTAGCAACCGACCTGAGAAAGCCGAAGCTGAAAAAGGCATTCGAGCAGCAGTGTCAGGTTTCTATCGACACATCTCTTGAGGACATCCCATTTGCAGCAAAAGCTGTCTCAACCGCGATCCTGAAGAAGCTAAAATCACTGAAACAGACACAGAAAATTCTTCGTGAAGATTTAACAAGGTTTGAAACGGACGAGGGTGTGGCTGCCGTATCAAAAGTGCCGAAGCTTCGCGCGGTCATCGCGAAGAACATTCCTTCATTTTTCGGCAAAGCCAGTGCAGGTATCTGTACCGATACCAATATGGACCTCTTCTATCGTGAGGATCACTTCAATATCAACATTATCGACGAGGAGCAGCAGGTCTGCGTCGGTAATGTGCAAGCGTATATCATGGCACGTAATGGAAAAGACCATCTTCTGCTGAGAGGTTTCAACCCGAGCACTGCACTCCTTAAGGACATCGATGCAGGGAGCTTCTGCGATGCCGTGATTGAAGTTGGTGAGCAGTTTGTGCGTGAGAACAGACTTGCAGGAGTCATTCTGTCGGAGCAGGGAGATTTCATCGCTCTCTCCAATCGACCGGAAGCAACGAAGCATCTCACCAGCAAGTATCAGAAGCAGCGAATCGAACTCGAACCTTTCAATATTGCAAATAGTGTACAGATTGCGTCTGGATATTTAGTCAGTACACATGAAGATGAGACTGAAAATACTTTTATGGATTCCCCTGAGTCCGAAGCTCATCATTTTCAGGGTAGTTTTGTATAAAATTCGACCAGTACTCAACGCTGTCAGCACTAAAAACGCTAAGCGTCTCTACCCCTCATTCGGCGGTATCCCATAATACTTCAGCAGGAATGCTGCGATATCACGGAAGACCGGACCTGCAGTTTGTGCTCCGTAGATATCACGCCTCGGGCGGTCGAACTTCACAAGGATGAGAAACTTGGGGTGGGGGACTGGAGCGTACCCTGCGAATGTGGTGATGGTGGAGCCTGTGCCTGTCTCGTATTTTCCTCCCGGACCGGCGATCTGCGATGTACCGGTTTTTCCCGCCATGCGGTAGCCCCTCACTTTGGCCACTTTGGCAAAACCAGTATTCATGGAACTGACGAGCATCGCAGTAATGGTATCGCTCGTCTCCGGAGTAATCACCTGATCGATGACGCGCGGTGCGACCTCTTCCGTGCTTCCGTCGCTACTGATAATGCTGTCGATGATCGTGGGACGCATGAGCTTGCCGCCGTTTGCAAGAGCCGTGTACGCCGTAATCATCTGCAGTGGAGTGGAGGACACTCCCTGCCCGTACGCAGCAGTCGCAAGGAGAGCATTGCTCCACTTTCTCCACGGAAGCATCTCACCGGGGAGCTCGTCTTCGAGTTCTATGCCTGTCACATGGCCGAAGCCAAAGCGCTCAAGATTGCGGTGAAAGAGTTTGCGCCCGAGCTTCGCCGAGACCGACGTCATGCAGGTGTTGATGGAAAACTCGAGGCATCCGGTCATGGTCATCTTTCCGTAGTAACGGTTGAGCGCGTTTTTGATGGTGTACTCATCAACCTTCACGGGCCCTTCGTCATTATATTCATCACTTGGCGTCACTTCCCCCTGATCAATCGCTATAGCCATCGTGACCGGCTTCATCACGGATCCCGGCTCGTAGATTTCCTGAATCGAGCGGTTGAGGTACGCACCGACACCGATGGTATTTTTGTACTTAAGCCAGATGTCCACTCGCTCCGTCGGGAAGATCTCTCGGCGATGGTGCTCACCGACAAGAACGTAGTAGCGAACAATGTCTTTGAGATCATAGAGTGCCTCGAGTGCGGCAATTTCTTTCTGTTTCTCCTCACTGAAACCGGTGCGCCCCTCCTCGGTGAAGATGTCATCAAGGTAGCAGCGCACAACAAACGACCGAGTATCGGGGTGGTAGAGCTCCACAATGATCTGCTTGCGCTTTCCCTCGTCGATAAGCATCGGCTCTTTTTCATACACGTCACCGTAGTTATTGCTGTCGAAGAGTGGCGCACTCGCCATCGCAATGATACGGCCGGAATACGGATCCATCACAATTGCCTGAGCGCTTTCCGCATCAAAACGTTCCACGGCTTCATCGAGAAGCTTTTCGACGTTCTCTTGTACAAAGCGATCGATCGTGAGCACAATCGTCGATCCATCTTTGGGATTCACGATGCGTTGGTCTGCAGTAAGAATTTGTCCTCCCTGCGGATCGCTCACGGTTGCGATAAGTCCTTCTTGCCCGCGAAGGTGTGGATTGAAGGTACGCTCGATGCCGTACTGGGCTTCACCGGTAGAGTTCAAAAATCCTACGACATGTGAACCCACAGTTCCATCCGGATAAAACCGCCAGTGCTCGGGGATGAGGGCAATGCTTCTGAGTGGATCCTCGATCTGCTGGGCGGCCTCACGAGATGGTGCTTCTTTGCGCCTTGCGCGTGTAAGCTCTAGAGATCGCAACATCACCTCACGGAGCTTTGCAGTAACCTCCGGCGAAAGTTTGTGCATCACCGAAACGTAGCGAAGCGGGCGACTACGGAGATACCCCCGGATCACCTCCTCATCGAGCTCGAGCGGACCAGAGAGTCTTCGCGCAATAGCAGGAACCTGTAGCTGCGGTACGGTTTCAGGATTTGCGTAAATAAGCTTCGCATCGAAGACGATGTCCACCCCGGGAATGCCAAGCGCCTGTACCTGCTGCATCTGGACTTTCGTTGCACCGTAGAGCAGAGGCACAAACGTAACCCGTTTTTCACTGATGCGCGTCTCGATCGCTCGCGCAAACTGACGACGCATCTCAGTGACATCTTCTGCAACGTGAGAGGGGGGAAGAACCAAATCTTCGGGAACAGGTTCGAGAAGAGCGCCTGTGAAGAGTGCGCGAATACGCAGAAGAGGATCAAATGCAGATCCGTAAAAAGTAAAGAGTTCTCGCGGGCAGGATTGTTCTCCTGCGCTACAGGAAGCATGGATATCGTCCGTAAGAAGAACATCGGCAAGTGTTTCTGCGACGAGCGTCGGCTGATCGGTGATGACCGGATCGACGTACACCATATCGAGTGTTGCATTTGTAGCGAGGATGCTCGTTTCTCCTGTTTTGGAATTTCTGGAGAGCACCTCGCCGCGCTTGGCAGGGAGACGTACACCACCGAAGTGCTGGGACTGGGCAAGATCCAGATAATCCGTTCCCTTCATCACCTGCAATTCAAGAAGCCTGGCAACAACAATAAGCACGAGTACGCCCAATACCAGATGCACAATCATCATCCTGCGTTCAAGTGAGCGCTTGCGATGAGCCTCAAAAACAGCCGCAGATCGGGCGGGGGTCACGGGGAGCAGTGTAGAGCAAAAATAGTGAGGGACGAAGGAGCCTGGAAAACTTGGGTTTATAGAGTTTATGAAGTTTGTAGAGTTTGTAAGGTGGATTGCACTGTAGAGAGGAAGCCCAACTGACCCGCTTCTTGCCATGCAAAGATTGCAGATTTGTGCTATACTATGGAGAAATGCCCACACCGAACTGGAATTCCCTCGACGGCACGGAACTACTGCATGCGCTTGAGCAGTGGTCAACGGAAATGGGTGTTTCAGACATCCATACCAGCCCCGAGAAGGGGAGTGTGCGCATCGAAGTGCGTCTCCATGGCATGCTGCAGAAAATTACCGATATCCCGCACGATACGTACGTGGACTTCGTTCGGCGCGTAAAGTTTTTCAGCAAACTCAAGCTCAATCTCACCAACGTTCCCCAGGATGGTCAGTACACCTTCGAAGCTCCCGGTCGGGTCGTGAACGTACGTGTCGCAAGTATTCCATCCCGCTTCGGGGAAACCTACACACTCCGCTTGCTGGATCCGAAGCGCGGCATCGTTTCGCTGAAGGAACTTGGCTTTCCCCAGGAAATTCACGAAAAGCTCTCAGAGCTCGTGAAGCTTCCCAATGGCCTCATTCTTGTCACGGGGCCAACGGGATCAGGGAAAACCACGACGCTTTATGCGCTTCTCAACTCTGTCGTGGGAACGCAGCGCAACATCATCACTCTGGAAGATCCCATCGAATACGAACTGCAGGGCATCGTGCAGAGCCAGGTGGACAGCGAACATGACTACACATTTTCCTCTGGACTCCGCTCCATCCTGCGCCACGACCCCAACATTATTCTCCTCGGGGAAATCCGCGATCTGGAAACAGCGCAAACCGCGGTGGATGCATCGCTCACGGGTCACTTGGTGCTCGCGACCCTCCACACGAACTCAGCCATCGAAGCCATTCCGCGTCTGCTTTCCATGGGTGTGAGCCCCTACACATTTGCACCATCGCTGCGGGCAATCCTCGCCCAGCGCCTGGTACGGACGCTTCGCGATGAATGTAAAGTGGATGGAGCACAGTGCGACCCTGCGTCGAACGATTCCTACAACGGACGTATGGCGCTTCCCGAGCTGATCATCGGCACTCCAGCCATCCAAAATCTCATCCTCTCAGGAGAGACATCGCAAAGCATCATCACACAGGCGAAAAAGGAAGGATTTAAAACTCTGAAAGAGTGGGGGGAGATCATTATTGCTGACCGTAGAACGACACGAACGGAAGTAGACCGTGTCACTACATAGGACGCTAAGAGCAAGCAAGGTCATAGAGCGCTGTATTGGCAAGTCCCTTTCCTCTTTCCACGGCATCCTATCGTCCTTTAGTATGGGAAACCCCATGCTTCGTAAAAGACACCGCACCGGCCCCTATGCTCTCGCGCAGACGAAGAATCCGCTGATCCCCTTTGTCTCGATTGCCGCCATCGCCTGTGTACTATTTCTTCTGGTGTGGGCACTACGATCCCTGCTTTCCGTCTTCGACTTTGGAAATGCCATCGAGCGCGAAGCGGTGATCCTCTCTATGAGTAACCGCGGTACCGTGAGCGTCTCACTCAGTGGTGAGGATCCGCGCATTGCCGATGCTGACTTGAAACTGTATCCGGAAGACGGGATAAAAACAGACAAGGGGACACCGGCTATACTGGCATTTTTTGATGGATCCGACATACGCTTGGATAAAGGCGGAAGTATCGTTATCAGCGAAAGCGCACGAGGTGTAAAGAAATCAAAGATCGCAGTATCCTTGGAAAAAGGGACACTTTGGATACGAACACCGGAGCACTCTACCTACTCAGGCACCATCGTCCGAACAATCGCTACCTCCTCCTACAGTGCTGCCGTCCCCTCAGGAGCTGAGGTACTGCTGCTACAGGATCGTATAGATGTATACGGCGCAGATGGTGTAGGGGTTCTCCTCACTATGGCAGGCATCCGTGATAGCGTCATCATCGGAGAAGGGCAAAGCTACGCAGTACCACAGGTCGATCAAAGAGCAGGGGACCCCTACCAGCACCGGTCAGCGATCACGGCAGTACCTGGAGACTTTGTCATGGAGAGCCGACTGAGGACTATTCCAGGATCGCAACCCCAGACCGTGAGTACCGAACCGGAAGCACTCCTCAGCATCACAGAACCGAAGGAGGGCTCAACAATTCGATCGGCGACACTGCAAATAAGCGGAACAGCCGGAGATAGCGTGGATATGGTTCGCGTCAACGGTTATAAAGCGCTACTCGATACGGAAGCACATACATTTCATATCGAGATTGCTCCGCCTGATGCAGAGGAAATCACACTGACCGTCGAAGGACTGGGCAAGGATGGTCTTGTGCTCATGAAGCTCACGCGCACCGTACGCAGAGACCTCACTCCGCCATCGTCACCAGCGATCCTCCTTCCCTCCGGCAATGGATCCATCTACAAAACCAACAGCGAGGAAGTAGAGATTCGCGGGACGGCACCAAAAGGAACCACCGGCATCATCGTGAATGATTACCGCCTGCAGCTCTTTACGGAAGGAGAAGAGGAATGGAGTTACCTCGCATCGACGAAGCTGCAGAACTTCTCACGAGGGGAAAATGTGTACAGAGTGGTCGCCGTGAATGCAGCCGGTTACCGCAGCGAGCCTGCCATCGTCACGATCATTCTCGCAGAAGGGGAGGAGGGTGTGGTCAGCACAGGAAGCAGTGCTTCGTCTGCATCAGCAGTTCCTGAGGCTACCCCTGCACAGCTTCCGAGTAACGACCCACTGAAACCAGGAGAGCTCATCATCAACACTCCTTCGCCTGGTACGTCGCACACTACCGTGCTCACCGGTACAGGACTCGAGCTCCTGATCGAGGGTACTGTTCCCGCAGGTACGCACTCTGTCTGGGTGAACGATTACCAGCTGAAGCTCTTCAAGCCCGGAAAGACGTTTTTCAACTACATTGCGAGCACCAGCCTCAATACCCTCAAGCGCGGGGAAAACCCCTATGCAATCATCACGCGCGACAGGGATGGCAAAATCCTCGATCGCTTGATCTACACGATCACCGTCACACGAGAATAGACACAATTTCCATACGCTGCAAAGCCGTCGAAAACTTCTTGGGAAGCGGAGATGTGATTTTATGATTCTTACCATCTGCCGGAGACATAAACTCCAGAGACCATGCGTGCAGCATGAGATCTTCGATGGAATATTTTTTGGAAATATCTTCACTGCTATGGGACGCGTATGTGACATCACCGAGGATGGGATAGCCGATACTTTTAAGATGTACACGCAGCTGGTGTGTGCGACCGGTGTGTAGCTCGCATTCCAGAAATGCTGCATCGCTCTGCTTCGATAGCTCAAGAGTACGGTACGTTGTCTGGGCCTCACGACGATTTTGTACAGCGTGAAGCACTGCCATTTTCTTGCGATCGCCACTGTGACGCCCGATCGGCGCATCGATCATGGCAGCGGGAGGGGAGGGGATCCCAGCGACAAGAGCGAGGTAGCGCTTATCGATCGTCCGGTCGGCAAACTGCTTTTGAAGCTGAGTGTGTACGTCTGCATTTTTCGCAAGCAGAAGGCATCCGGTTGTGTCTTTATCTAGCCGATGGGCAAGGACGGCACTTTGGGAGAAGGGGAGGCGGCGCTCCTGCAAAAGAAACGCTGCACCATGGAGAATCGTGGGTGCGGCCTTCGGTATCCCGGCTGCGGGATGCACGGAAATGCCCGCAGGTTTATTGATCACGATGCACGCAGCGTCCTCATAGAGAATCGGCAACTGAAGATCAGTGGGGGAGAGCAGCGTTTCGGATAGGGGAGTGCCCGAATCGGAAACAACGACGATATCCCCTGCCTCAAGCACCAAAGCACCCTTACGAGCAATACGGCCATTCACCGTCACAAGGCCACTTCGCACAGCCTCTGTTGCCTTTACGCGGCTCACAAAAGAGGCGTTTTTTGCGAGAAACGCATCGAGCCGCATGGAGGTTTCTACCGTAAACATGTCGACATAGTACTGGAAATACGAAATCTACCGAGTAATCTCTCTACGACTTCCTGCACTCTTGCTGTAGCGGTGTGGGGGTCACCCTCATTTCTTAGTCCTCACTACTTCTGGGGACGGCTAACCTGCTGAAATGAGGTGGGTCGGAGAGTTTCGCCTCTCCGACCCGTTTTTGGTATCCCCGATGAAGAGAACGTGGTTTAACAACCAAAGATTCGGTAGAATCACGACAATGAGTGCATCCGATCTCCTCACACGCGCCATAGAAGAAGTCGTCCCAAGGGAACTTGCAGAGCAGAAGCTGCAATCGGGAAAGAAGATGCGGATCTACCTGGGGATCGACCCAACCGGCAGTAAGCTTCATCTCGGTCACAGCGTGCCGCTCCGGAAACTTCAGGCATTTGCCGCTGCAGGGCATGAAGTCATTTTTCTCGTAGGAAGCTTTACGGCAATGATCGGAGATCCTTCTGGAAGAGATGTGCTCCGTGAGCCACTCACGAAAGAGCAGGTCATCAAGAACTTCGATACGTATAAGCAACAGGCGGGCAAAGTTCTGGATTTCACCAAGGTGAAGATTGTCTACAACCACGAGTGGCTGGAGAAGATGAATGGCGCGGAGATTCTGAAGCTTGCAAGTGTATTTACGGTACAGCAGATGGAGGAGCGCGATATGTTTCGCGAACGCAGAAAGAAAGGTCAGCCGATCGGCGTCCATGAATTTCTCTATCCTTTATTTGTCGGACGCGATTCCGTGGAACTCGATGTCGACTGTGAGCTTGGTGGCTCTGACCAGCTTTTCAATATGCTTGCCGGTCGCACGCTGCAAACCGCTCTCGGCAAGCGCGAGAAGTTCGTCCTCACGACAAAGCTCATCGAGGGAACAGATGGCCGTAAAATGAGCAAGTCCTACGACAACTGTATCTGGCTAGAGGACAGCGCAAAGGACATGTACGGCAAAATCATGAGCATAGAAGACAAACTGATTACCACCTACATGGAGTGCTGCACGGATATCCCGATGGACGAAATCATCATCATCGAAAAGAAGATGATCCAAGAGGAAAACCCGATGCAGTTTAAAAAGCAGCTCGCGGAAGAGATCGTCCGCCTCTACCACGGCGACAAGTCGGCAAGCGAAGCTGCTGATGGATTTTCCAATGTGTTTGCAAAAGGGGAGTTACCGGAGGACATTCCCGAAGTGAAAGCTAAAAAAGGAGAGTCGCTTCTTGATGTACTTTTACGCGCAGAAATGATTACCTCGAAGTCCGATGGTCGTAGACTCATCGAACAAGGGGGGATTCGACTGAACGACGAAGTTCTCAGCGACCAAAACTCCCCTGCCACGGCGGGGACGTACAAAGTGGGGAAAAGGAAGTTTATGAGGATTGTAGATTGAAAATTCGCATTTATTCGTAACACTGATTGCTATGTACACAAGGGGGATGCTTATAGGATTTGCTGATCAAATTGATGATCCTGAGGACGAATCAAATTTCCGCAGGCTCATTAGTAAGGTCCCATTTTTCAGAAGTGGAGGTGGCACTGCTGAAAAATGCGAGCATGGTTCCATCGAGCAGCTTGGCGTCTCATTAGGTATCACACATTTAACAACGGAATTCTTTCAACGATTTGTTGAATTTATCTCCGCTTGCGACTTCACCTTTACAAAAAGGCCAATGACAATGGAGGAATATATAGCATCCATCACACCGGAAATCAGTGACGAAGAACTGGAATCCAACTAATATCTTCCGTATGCGATCTGTCATTTTCCTCACAGTATTCCTAATGGGATGTAGTTCACTGCAGCCAGTAGCACTTGAAAAATCCTCTTCGTCTTTTTCGTCCTCTATATCAGATGCAGAAGTTATTATCTCTACATCATCATTTACTTCTTCTTTTAGTAAACCCTCCGACGCCGAACTGCGCACACAGCTTTCCCCTCTCCAGTATGACGTCACGCAACACGAGGGAACTGAGCCGCCGTTCCATAACGAGTACTGGGACAATCACGAGGATGGGATCTACGTCGACATCGTCTCCGGCGAAGTGCTGTTCAGCTCCAAGGACAAATACGAATCCGGTACGGGTTGGCCGAGCTTTACGAGACCGCTCGCTCCAGACAACATCGTTGAGCTCTCGGATTATCAGCTGCTCTACAAACGAACAGAAGTGCGAAGCCACCTTGGTGACAGTCACCTGGGTCATGTCTTTGATGATGGCCCCGAGCCTCTAGGGCTTCGCTACTGCATAAACTCGGCGGCACTGCGGTTTATTCCCAAAGACCAGCTGAAAGCAGAGGGATACGGACAATTCGTGAAGTATTTTTAGACTAGAGACCCACCCAATACGGCACACTCGCAGCCGCACTCACAAGGAGGACGGAAAGGATGAAGGCAAGGCCGGCGGAGCGAGTATCTTTGGACATGACAGTGATAAAGACGAAGAAAGGTTGGAACTCTTACACGGCTTCGTCCTTCGACAAGCTCAGGACTTCGCCGGTGTGCTACACGCACCCCTGACGCCGGAGCGTGACACTACATCCCATGGAAAGAAGCTCCCCCGTGACCCTGCGCATGGCAGGGGAGTGGTCGGAATTGTAGTGGGGGAGGCGGATAGCGACCGCGGCTCCCTTGGGAAATGTCCGAACCCACGCAATGAGTGGTTCGAGGCCATCGGACGATGCGCAATCGATCACCACATTCGCGTGCTGCCCGAGTGTGGTGACCGATTGCTGCATGAACAGAGTGTACGATCGTACACCCATAAAATCAAGAGGTTGATACGAGATCGCCTCGCCTCCCCTCCACCTTTCACGTCTGATATCATCCCGCTCCTTATCATCTATCCTGATACCACATAGGGCATGGAAGCACCGAACATCTACGTCGACATGCACAGGATCTACGAGCCGCTGCTCCTTATAGGGCAGGGGAAGGATGCAGTACTATCGTTTGACCTTTCCGCTGCACCGCATAATCAAGATAGACAGAGACCCTGCATCGATATCCCACCGGATAGCATCATCGATCAGTACATCAAAACAATGCGCAACGCCGCAGGTTTTCAATGCGGGTACGCTGTAGAGCTCGTAATGCAAGAGACTGAAAGGCATTCAACTATGTACAGCTTTGATGTACATATCGTCGGATGTACACGACCGCAGCAGACGAAGACTGCACTTTGAGGTTCACTTCCCATGAAACCTTTTATGCACATCTTTCAGCTGCGGGTTTGTGACATGGGTATAGATTTGCGTCGTCCCGAGATCTTTATGCCCGAGCATTTCCTGCACAGAGCGCAGATCAGCACCATTTCTAAGAAGATCGGTCGCAAACGAATGCCGGAGCGTGTGCGGAGATGGATTACTGACGATCCCCGCCTTAAGCGCGTACTTCTTGACGATGTTCCAGATGGAAACGCGTGACAATCTGTATTCCTCTCCTGGCGGCATGATATTACTGGCCTTCTCAAGGTTGCGGATAAACAGGGGAGTGAGATGATCGACGCGCGTGTCGAGGTAGGCCCGAAGTGCCTCGACTGCCCTTTCAGACAAAAAGACAACGCGGATCTTCCCCCGCTTTCCACGGACAGAGATCTCGCGGGTATCGAAGTTTAAGTCACGACAGTTGAGCGACCGCAGCTCCGCAAGACGCATGCCGGTAGAGAAGAAGGTCTGCAGAATCGCAAGATCGCGTTTCCCCTCACGCTTACTCGTGTCTGGAGCGCCCAGAAGCCGCTCCAGTTCCTCGTGAAACAGAACTTTGACCTTACGCTGCTCTTCCTTGAACCGTGTGACTCTGTCTGGCGGATACACATCCTGCTCCTCTTCCTGAATAAGATAGCGAAGGAAGGCGCGTAGAATGGTGAGATGATGATTCTTGCTCCGGATGGTGAATTCCCCGTTGCGAGCTGTGCGGTAGGCATGAAGAGCCGATTTATACACACGAACGGACTGTTTATCGATCTTTTGGGGGTCATCTACCCCTGAGAGGCGCTCCAGGTGAGCAAGAGACTGGCGGTAGGCATCCACGGTAAGCGGGGATTTGTTCTCCTCAGCTCGAAGGAACTGGAGATAGCGGTCGATCGCTTGGGAAAGTGGAGTTGTCTTTGGTGCTGCGGTGGTCTGCGGGTCTTTGGATACCATGTACAGATGTAATAGATGTAAGCAGGGAGCTTGAGAGATTGTGCGCTGGCAATCAGTCCTGATTTTTTGGCTTAGGAAGGAGGGAAGTCCTGTTTTCCACATTATCTACTACTTAACATAATGCATTTTATGCTAAGTATTCAATTGACACCGCAGCGGGGGTGATGAAATCGCATTTAATACTGCAAATCCTACACACCCGGCACTACGGTCATGTAATAGATCATTGCAGCAATCTCCCGAAGGACACTGCGCACAAGAAATTTCCCTGATGGTGGATGATCAGCAGGGAAGGTGCGGACGCTCCCCCACCCCTGCAGCTCCGCAAGGTAGCGGATGCGGGCGAGATGGTACCCATCGCTAATGGCAATAATGGAATCACACTCAGCGACGAGTGGCCGGCTGTACACCAGGTTCTCCCACGTCGATGTCGACTGCTCCTCGAGAACGATGACTTCGGGATCGATGCCAAGTCGCATGGCAACTGCGCGCATGACCTCGGCTTCGGAATCATTGGAAGCTTCTCCTTTGCCGCCTGTGAAGATCAAACGCCGTAGATTCCCCTCGTGTACAAGGCGTGCTGCCGTAGCAGTACGCCGCATGATGCCGGGCCCCGGATCATCCGACCTATGGACCGCTGCTCCAAAGACCAAACCACAGTTCGCAGGAAAAGCTGATGATCCAGCAGACTCATCCAATACGCGATAAGCCAATGCCAACGATACAACACATCCTGCTGCTGCAAGTATTCCTGCAATATGTACTGCAGTTCGTATCCTCATAGTGCAGCGGAAGATCGTTTCAGCGCATCAATGGAGATATGCGACGGTATATGAGGGAGCTTCTTGCTCCATGGAGGCCAAATGTGGATTTGGGCGTTATCGACTTCGGGAAGGTTGCGAAGGATACGCAGGGCATCTGCACTGTTTAAGCCCGTCACTAGTTCCCTGGCGCGCTTCGAAAAACGTGCGCCTGCCGGAGAGAGTGGATCGAGGACATACTGCTCAGTTCCCGAAAGATCGACTGTGAGCTTGATCCACGTAAGATCATCCGCGTAGTCGATGACGTGGGCAACGAGACGATCGAGGCCGATGGTTTCTGTAAGCAGACGCTTGCCATCGCTGACGTGACTGAGAAGCTCGCTACGAAGCATATCGAGAACCTTCTGCGCATCGTAGGCATACGCCGTATAGGTCAGTGCTTCCTCTAGAGGAACCGACGTCACCGGCTGACCAAGGAACTCCGTAGGAAGCGTCAGATCGTGGTACGCACTCGTCGTAAGCTCGTCGTAGTAGAGAATCTCCAAGCTGGAATCTTTGTGCTGAGAGTTATGGAGCAATTTCTCCTCCTCTACAAGCTGCTTGGCGGTAGCAAGAAGCTCCTGCTCCAATTGCTTTTGTGCAACATCAAGATCCTTCTGGTGCAGCACGGTACGAAAGGATGTTTGTCCTCCCTGCAGGGGTTGCCGGTTTTCCGCATACACCAAAAGCTGTTCCTCCGGTGTAAGGCCTGGGAAATCCCACCGCAGTCCTGCAGGGAGGTTACCGCGCTCACCGATGATCTCCCCGTACAAATCAATATCTGCCGACTCTGTGCGTACAGTGACTTCCTCCCCAGATTCGATATTCACTGGCTCCAGCAAGTGAAACACCATGCCGGCATTATTCACAACGCGCGTCTGGGCACGCAGTGAATAGAGCTCATCGGACTTGTTGAGAACAGTCATCTCTCCGTGTGCGCTCTTGCCTACGAAATCCTTACTCACCTGGTCGAATGTCAAGTTTCTACGAACTTCTACACGTATCGGTAGCAACTCCATTGTCCGCACTCTGGGTGGCACGTCTACAGCACTGCCCGACTGCACAAGCCACACATTTGCCGTCTGACTGACACTATCCTCACGAGGCCAGATGGTGATGGTTGCTGAGGGCAGAAGCCAAAAGAGTACGAAAAGAAAAAGAATGGAACTTAAGATTCCCAAAGCCCAGATACGAAGCTTCGGCACGGTAAGAAGCCCCATAGACTGAAGACGCGAACGTATGTGCTGCTGCCAGACACGCGGTGAATATGCGCGCAGGGCCTCAGGAAGCATCGGATGTGCTGCAAGAAGCACACGAAGATCCATGACACGATCGATAACCCGCAATCCACGCGACCGAAGAAGTTTGACGAGTGAGCGCTCGCGGACCGCAAAACGGGCGCGCGATCCGATGGAAGCACAGGCATCCAGAAACGGTGTGCGCTGCTCGGGGTAGGCATCGAAAACACCTGCATACTCCGTAACAATCAGAAGAAGCTCCGCATTGACTGCCTCTGCCCTGCGCATGTAGGCAGACCAAGACTCCCCTTCCTGCGGTATGAGTACAACCGGATCGGACATGGCGCTCATCATACCTGAGCTGAGGAAACGAACCTATTTCCGCAGTGCCTTCAGTGCCGGTAACTCCCCTCCTCCGATGAACTCGAGCATCGCCCCTCCGCCAGTACTGACATAGGTGTAGGCATCCAATGGATAACCGTAGCGCGTATGGAAATCGATCGTATCCCCTCCTCCGAGAACAGCAGTAGCTCCATTTCTGCACGCTAATGCAATCGCTTCCGCAACGCGTCTCGTCGCATGCGAAAAGCGCTCAATTTCATAGCATCCCAGAGGCCCATTCCAAATGATAGTCTTGGACTTCGCAATGCGATCCGCATACGCATCAGCGGTTAAAGGTCCGATGTCCAGCATGGCAAGTGCTTCAGGAATAGCATCTGTTGAAGCGTCTCCTGCAGCTTCAGGATGTGCAGGATCAGGTGCAACGACAGCGTCCGTAGGCACATGTATGCGTGCGGATCCATCCACTCCAGACTGCCCCAAAAGCTCCCTGCATGTTGGGATCGATTCTGTTTCGCACTTGCTCCTACCGATACCGCATCCTGATGCAGCAACAAAAGCATTCGCGATGCAGCCACCAAGAAGCACATCGTCACCCTTGCGCATGAAGTGCCGTATCACGGGAATCTTTGTCTCCATTTTCGCGCCACTGATGATAAGAGTAACCGGATGCTCCGGTGCCTCTGTAACAGCCGTGAGGTGCCGCACTTCCTTCTCAAGATTCAGTCCCATAAAGGAAGGCAGATGCTCTGTGACGCCCACCATACTTGCATGCTTGCGATGGCAATTGGTAAATGCATCGTTGACGTAGACATCCGCAAGGTCAGCAAGCTCTGAGGCAAATGCCGGATCGTTCTTCTTCTCGCGAGGATCGAAGCGGAGATTTTCCAAGAGAAGTACGTCGCCGGGCTGAAGGCCTTCGGCGAGCTTCCTCGTTTCCTCTCCCGAACAAGAATCTGCAAATGCGACCTTCCTCTCGAGATGTTTTTCCAGCACTGCAACAATCGGCCGCTGGGTGAAAGCAAGATCAGGTTTGTTATCCGGGCGCCCTTGGTGCGCCATGATGACAAGGGATGCACCTCCTTTAAGAATTGCCTGCATGGTTGGTACGAGGGCATCGATTCGCGATGTGTCCGATACATTCCCATCGGTAATCGGCACGTCAAACCCTGCGCGCAGCAATACACGCTTTCCGGAAAGATCCGCTTCACGGAGCAAAGGATACGGGAGTGTGGATGACTTCATGATCAGATTCTACCGCAGTTTAGAGTAGCCGCCAGATCTGCCTGCGAAGACTGTGGTCCCCCTCTACAAAGTACCCCGTAAGCACTCCACCATCGTTGAGGATGGTATCGACTTTTTGGCTGCTTACTGTGGATGGATCAAGGTTGTCCATAGCGTGAAGCATTGCGGATTGGAGTGAAGAAGCAACGATGTACCCCCGCCGGTCGAAGTGCACCATTTCCGAAAGTCTCTCGGGAATGGTCTGTTCACTGCAAGGATAACGATCCATGGAGCCATCGATACCGGCAGAACGCAAAAGGACATTCCATTCACGAAGAACCGCACTGGAATCGGGACATCTTCCCAAAATTCCAAGGAGAACACGATCGGTAGAAATGCGGGGTTTGGTCACGAAAGTATTATGTATGAAGTATTCAGTATTCGGTATGCCCTGCTCACCTTGAGTGGAACTGCGTATACTGCATACTACATACTGCATACATCATACTTTCATGATCATAGGAACTCCCCTGCTTGCATTCGGGATCACCGTACTCTTGCACCTCACAGCACTGCATTTGTTTCCAAAGATCGGTCTCCTCGATTTTCCCGAGCGCTATGGCCTCAAGCGTGGGAGACTCCCCTACCCTACAGGCATGCTGAGTGTGCTCGCATTTCTTGCTGCGTACATCACAATAGAGTCGCTACACATGGCATCCGTCGGCATCATGATTGCCGTCATTATTCTTTCCTGTGTGAACTTCACCGATGATCGCAGGACCCTCCCCTTCTCCGTCCGGCTTTTTGTACAACTGCTCTGTGCACTTTTGATATTCCTCACCGGTACGCGCATCTTCACCATCACCAATCCCTTCGGAGGGTTTCTCTCGCTCGATACATGGGTGATTGTTTCACCACTCTTTAAAAACCCATCGATGATTGGGGCAGCCTTCACCATGTTCTGGTTGGGGCTGACGATGAACGCTCTCAACTGGTTCGATGGCATCCGCGGGCAAGTAAGCGTGATTTCTTTAATCGGATTTCTCACGATTGGTGCACTTTCCATCAGTGACCGTGTCGGAGACGCGCATCTGGCGACATTGGCATTCACACTCTCGGGGATCGCTGCAGCAGGGCTACTCTTCGATTTTCCTCCGGCTAAAGTGGTCATGGGCGACACAGGATCGATGTTCTTTGGTCTCATGCTCGGTGTCCTTACCATCTACTCCGGCGGAAAAGTGGCAACGGGGTTTCTTGTACTTGGCGTACCACTCATCGACAGCATGATCGTCGTTGCGAGACGCTTGCTCAAAGGCACATCGCCGTTTCGGGGTAATGCAACGGATGAACACCTACATCATCGGTTACTGCGTGCAGGGTGGAGCGAACGCCAGATCATTGGTCTTACGGGAGTTCTTGGAACCAGCTTCGGCATCGCTGCGCTTTTCATGAGCACGATAGAAAAGTTTCTCGCAGCGCTCGCACTACTCGGAATTATGGTGCTGCTATCGGTGTACTCAGGAAGAACATTGCGTAAATAATTCTTCATTTTTATTTCCGTATGTCTCTCTACCACCTCCTCATCTACGTTCCCCTCTCCCACGCCGACGCGGTGCGCAAAGCACTTGCAGAAAGCGGTGCGGGGAACATCGGCAACTACGACAGCTGTTCATTTTCTGCCAAGGGCATTGGAAGATTTCGGCCTCTCAAGGGCGCAAATCCGCATATCGGTCTCGAGGGCAGGATTGAAGAAGTAGAAGAGGAGCGCATAGAGGTTGTTGTGGAAGAGGACAAGCTTTCGAATGTCATCGGCGCAATCAAAAAGGTACATCCATATGAGGAACCTGCGATGCATCTGTGGAAGATGGAGGATTGTAAGAATTGGTAATTCTCAATTCTCCCCAAACGCCATCGGCTTGCTCATAACCCCATACGGCTTCACTTCTATGATCACCGTCCGCTTTCCCCTTGGAAGCATCTGCACGGTTGCAGTCCCGTTATCGAAATCGAACCGCGTAAGCTGCGCTGGTTTGAACTCCGCATCACCGAATGCCGTGCGCAGGTAGATGTCTGAAGGAAGATCCGGCGAACGCACGGTCTCTCCGGTCGCATCGAGAATGCGCAAACGGATATTCTCCCAACTTCTGCCGGTAAAAGCTCCATCGTGCGTGACTTCGACGGTATAGCCACCTGGAAGCGAAGTAGATACAGGCAACTCTGGGGATGCCGTCACCACCGTCGAGCGACTGATGACAACGGATGGCACACTCGCAGTGGACGCAGCAGATTGCACCGGACTCAGTGCCGCAATGCGCGTCTTTAAAGCGCGCGACGCAATGCGGCTCTGCCGGCGATCCGCAAGTCGACTGACGGTGCGTACAGCACTAATGCGCTGCGACGATGCACTGGATGCCATAGAACTAGGCCGTAATGCAGGAACATCTGAAGGATCGGCAGAAGCAAGAGTTGTGCGCTGAGCAGGGTAATTGGCCTGTGCGTAGAGAATCGGTTGGATCGTAAACTTCTTTCCTTCTGCCTGATGTAGGCCTTGGTCAACGGCACCAACGAAACTCAATCCTGCTGACCGCTGATCTTCGCCACTAAACGGCCAGTACGGGTGCCACGGTGCTTCATCACGATCGATCTGGAAGTGCAGATGCGGACCGGTCGCAAATCCTGTTTTACCGGAGTAGCCAATCTGCTCCCCCTTCGAGACGACCATGCCCGTTTCCACGACAGCACTGCTGAGGTGACCATACACGGAGTGCAGCGTCGTCGTGGTACGTGTATTGGCGGGATCCGGAACATTGGGATGCCGCACAATCACCATGATGCCCATGCCAACATTACCACTGGTTTCCACGCGCTCAACAACACCATTCATAATCGATCGCACGGGGGTACCTACCGGAACGCGGATGTCTACCCCGACGTGACTACCGGAGTTCTCCTCCCCTGTGGCATACGAGCCAAGATGTCCGATGGAGTAGATAGATGCGGCATCACCCGTAGTGGAAGTAGAAGGATCGTACTTTGGTAGAGTCACAAGCAAGTCTCTGGGTACCTGCTGGAACGTATGCTCTTTGGGATTTCCTCCAAGCTTCGACCAGCGTGCGTAATCTGGCACCTCCGCAAGGGGCGTCACTGTGCCGGAGTAGACGATAAGACTATCATCGTTCTTGCCAAGAACCGATGCCCAGAATGTATGCCATCCATACTGCCCCATCATATTGCCGGCCACGTAGGCGATCACCGAAAGAGCGGCGATCCAAAACGACGTACGCTGCGAAAGATAGTGCAGAGCGTGAGGCTCCACTGGAGTATGGATTTTCCTTGTAGTAAAGCCATGTTTAGAGCATTTGACTGTCGTCATTGGTGTTTATGTTGCTATAGTTATTATAGCATATTTCCGATAGCCGATCAATGAATGAAAAAATTGAACTTTGGCTTGCTGATGAGCAAAAAACTGCACTCTGCGGATCAGGTTTAAGCAAGTCTCTCTATGCTCTTCCGTTGGAATTGCTTCTCTCCGGAGATCTGGGAGCAGGAAAAACGACATTTCTCCAGGGATTTGCCAAAGGACTCGGTATAGAGAACCGCATCGTAAGCCCGACGTTTGCCTTGGAACAGCGCTACCGCATGCCTACAGATAACCTCTTTGAACCAAAAGCAGAATTCACACATATAGATCTGTACCGATTGGATGCGCTGCAGGCCCGCCACGTCCTGCATGCAACAGATGATCACCGTGGCCTTCGGTGTATTGAGTGGTGGGAGAGAGCGGAGTGTCTTCCTGCAGGACCTGCTATACGTGTCACCATGAAAGAAAATAAACACGATGGGATCCTGGGAAGAAGTGTCGCTATAGTTTTTGATGATGCAGACATTCCAGAGCGCGAAGTCATTGAGCAGTGGCGGGAGGATGTCATGCTCCCAGCACACATCCGCAGACACTGTGATGCTGTTGCCGATATGTGTCATGACCTGGCTCAGCAAATGCTACAACGAGGAATCCCGGTGCGCCCCAAGCTTCTGCGAGCAGCCGCAGAAGTACATGACCTTCTACGATTTCTGGATTTTCGTGACGGGGGATACACCGGTAAGCAGAGCTCGTCGCAGGAGCAAGCATGCTGGGATGCAATCCGCAAACTGTATCCAGGTATGAAGCACGAGCCTGCATGTGCAGCGCTTCTCGAATCCCGCGGGTTCTTTGCTCTCGCAGCAATCGTCGCAGTGCATGGGCTCGTACTCCCCTCCCCACGCCGCAGAACCATAGAGCAGCAATTGCTGTTTTACGCGGATAAGCGCGTGATGGTGGATAAGCGCGTCACCCTCGATGAACGTTTTGCGGATTTTGCAAAGCGCTATAGCGATGGCAAAAGGAGTCAGGATGCAGAAACATGGTACAGAGAAGCAAAAAGCGTCGAGGCCGACCTTTTTCCGGATGGTTGTCCGGTGTAATGCTGGAATGCATTGCTCATAAGAGGCACAATGTGGATGTAAACACCGAATATGCTCCATCCAGCACTTCTCAGTATCGGCACGGTAATCCTCGTTAGCCTTGTATCGTTTGTGGGGATTTTGATCTTTTCCACTTCCGAGCAGATCATACGAAAATCTCTCCAGTACTTCGTTAGCCTCTCAGCTGGCGTTCTCTTCGGCGATGTATTTTTGCACATCCTTCCGGAGCTTTCCGAGGGGGATGGCATATCTGTCACAACAAATCTGATCCTCCTCGGAGGAATCCTCGTATCATTCGTCATCGAGAAAATTATTCACTGGCACCACTGCCATGTGCTGCCTTCTGCAGATCACCATCATCCCGTCGGCGCACTGACACTTTTTGGAGATGGCATCCATAATTTTGTGGATGGAGCGCTTATCGCTGGAGCCTTTCTCGTCTCGCCTACCATTGGCTACGCTGCAGCTATAGCGATTGCATTGCATGAGATCCCCCAGGAGATCAGCGACTTCGCATTGCTCATTTATAGCGGATACTCCCGCAAGGCTGCGCTCCTCTGGAACTTTATTTCTGCTCTCGCATCGCTGGCAGGAGCTGCACTCGTCTTAGGTCTGCAGGGAGCAATTCCCGATCTCTCGATGTACCTCCTTGCCTTTGCCGGAGGCAACTTTCTCTATATCGCCGGAGCAGATCTCATTCCTGAGCTTCATAAAGAAACGCGCCTACGCTGTGCACTCCTTCAGCTGCTCTGCATATGCGCGGGTATCGGCATCATGCAGCTAATCGCTACTCTGGAATAGCTATGCGGCTTCACTATTGAGCTACGCCGTCACTTACATCCACACCGTAAACTCATGCAGGAGAATTGAGCCGACATGAGACTGAGATACGTGCATAAGAGGAGCTGCTACAGCCAGAAGAATGCCGGCAAAAACGACAATCGCCATTTGTGTACGCTCAAAACCATTCCATCCCTTGTCCATTCGCGGGTGCTGATGGGACATGTAGGAGCGAACATGAATGGCAACAAGCAATGACTCATTGAGGATGAAATACTTAGGAAGAACGGTTCCAAGAGCCTGAAGAATCACAGCCTCCGATCTTACGAGACCCGAGAGAGCTGCCATTCCCATAGAGCGATGCAGGTACACCGCACAGACAAGTCCAACGGAAAGCAGCATGACATCCCGCAGGCTTTCTCTCGTCATTCCCTGAAAGGTACGCCGCAGAGTACAGTGGTGCACCTCACGGTACTTCACAAAATCCAGCGCCATATGGAGACCAATCAGTGCGGCAAAAAGGCCTAATGAGAATAGTGCTGCGGAAAGTACAGCAATCACCAGGTACGCAGCATGAAAGGCCGGAAGCTCGTCGTGGCGGTGGGCAAATGCCCTGGTGGATGCGAGAAGTGTGGTCATGTGTTTTGTATATTATAAAACATATTATAAACTATTGCAAGTGCTCTATTATTCGCTACATTTAGACCATGAACGCCGAACAAATCATGCAGGCTGGTGATGGAATCATCCTTGATGTGAGCAAAATGAGTGACTTAGAGATAAAGAAGCTTGAGTACGGAAAACGCGTGGCAGCAAGAAGAAATAGGGAGCAAAGCCAGGCGAAGTTCGAAGCCATAGAAAGGCTACTGCGGAACCAAATACTGCACTCATCGATGATTGATGAAATCGCACAGCGTGCATGCGCACGTCTTGCGGCCTTTGATCAAGAGCCCACTGCGGTTGTGCAAGCTATCTGGCATCAAAATGAGGAAGCACTATCGAGTGAGCACCCAGCGCAAGCAGAGCGCCTTCATCGTATGAAGGCCCATGTGGCCGACGCCATTGAGCTGCTGCGTGCATATAACGATGGAACCATGCTGATACATCTTAACGAGAAACCGCACTCCTAGTTTTCAGAGAGAATACTACGTACGACAGAGATACGCTCTGTTACTTCTTTTTCAAACCCCCTATCCGTCGGCTCATAGAACGAATTTCGCTGCATTCCCATAGGAAAATAATCCCCTCGAACCACCCCACGCGAATCATCGTGCGGATACTGGTAGCCCTTGCCGTACCCCTGCTCCGCCATCCCTTTCACCGGTGCATTTCTCAGATGCATCGGAACCTCGAGTGATGGAGCGCTGTCTATTGCTGCCTTCACTGCCTTCATCGCCCGTGTCACAGCATTACTCTTGGGTGCCTGACCAAGATACACACAGGCATGCGCGAGAAAATATTCCCCTTCGGGTAAGCCAACCAACTCAAATGCCTGCCATGCACTGACAACCATTTGCAACGCTCGGGGGTCGGCATTCCCGATGTCCTCACTCGCAAACACCGCCATGCGCCGGAATAGAAATCGCGAATCCTCTCCACCTTTGATCATTTTGAAGAGCCAGAGGAGAGCGGCATCAGTGTCGCTTCCCCGCAGGGATTTGATGAACGCAGAAATCGTATCGTAGTGATCTTCTTTGTCGGAGTCGTAACGAACGCGTCGCTCCTTGAAGAGCGTTTCAATTTCACGGAGCGACAATTTCTTTCCTGCAGTCACTACTGCTAATTCCAAAGCATTCAGTGCCGTCCGCGCATCACCATTAGCTATGGTCGCAATGTGTTGCAATGCTGCATCTGCAACCGTCACCTTCCCGGCAAGTCCACGCTCATCACCAAGTGCGTTGCGAAGGACAGACACCAACTGCTCTGCAGACAATGGTTGCAACAGGTACACATGCGAACGCGATACAAGTGCCGCATTCACATCGAAGTACGGATTACCGGTCGTCGCACCGATAAGAATGACATCACCGTTTTCCACATAGGGCAAAAATGCATCCTGCTGGGAGCGGTTAAAGCGGTGGATCTCATCGATGAACAGTAGTGTCTTCTGCTGAAAGGTCTTGCGAAGCTGCTGCGCCTGCGCACACACGGCTTTGAGATCAGCAACTCCGCTTGTGACAGCATTCAACTGTGTAAATTCCGCTTTTGTTGCTTCAGCGATGATGCGCGCGAGCGTCGTCTTTCCCGTGCCCGGGGGCCCTGCGAGGATAACGGAAGAGAGTACATCTGATTCAATGGCTTTCCGTAGAGGCATCCCCTCACCTACGACATGCTGCTGCCCGACAAATTCGTTGAGCGTGCGCGGGCGGACGCGAAATGCGAGCGGTGCAGAGGCCGGAGCGGAAATCTTTTGAGGCATGATGAGCGCTACGAAACTTGAGCAATGTCCTGCAGAACCTCCTTCGCATGTGCATCGCAATCCACCTTATCGTAGATCTTTGCGATCACACCTTCAGGATTGATGAGAAAACTCACGCGCTTCGGATACATCACCCCATCAGCTCCATATGCTGCGATCATTGTCTGATCAGAGTCTGCGAGAAGGGCAAAAGGTAATGCATACTTCTGAGCAAATGTGTCATGACTCTCCATACTATCCTTGCTCACGCCGAGCACCGTCACCCGATCCTTGAGCTCTGCAAAACGGTCACGAAACCCGCACGCCTCCTTTGTACATCCCGGGGTGTCGTCTTTTGGGTAAAAATAGAGAAGCAGCCATTTTCCGCGGTAATCTTGCAATGCATGTGTATTACCATGTTGATCCAATGAAGAGAATGCCGGTGCAGAGTCTCCTTTGTGAAGCTGCATGCAATCACCTTACCGCAAATCATTCCTTCTGCTATACTGAAAGGAACCTATGGCAGACTTTCTTACGACCATCACTCAAGGTCAAAAGCAGAATCTCACTGCGGAGGAGCAGCTGAACATGGGCAAAGCCGAAGCCGCTCCTATGGATGAAAAACACAATACATTCCTAAAAACCATTCTCACGATGGTGGACTCCGGAGAGATTGATGTCTACAAGCCGGAAACATTCCTGAAGCGAGAGGTCTACGACAAGCTCGATGAAATGTGGCGAGACAAGACGGACCTCGCACTCATGAACATCGCCAACCACCTCCAAAACATTTACCTCTTCCGCGTAAGCAAGCAGACGCCCGATGAGTCCCCCATCCTCGCAGCAATGATCGACGAGCTCTGGCAAATGAAGCAGCGCATCGAGGAGCATCACGATGTTTTTAAATTTTAAATCTTCTATGAAGAACAAGAACCCCGAACATCTCCCTAAGAACCCGGTAGACACTCCGAAAAATTCTCTACGGGATTTACGAGAGCAGATTTCTGAGACTCCAAAGGATATTGCCAGAATTGAAGCATTTGCAGGATTGCGCGATCAGCAGCTTGCGCTTGTGGAAATGGTGAAAAAGAATATAGACCTTCCGCAGAGAAACGATATTCAGAAGCTCGAAGCACGTCTGGTCGTATAGCTCAGAGCGCACTCGCATCAAGCCAAGTGATACGTGGATCGTTCCTCCACCAGGTCATCTGCCTTTTTGCATATTGGCGGGTTTTAGCGGCAATCGATTCAGCAAGTGCCTCTTCATTGATCTCTCTATCTAAAACTGCCTCGGCGATCTCCCTGTAGCCATGACTCTTCATGCCAGGATCAGCAAGAGAGTATCCATTGCCGAGAAGCACACGGACTTCATCGATCCATCCATCTTCAAACATTGTTGTTGTTCGTTCATGAATGCGCTGCACCAATACATCACGAGGGCACTGCATGCCGAAGATAAGCAGATCCCACGGACAAGATCCCGACTGCTTAGCGATGGAAGGCTTTAGTCCCGTACTTTCGAATATTTCCATCGCACGAAGGACATATGGCTTGTTATTTTTAGAAAATGCAGACGCCGTTTCCGGGTCGATTTCCGTCAACCGTGCATACAATGCGCCCCCTGCATCCTCATCATATTGATCCTCCAGTTTCTGCCGGAGAGCGGGGTCGGCACTGGAAACAAATTCCAGATCATCAATAAGCGCAGAAATATAGAGCATAGATCCGCCAACGAGCATCGGAATATTGCCACGCTTCAAAATGTCATCAATGACGCGTGATGCTTCGACTTTGTACCATGCTCCTGTCACCTCTTCGTCTGGATCGAGGACATCCAACAAGTGATGTGGAATACCTACCATTTCCTCCGAAGTAATTTTCGCCGTACCGATATCCATACCACGGTAGAGCTGGCGTGAATCTGCATTCACTACTTCAGCAGATTTACCCATTTCCCGAAGAAATTGGGCAACGGTTATACTGAATGCCGTCTTTCCCGAAGCAGTAGGACCTAGTACAACAACCAGAGGGTTTCGGGCTTTTTCCACGAATGATGTTAAATGCTCTTTGCAATTTTGCTTCATCGTCACTTATTGCACCACATTCTGCTTGAGAAGAGAACTGCGCAGTGCCAGAAAATTCGGTAGAATGATTTGAACTTCATATTTTTCATTTCTCATTCATACTTCACGCATGCACCCCATCATCCAATCCGTCGCACGAAATATCTCCCGTGGCATCACCACGCCGAGTAATACACTGATCCCCACGGTCATCGAAAAGACACAGTTCGGCGAACGCGTGTACGACATTTACTCACGCCTCCTTGAGGAGCGCATCGTCTTCCTCGGAACACCGATCAACGACGACGTCGCCAACTCGGTGATCGCACAGCTGCTCTTTCTTGAGAAGGAAGATGCCAAGAAAGACATCATTCTGTACGTAAACTCCCCCGGAGGACAGGTCACTTCGACACTCGCCATGTACGACACGATGCAGTACGTAAAACCAGATATCTCCACGATCTGTCTAGGTATGGCAGCTTCCGGCGGTGCTATCGTCCTCATGGGCGGAGCAAAGGGGAAGCGCTTTGCCCTCGAGCACAGCGAGATCATGATCCACCAGCCGCTTGGAGGAACCGAAGGACAGGCAACAGACATCGCCATCCACGCCGATCACATTATCAAAACGAAGGATCTCCTCAACACCATGATTGCCAAGCACTCCGGACAAAAGCTGGAGAAAGTGAAGAATGATACCGAGCGCGACAAATTCATGAGTGCAAAGGAAGCTCTCGACTACGGTCTCATCGACGGGATTGTGACGAAGCGCTAATGATTACGGATAGGAAAAGTGTCACCCTTTGATTATCTCAGGGTGACACTTTTGGTTATCGAGAGAATGCTTACATCGTTCCAGAAGACTTGTCGCAGCTCTGCTTTGCGCAGCACGAGAGCTTGAGGACAAATCCGTACACGAGAATCCAGACGAACGCATTGATGGCAGCAGGCATTGTATCTGCAAGCGATACGCCACCGATGATGGACTTGAGAAGCATGCCAGCTGGAATGGAACCGAGAGCAAGACCGGTTGCCCAGCTTTCGATGTCACGTCGCTTATCTGCGACAAGCAAACCACCACCGACGATCATAAGAGCCGGAAGAATAAACGCCCACACTGTTCCAAGAAGCGTGATGGGGCCAAGTCCATCAGCAACCATTGCGCGGAAATCACCGATGCTCATGTAGTGGGCAATACCGACAAACAAGAAGGAAAGTCCGAAGCTCACCCGAAAGCACGTTGCGCGGATGACCTTGGGACACTTTGGACAGCAGGAGAGATCGAACATGAAAATATGGGGGAAGAAGTTGGCACTATCATAATCGATGCACAAGTGATTACCGGACAGAAATCCTTTGAGTGCAAGACAATATGAAAAAGGGATTATCTGCTAGGCTATGCCCGTGTTTACGCTTCTCAAAGAGACTGCCGCCGGCCGGAAAGGAAGGATAGAAACTGCGCATGGCGTACTCGAGTCTCCATTCTTCATGCCTGTGGGGACAGCTGGTGCTATGAAGGGAATTTCCCATGACGAACTGTTGTCGCTTGGTGCAGAGATCCTGCTCTGCAACACCTATCACCTCCATCTCCATCCCGGAGAGGACGTCGTCGACGAGGCCGGTGGCCTACACTCATATATAGGCTGGAATAAGCCGATGCTCACGGACTCCGGAGGGTTTCAGGTGTTTTCCTTGAATAACCTCCGCTCCATCGACGACGAACGTGTCGTGTTTCAGTCTCACCGCGACGGCTCCGAGCATATCCTCACGCCGGAAAGTGCCATACAGATCCAGCACAAGCTTGGTAGTGACATCATCCTCTGTCTCGATCACTGTCCACCCTCTACGGCCGCACGATCGGCAATCCTCGAAGCAACGGACCGAACACTGCGGTGGGCGAAGCGGTGCAAGAGTGAACATGAACATCTACAGCAGAATTCTCGATCTCATCCCCTGCTCTTCTGCGTCATTCAGGGAGGCCTTGAGCGTGATCTCCGAGAAAGATGCGCCGAGGAAATGATGGCTATGGGCTTTGACGGATACGCCATAGGAGGGCTGGCAGTTGGTGAAAGTGAGGCCGATATGTACAGCGTTCTGGATGCACTATGCCCACTCCTTCCGAAGGACAAACCACGCTATCTGATGGGCGTGGGCGTGATAGATCAACTGAGAGAATGCGTAAAGAAGGGCATTGATATGTTCGATTGCGTCCTTCCTATGCGCCTCGCTCGGCACGGCAAGATTCTCCTGTCTGACGGGTCATCACTCGATATTCTTAAGAGTAAGTACTTGAGAGACTTTTCTCCAATCGATGCCGACTCCCCTTCCGTCCTATCGCAAAGACACTCACGAGCCTATCTCCACCACCTCATGAAAATTCAGGAGCGGTATGGAGAGACGATTGCGTGCATGCAAAACCTCGGCCTGACACTGCAGACCATGCAAGACATACGCAAAGAGATCCAAGACTAGGGCAGAAAGGGTTCGGATCTAACCAACAATCTTCATCACCTCAACTTCCGTGTAATCCTGACGGTGACCCTTCACTCTGCGGTAGCGCTTGCGGCGGCGATGCTTTACGACACGAATCTTGTCTCCTCGTGTGTGCTCGAGCACTTTAACTTCAATGGAAGCCCCTGCGATATACGGTGCACCAACGGTGACATCCGCATCCTTCGCAATCATCATCACTTTGTCGAAAACGACCTTTGCACCTGCCTCTTCAGACAAATGGGGAATACTGAGCTTTTGGCCCTGTGTTACCTTCTCCTGAAAGCCTTTGATATCAACGACTGCAAACATGCCGCGAAAGTCTACGGTGCTCTGTGAAGGTACGCAAGTGCACGTTGGAGCAATTTTCAGGATTCTCTACCAATCAAAGGTGAGTACGGGGAATCCACGGATGGAAAGCTCATAGCGAGCGAGCTGCACCTCAAGGTACACGCGCTCCATCTTCTCGCGTTCTTCATAGACCTTCAGCATCTGCTCCTTGTAGCGTGTTTGCAGTGTCTGGCGCTGCCGAAGAACATCCATAGCGGACTGATCACTACGTATGGATGCATCTTCACTATTCGCCATACGGGTGCGGGAGATACTCTGCTCAAGAGCATCCGCCTGCATTTCAATGTCGAAGTCCGCCTGCTTCCACAGAAGCTCCGCCTGGCGTTTGCGCTGATCAAAGAAATACGTCCTCTTTTCTTTCTGACTTTCAATCTGGAGCTTGTAAATCTCTATCAGCTGCTTTGCCCGCTGCTCACGTTCATCTCGAAGACACTGCTGGTAGTCAGCCTCAGTCTTATCCTTACGCACCTGGCTGCAATTCGTTTGTGCTGTAGCCGATCCAACCGACAGGGCGGCGGAGAGTACGAGACCTACGATTGCTGTACGAACGTTTTTCATAACATCGAGGAATGGAAAGTAAAGTATCCTCTAGGAATATTGCCATAGATCAAATTGACCAATAAGTCACATTTATGCATAATAACCTATTCGAGCAGACTTCCTAAACA